>Ga0310838_1001013_pt1 | contig 17821 bp, 11 predicted proteins | sample SM_ome_6_FD_202241 | JGI IMG/M metagenome (GOLD analysis project Ga0310838, IMG submission 202241) | Sorghum-adapted microbial communities enriched on stacked mutant (SM) sorghum from Joint BioEnergy Institute, Emeryville, California... ...
TTTTTGGATTTTTCAGCTGATTAGTGCCTGTGGGTAAGCCCGGAAAACCGCGCCACTAAAGGATTTTGGTTATCCACAGCACCCAAAAGGGTGCCTACTTTTAGGGGGTTACTGTCGAACCCGGGATATAATCGATGAATAATTCTCCAAAAATTCCTATCGTAGCTGGCAGAACAAAGGGTTTTTGACGATAAAAATAACAGTATTGACCGTTTTCCTACTTAAAGGGTCGAGGAATTTTGGAGAAAAGTAAAGAAAAATAAAAAAACCCATTCGGGTTGAGCTATGCAATATACGTAATGGTGCCGGTGGAGGGACTCGAACCCACACCCTTTCGGACGCGATTTTGAGATGAGCGTGTCTCGGAATCATTTTCGCAAGGGGGTGATGGCTCGAGTCCTTGTCCTGTCTGGGTTTTCAGGATATTGGACATGATATGAATTTTGCTTAAAAGGGCAGTAGTACGCGTCTCTTTCACCCGTTTTTGTAAAAAGCCGCGCCAGACTTCACACCGCGTACATCTTTTTTTGCAAAAGTTGTACGCGCCGACAAAGGAGGATTCTATCATGCCATCCCGGCAAACACAGCAAATTATGACCAATACGACGGCTTCGCGTGCCGAATTCCGCGAAGCCATCCGTCTTTTTCTGCTCGACTGCAAATTCCGTAACCTGACCGAGGAAACCATCCGGGGCTATCACGCCCATTTGCATCAACTTCAGCTGGATTTGGAAAAATGGAACGTTTCGCTGACCAACATTCAGCCCAGAGATCTTTCCCATCGTATGGTTCTCCACATGCTGAATTCCGGTGCCGCCGCGGCGACGATTAACGGCCGCATTCGCGCCTGCAAACCGTTTTTTAAATTTTTGTACCTGGACGGGAAGATCACAGATAACGTTGCCGCCGGTTTAAAACCCATTCAAAGCCCGAAACGGTTCCTTCATACCTTTACCGCGGAACAAGTTGCCCGGCTGTTAAATCAACCTGACCGAAACACAGTACAAGGAGCCAGAGATTACGCCATTATGCTGGTATTGTTAGATACGGGCATGCGCCTTGGAGAGTTGAGTCAGCTTAACGTATCCGATGTCTTGCCGGAGGAAGGTCTTATATTCATTCGTCATGGAAAAGGTCGGAGATCCAGAATGGTTCCCATTCAAAAAACGTGTATCGAAGCCCTCCGGCACTATTTGAAACTCCGAAGGTCATGGGAATCGGAATATCTCTGGGTCACCCGGAAAAAAGAACGTTTCCTGCGCAGGGGAATCATGCAGATGGTCAAAAGCTACATGATACAGGCGGGGATTACCGGGATGCACGGTTCCACCCATATTTTCAGGCATACCATGGCCAAATTCTTCCTGATGAACGGCGGGGATATTTTTTCCCTTCAAACCATCCTTGGCCATACCACGCTGGAAATGACACGTTATTATGTTCAGCTTTTCTCTCAGGATATTCACGAGAAGCATGCACTGTACAGCCCGGTTGAAAGGCTAAATGAAGAATTTAAGGAAAGTGCGGTGTTCAAATCATGAATAAACCGATGAAACGAAGATCATATCTGCTGAAAAGGAATAAAAAAGAAACGATCCAACCGAATATCCCACTCTCGTTTGATGAAGCGGTACGTCTGTTTCTGCTCGACTTACAGGCAAAAAACTTATCGGCGCGAACGTTGGAATTCCATGAAACCAATTTGTACTCCCTGCAAAAGGCATTGATGGACAAGCAGGTCCCAATCGATCTTTATTCCATCACTTACAACGATATCAAACATCACTTTATCGGTGGTATGCTGGAACAAAAATTGGCCGGCAATACGATCAATGGCCGGATCAAATCCTGCAAAGCTTTCTTCGCCTTTTTATATCGTGAAAATCTCATCCAAAACAACCTGGCGGAACACTTTGCGTTGGTGAAATCGGAAAAGAAAATGATCAGCACGTTCTCCAAGCATCAAATCATCAACCTCCTGGAACAGCCTGACCGTAACACATTCGTTGGCCTCAGGGACTACACCATGATGCTGATCCTGCTTGAAACCGGGTTAAGATTAAATGAGTTGCTGAATTTAAGGATCGAAGATATCCGATGGGCTGATAACGAAATCTACGTTTATCAAGGCAAAGGTAACAAGACGAGGCGGGTACCTTTCCAAAAAACATGTGCCAATGCAATCCGGCAATATTTAAAGGAACGGGGAGATGTAAGCACGGATGTTTTGTTTGTTACTGTGAATCACACACCTGTTCATCCCCGGACGTTTCAGGATCATTTGACAAACTACGGAAAATCGGCTGGTCTCCGTGGCGTTCGGGTTTCTCCCCATACATTCCGGCACACCATGGCCAAATTTTACATCTTAAATGGCGGAGACGCTTTTACCCTTCAGCAAATACTGGGCCATAGTACGTTGGATATGGTTCGGCACTATGTTCAGCTTTTTCGATCCGACATTCAAGAGCAACACCGGAAATTTAGTCCGGTGGAGAATATGAAAGTATAAATTTCTAATTCATGACCGGGCTTAAATTAAGGTGCCCGGTCATTTGTGTTTGTCCTGTTTTTTTGTGAAGTACTGACGTCTGTCGTTTTTTGTTTGTACTATTTCCTCTAAAATTCTTTTCATGTTTTTCTTCAAATCGCATTCCCAATATCTTAGTACATACCAACCCATATTTTTCAGCTCTTCATTTACCCGTTTGTCTCTTGATATATTTGCATTGATTTTGTTAAACCAAAATTCCCTGTTTTGCTCCGGGTATTTGGCACATTTAGGACAATGGTGCCAAAAACATCCATCACAAAAAATTGCTATTTTTTCTTTTGTAAATATAATATCTGGCCTTCCAGGAAGTTTGTATGTTGTTCTAAACCTCAGCCCCATTTTCCACAGAGCCTTCCGCAAAGAAATTTCTATTCTTGTATTCTTACTTTTGATAGCTGCCATATTTTTACTTCTTGCTTCCTTGCTCTTGATATCCACACTTTCACCTTCATTATGAGAAAAACTGCACTGAACGACTACCGGCTAAAGCCGGTAGGTTCCTTTAAGCGGCTGAAAGCCGCTGTTCAGGCTAAAGCCTGCTAAAAAGCTACCAATGGCTAAAGCCACCTGAAGCTTTCAACTGAAACTCGAGCTTGCGGCTCAAAGCCGCTAGTTTGGGCTAAAGCCCACTGAAAGCAACCTGTGGCGAAGCCACCTAAAGCTTCCGACTGGAACTCGGAATGGCTACCGATCATTCTTCGATGTCGAATACATCGTTTCCCTCAACTTGTTGTCCTTCAATGTATTTGCGAATCGTCTCTTCATTTACTGCACCTCTCGCCCACAAGTGCTGGCCCCAGTATCTCTTTTTTAGGTGGGAGAATTCGTCCTGCAGCATTCACGACGATCTACCTTTGAGATACTGGATTACCTTAGCGGGAGCCATCGTTGGTGGACAGGAGATCAGCAGATGGATATGATCTTTGCCTACACTGCCCTTTACGATCGTTATTCCGCGGCTGAAACAACATTGTCGAATGATTTCGCGTGCTCTAGCTGCAACTTCTCCAACGAGCGCATGGTATCGATATTTGGTTACCCACACGAAGTGGTACTTGATATCGTAGACAGAATGCCCGCCGGTCTGGTAATCAACCATCCGTCTCACCTCTAACCTCATGGTAGAGATGCACTGCTTCGCTGTCAACGCGCTGGAAGCTGACCGGCTAAAGCCGGTGGGTTTAGAGCTGGCGCTTGGAAACTAAATTTTCAGCCGTTTTATTTGTTCCTATAAAGCGGGTACCTCGGAAGCGTAACGTCCTCTAAAAATTTATTCAGACATCATTTTTTTTATTTCTTTGGCTATCAATTCTGCCATAATTGGAGGTACAGCATTGCCAATTTGATTGAAAGCAGCAGTTCTGGAGCCTTCAAAAAAATAATTATCAGGAAAAGACTGAATTCTCGCCGCTTCTCTTACTGAGAGTGAGCGGAGTTGATTAATGTCCGGATGTATATAATAATGTCCGTCTTTTGCAATATGGGCCACCATTGTATGGGAGTAAGGCTCTTCTGCCCCCACGACTTTAAATCTGTCCAAAAAAGAATGAAGATTTTTATGGGTTCTTAGTTCCTTTGGCAGTTCATGATACTTTAATCTGCGTTTTTCTTTATTCCATAATTGAATTGTCAGCCTGTATATTTCTCTGTCCCTTTCATTATGTATTCTCGTTATATGCTGAGTAAGTATATCAGAGCTTTTTCTTATTCCAAATTTTTCAACATACTCCGTAGGATCTGACGTATAACTTCCAAAATGAATTTTTTCGCCAGGTTTCAGCTTAGGAAGATCAGATAATAAATCATTTACTTTGTAAGTGTGTTCTATTTTCTGGAATTGCGGATATTTGTAGTTCAATCCTTTTTGCCAACCTATCAGGATAACACGCTTTCTTTGCTGCAACACACCAAAATCGGAAGCATCCAATATTTTTGCATCTATATCATATCCGGCCTCATTCATGTACCTTTTAACATCTTCAAACAAGCGTCCTTTTGCCGCTGTCAGTATACCTGGTACATTTTCAAACACAAATAACCGGGGACTGAATTTTACCAAAAATTTAACATACTGTCTGTAAAGATAATTCCGCGGATCATGTTCTTTGTTGTAAGGATCCCTTGCTCTTCCAACAAGAGAATAAGCCTGGCATGGTGGTCCCCCTACGATAACATCAATATTTTTGCATCCGATCCTGGCCATATTTTTCTCAATATCATTGAAAATTTCTTTAATAGTTTCATCTGAAATTTCACGGTTAATAACCGTTTCCTGAATATTTAAAGGTATGTGGGAATAAAACTCCTTACTCGAAATTTTACCGGATATATATGCGTAATAAATATCCAGTCTGTTTACCTCTTTTAGATAATGATACGCCATACGGGTCTTAAGTGTCTGTGCAGCGAATTTATTCATTTCAACATGTGCAACAGGCACAAAACCGTTCCGGATAAAACCTTCTGAGAGCCCACCTGCCCCTGCAAATAAATCAATATAATTCAAACCCGATCCTCTCCCAATTAGCTTAGGCGTAAAATCATCAAACAACATAAAATAATTATATTTAAAATAAGGATCGCAGACTACTGTCTATAATTCATCAAATCCGGCAAAATAGCCGATTTCCGGTATTTCGTGTGTACCGGTTATTACAGCTCTGTCCAATATTCTGTTAGCCACTTCACATGATGTTTCCGGCAACAGAGCGCAGCTATGGCAGGCTGCGAGATTACATGAATCCGGCCCCTGTCCGTGACTTTCCATACATACCGGATCGGAAGAACACCATCGTGCATTATTCAGGGCAGCCATTATAATGTTTTCCAGATTTCCCGGAAGTCCCTGACGGACAAGCCCGCCCAGAGAACCTTCAGAATCCCCGGAGGCCGTATAGATTAATACCCCATTCATTGGACTTTCGGGGTACTCACTGTCACAATAAATTCGTTCTCTTAGAGCGGAGCTGCCATAACCACATTCAAAGCTGAGCTGATTAATGACAATATGCGCAAATGTATGAAGGAGGATAAATTTGGGATTTATATTTTTTTCCTCCAGACCTCGTTTTCTCCTTGAATCACGGTGATTGTCAATTAGCTTCTGTGTCCTGTTCCAAACATCTTTCTTACTCAGCCACTGATCCAGAAGATCACTCCTGAATTCAAAAAAAATCCCTTCTCCCTTCACTACGATAGCAGGAAGCCAGTTAATATTATTGTTTAAATATAATTCTCCTTTTTTTTCGGTCAGCGTTCGCCTGTCTTCAGGCAACCATCGTGAAAAACCAACCAGTGCTCTGGTTTCTCTCAGTTTATGCAGAAGAGTGATGCTTTCAAAATATTTTTTTATTATCCCGCTGTATTCCCCACTGCTTTTCTTGGTTACAAAAAAATCCTGGTTATCCCCACCTTCCCCTGAAAGTATTGCATCATATTCCGATTTTCGATATAGTTCCTCGGAATCAGCATTTTCCATTCTGGCTACAACTGGTGGAAGCTGTTCAAGTTTTTGTTCAGCGGCCGACATAAGCTGATCACAATCCACTTTTTTCAAATCAGCAATGGTCTCAAAAACAACTCTGTTTAATTTGCCATCCACACGGTGGCTGGTTAGTTGATCCCAGTATTTTTCCAGTATTTCTACAATTTTTTTGTCCACTGTACGTTCCCACTGTGGCAAATAAATGGAACTTTTTACCTCAGGAAAATATACGTTGGATGCCCCTTTTTGAACAACATGGAGATTCATACCACATTCTTTGGCATTGCTTTCATCTTCACCAAGCCATGGTCTGTGTCCACCACAGGATTTAATTTTTGTAAGGGCCCCCTCATTAAATGCCCCTGCAAGAGAACGTTTTGCAGTACAACTGCAATGAATTATAATACCTGATAAGCTACTGCTGCTTCTGCCCGCGCGGAGTCTTAATTTACAAAAAGAGTCGTACTCTTTTTCCTGATGAACCCATTCCATAAATGGAAAGTCTTCGATATGTCCTGACTCGCAGATTGCAATAAAACGAACCGGAATCAACCACGGTCGTTTATGCTGAGGCAAAGTATGACATGACATACCATCGGAATAACTGGGACCTTTACATCTTTGTTGAGAACCATAGAGTGATAACTTCTCCATGGAACCGCATCTGGGGCAATAATGCCACCTGGGAAACCGGACACAGGGGATTTTTAAATTCGGATTCTTCACCCCGGCACCTGGTTCCCTGTGCTCGGGTGGCAAACGGAAATGATCCACCCCCAGACGTCTCTGCAGACGTTCCTCTTTTATGATAAATTCATCCAAGCCGTGGCTGGCACTTTGATAAACTTGCTCCCATGCATCAAGTCCGCACACCATTAATGACTCATCACCAGGAAAATTAATCATTTGTCCAATTCCCCATGGTGACATGAGCTGACTGCGTCGAATCGTTCTTTTTAACATAACTGTAAGCCCCTCGCTATACTGAATAATCCCTGATTACAGCCGCTTCACAACTCGAATCAACACTTCTCATTGATGTGGGGGTTGGCCATGATCTGTCTTCCCAATCATCCAGAGGCGTACTTCCAGCTGGATACATTAACGGCAGTTCAACGGTTGACGGGGAAAAATCACCGTATTTCGGAGGCAGATAACGAATCCACTCCGCTATCCTTTCCTCAAGTAATCTTATGGTATGAGCCGTTTCGTTGTTATCGACCCCGCAAACGCGTTCTTCCACGATTGTCCTGATTTTGTCCAGCAGTTGATCGTCTGGCATCGGTTGCGGATACTTCATATTGACAGTATTACCGAATAATCTGACAAACCCGACCAGCAGAGCATGCAAGGCCCTTTCCCTTACAGGTGCGGAAAAAGGCGTGACACTGGTTGGCTCGACCTGACTGTATATGGTTGAATGATAGGAGTAAAAATGTTCGTAATGTGACCGGTCCCTTGGCTTGCCGGTATTATAAATCACGACGACAAGCCCCGGGGCATTTTTTGAGCGTCCCACCCGGCTGGTTGCCTGAATATACTCAGATGTTGTTTTTGGCTGACCAATGACAGTCATTAATCCGAGTCTTGGTACATCCACCCCGACGGAAATCATATTTGTGGCAAGACATATATCCACGGGGTACCTGTTGTCTTCAGAGGGATAGTCCACTTCAAGTGATTGCAGGGACCGGGGTATCTCGCTGTTTGGAATCCTGCTTGTCAACTCAATTGCCCTGTTAATAAACCGCCGCGGATCGTTTCCCCCCTCTTTACGAATGCCTTTTCGAACCCACATTGCATTTAAATATTCACGTATGTCCGCTCTGATCAGTGTTGCGGCGTGCCCCAGTTCCCGTAAGCTGTTAAAATAATTAACTATAGTCCAGTAAGGATTACGTTCTCTTTCGTCAGAAACTGAAACAGATTTAACTCCCTGCAATAATGCTGAAATTACCCTGATTTGTGTGGTTGCATGCGACGGCAAACCAGAAGCGTGGACACCCACGTATATCCTCCCTGAAGCGTTTTGGTCCTCATAGGCAAAGAATGATTCGCCGGCATTAATACATTGAGGCGGAAACTGACAAACATTCTCCATACCGCAATTATAGAGAGCATGGGCCTGCTCCTTAGCCCTGCTGATTGTTGCAGTTGAAGCGACAATCTTCGCTTTTGTGCCTGTCGTCCTGTTCCGGCACAATTCGGTTATCAGAGTTTCATAATGGCCGACCATGGAACCAAGAGGCCCCGATATAAGATGCAATTCATCCTGTATAATCAGATCGGGAGGAGAAACATCACGTTCCGGAATATCACGTAAACCGAACAAATATCTGGTTTCCGGTTTCCAGGGAAGCATGGCAAATTTGTCTACAGTACCAATAATTAAGGTCGGAGGAGTGCTGTATATGTCCTCATCTATAACCAATAAGGGAAGATCAAAATTATTCCGTGAAAAATCACATTCGCTGTTATGACATTGGAAACTTATAGTAGAAGTCTTTTTCCTGTAACCTTTGATCTGAGGTTTGACGCCTATTTTCACAGGCCCCATCTGAGCCCCGCACCAAGGACATTTTAATACAATAAAAGGGTTTTCTCCCTCCTTGTTATCACCTTTCATTAGCTGATTAAACGCTTTTATTGCATCAGCACGTTTGTTGGGAGTTAAACTTTCACCGACCCACAGTCCGATTGTTATCCGGTTTTTCCCCAATTCGGATTCCATTTCGCTGCGAATCTTTTCACAGGCACAAATTAATGAAGCTGCCCTCTGAAATTGCTGAGCAGTCAGCAGTCTCAGGGTGTAACGCATCAGAACAGCAGTCCCTGAATCATTTACATTCCTTAGTCTCCGAATAAATATAGTAAATGCTGTTAAACCAAGGTATGCCTCGGTTTTCCCTCCTCCAGTGGGAAACCAGATGATATCGACAATATTTCTTTCCGGATCGCCAGGTATCGCCATGGATTTCAAATTCATCAGGATAAAGGCAATCTGAAATGGCCTCCATCCCCCATACCTTTTGTCAGGCCAGTCAGGCCAGGTTTCACGGACCCGCGGGTCAGGATAAGTTACGGAGTCCAGAACAGCTTCCCCTTTTCCGTTATCTCTCCATTCCCTTAATTTCAGACCGTATCTCAGTTGTTGCATCAGCATAGCCCGGTTCATCAGCATGAATGCCTTTCTGACCTGAGCATCATGTTCAATTAATTCCAAGCCGCCGCGCATGCGGTTCAGACACTTGCGGCAATTTAAAATATGCCGGTATGCTGTTTCCTTAAATTCCCCTTCCAGTTCAGTGGATGCTATTTTCTCCTGTTTTTCGATCCATTGTTCGTATTTATTGCAGAGTGCTGCCAATGATTTGGTTATGGAGCTTTCATCAGCATAATCACTCATCGTCAGCATGCTCAAATCAATATCCGGGATTGACATAGGTACAATTGGTTTCATTTCATATTGCGGTAACACCTCGGCTTTAATAACCGATGCGCGCTTTTGCCCGGTTTCCTCCCAGACAGGAGAGCAACCATGACCAACTGCATAGGTTTTATGATCTCTGTACAACAACCTCATGGATTTTTCATCTTCAGTATCCGATGCAGAGTTTTTTAAAGGATAGGGCAGAAAGCAGGGAGACCCGTCAGTACTTTTTACAGAAAACTCAACCTGAAAAAAACAACTTTCATTATCTATGCGGTTATTTGGCGATGATAAACGATTAATTAATGTAAATGTAAACCATTGGTAAGCCAAATCCCGTTTGTGTTTCGGTGTTCTGTTTCGGATATTTAGTACCAGACCGGTCGGATTACCATCTTTCATAACCGGAATTTCGCGGTAACTGACTTCATTGAGTGGAAGTTCCGATTTTTTGATAGGTATTACTGAATCCAGACTTTCTCTGAAGTAAGCTTTTTTTAATATGGTGTTGCCTTCATTATCTTCAACAGGGTAATTGTCCTGTTTATACCTTCCGGCTTTTATATCAACCAACAACCCATTTTCCGGAACTTCAAGCAAACAACTGAATCCCATGGCTGAAGGCATTCTGGAATTAGCCAGATTTAATGTGTCGTCATTTGTATCCGTGTTGTCATCTGCACCAGACCATGAATGCCGTTCCCCTTCAATTTCAATATCATGCGGACCCTCTTCGCCACCATCTTCATCATTGACCGGTTCACTTAAAAATTCGGCCTCTGCAGGATCGGTCGCATCAATTTGCCCGCATGCAGCCTCCTGAGGGAATAAAATACCTGCACCATATCTCAGCCGCGGCGGTTCGCTGATCAGAATTTCTTCCCCATTAGCCTGAATTAACGGAGGTCGGGGATCCGGTCCAATGAGCTCTTTTCTTAAAAAATCAATGATGGCGTTTCTCATAAGACAACGCTCCTTTTTATCAAATCATGATATTCACTCTCAGCCCGTTTATCAATCATAACGTAAAGCCCCGCTTTTGCACGTGACATTCCAACATAAAGGAGTGATCTGAAATACGGGTCATTCAGCCTGTTTATATCAATTATTATTACATAGAGGTTTTCAAGGCCTTTAAATCCATGTATCGTGGAAAACGTAATATCTTCTGCAGATCTGTAGTTTCCAGTACGGGCTGTCAGATCAAAGATTTTAAAATTTGTTCTGTTTACCTTGGAAATACAGGAGTTCTCAAATCTGTAAGGCGACAGAATCGTTATATTTCCTGCCGGAATATTTTGCTTCAGCAAATGAACCAGAACAGCTTCAAGCTTGGCCGTCTGCTCTTCCATATTTCTATAAAAGAAATATTCAACTGGTAATCCATCCACTTTGCCCGGAAGGAAAGGTGGTTTTTCGAAACCGGAAATCAACGATGTTTGTTCTCCTATAATTCTCGTGTTTCTGCAATTAATGGTTAATCTGAATTTAACAAATGAAGCCCTGGAATCCAGCATACTCATCATTTCATCCGACGAATATTCGGAATAAATGGCCTGTCTCTCAAAATCACAATATATTTCCCAGTTACCTCCGGCTAATCCGCCCTTCAACATTCCGTCAAACACATCCAAATATTCCGGGCGGATCAGATCCTGACCTTCGTCGATCACAATCTTATCGAACGGTTCAATCGCATTACGATCAATTGCTTCCAATGCCATCAAGGGCAAATCGTATTTAAAATATTCCTCTGTTCTGTTTTTTCTCAATTGATCAAATTCCGGTATTGTGCTGCTTATTTGTTCCAATAAACGATGAAAGGACATTACTGTTAAATTTTTATTCCCGAGAGACGACAATTGCTCTGACAACCATTCTCCAAGCAAAGTATTAAAACACACCAGCAATACTCGTTTATTTTCATAAATGCTTCTACGTACAGATTCCATTGCAATCATCGTTTTACCGGTTCCGGCTGCCCCGAGAAACAAGCAACGAGGGTTATATCTTAGCTGATCCAGGCAATGAAATTGTTCCTCCGTATATTTATTTATTTGTTGATCAATATCATCCAACTTTTCTTTGTGAGTAACAATTCTTTCAAAATCACCCCTCAGGAAAAAAACAAGTTGCTGAACATCTTCTGAAGTGGGCATGGATTCGACAGGATCAAACCGTTTTCTTCCCTGCATTTTTCTTACCGTATGTTCTGATAATTGTTTGATAAACGTACTTATCGGTAATCGTCGTGAATCCCTATCATAAATCTGCCAACTTTCCTGATCTGTTCCTTCTGCCTGATACCGGATATGCGGAAACATTACTCCATAACCGTACAATAGATTACTTAACCGATTGTCAGGTCCAAACTTTTTTCTGACAGCCTCAAGAAGACTGAACATGCCTTCCTGTGCCTGTTCAAAAGGTCCTCTTGTTTTCCGGGAAGTTTCCCCGTATCGGTTTGTAAAGTACCAGATACCTTCCTTCCTGACGACACTGCCGGACTTTACTTCGAGACAAAAAATACCCAACCCTGGCGCAAGTACCAGGAAATCAATTTCACCAAACATTCTTTTAACGTGCCGGACCAGACCCAATGAGTGAAGGACAATCCATCCTTCAGTTTCAGGATCATGCCTGAACAAATCAAAGATTTGCCGTTCCCCGCGGCTTTTAACTTCGTCAGAAATATACGGTGGGATCATCCTAGCCATATATTATCCTCCTGCCGGAGCAACCTGTTAATCCATCCTGCTCCAACATTCAACCATTCATCCCCGATTTCCTCAACTTCAAGAATATAAATTTGTCCCAAACCTTCAAGATTAAGAGTAATCATTTTGTTAAATTTATTTCTGAAATTTCGATCATCAAAAATTTCCCTGACTTCAGAAAGCATTTTTTTCTGAAGAAATGATGACGCCTGATGATGCACACTCCTCAATTGTGAGATTGCATCCTCAATAACATTAAGATTTGCCGACAACTCTTCATCCTGTGTGGCATCTGCAATAATCCTCAGATCGGACATTTTCCCAGGCCCAATGATAGATCCGTTGAACAACCAATTCCTCACCGTTGAAATATGACGGGTACATCCATATTCGCGTAAAAGAAACCATAGTTTATCGACATCATTATTCAGTTGTTCATATTTTTTCACTAATGCTTTCTGCCAGAGGGCAGCCCTTTCCCTGAGATAGTACAAACCTTCTTTTTTTAATGCAATATCTGCTATTTCGCGAATAATATCATTATCTGAATCCCTGTATAAAACCAAGTCACCCAACTCAATTTGATTAACAGGCTTCCGTGGTATATCGGATTGTGATATTCCCCGTCGGATCAGATCCGTAACCACCAGTAAACGGTGAGTTTCTGTGCAAAAAGAAAACCAGTTTTCTGAAAAGCGGACAAGTTTTGCTTTTTGAGAAGCCTCATTATCATTCTCTCTCCGGATATATTGGGAATAGATAAGTCTGTTCATTCTGATTTCAAATTCTTCAATATCATTTTCTAATTCTGCTTCCTCAGTAAAATCTTCGCACTCGGATGTATTCAGTTCATTTTCATCCAAGTCAGTAATCCGGGGAAAATCACTTAATTTAACTCTGTAATTTGTTTGTTTTTTCCACCACTTCTCCCAATGATTGAACCATTTTAATTCATACGGATAAAGCAACACAGTGATTTTGGAGCTGAAGCAGGAACTCATAATGCGGTTCATTTTTTCTCTTCCCAACCAGCCACAAACAATTATCTCAGATGGTGAATATGTCAAATCTGTTTCAAACAATTCCCGGACAGTGTAAAAACTTACTTTAAGTGCATTTTTCCGGGATAATATCCGCATCCAATAATCCCTGCATTTTTCTATTTCGCTTTCCCTGTGTACCACAATTGCAAGTCCATCATATCCTGTAAAATTATCAATTAATTGTTTTAATTTTTCTGTTTTATGATTCTTTTTTATGAATTTGTTGATATCGATACGATTTAATAGCTCCAAGATATCCGAAAGATGTCTTTCCAACTCCACAGAAATCCACAGCCGTGCCTGTTGTGTCTGTCGATCAAGTTTCCCAACTTCAGACTTAAATTCACTGACCCACATTTCGGTGGGAACTCTTATCATTCTGGATAGTCCAATAATGACTTGAATAATTCGGCTTAATATGTCATTTATTTGCTGATCGTTTTTATCAACCAGTTTAATACATCGCTCAGCAATTGTCATGGCTTGGGTAAGTAAAGGAAATTGGCATGTCTCAGGAACAGTATGTAATTCATAGTAATTTTCCCAAGCCTTTCGGATCGGATAGAATACTGAATGTTTATATAACTCATCATAATTACCCGGTATGAAATTTTTCCTGTTCCATTGCCAGATTCTGAAGTCCCGTACTTCCAAATGATTTAACAATTCTGTCTCGGATAAATCAAGCATCACTATGACAGGTATATCTCTGTCCAGTATTACGTCATCAACAATCTGTAAATTGTTTACACATCCAGTCAACCCATCCATTATAACGGCTTTTGTCTTATCCGGTGTATTATCCAAATAAGATGATGCCCTAAAATAATCTGCCGCAATTACACATAGGGGATCAGCCGCTATCTCATACGGAAAGATTGGTATCACATCACCTTCTGTTGTTACCTTTCCCCATAGAAACAGATCCTTAAGTCTTACTCCATTAATCCAACTTTCATCCAAGGTCTTTTCTGCTTCTCCAATTTTGGAAATCAGCATGATATTTTGATTTTGTTTTACAATTTTATTGTTGCTTATTCCAAGTATTTCGTTCAGTGGGGCTACTCTTTTTTCGGAAAAACATGCATAAGAAAGTTCTTCCATTCTGTCCAGTTGCCTTTCAGTTTTAATAACCGCCAATTGGATTATTCGGTTAAAAGGAATTTGAGACTGTCCATCCCTGCACCTTACAATAATTTTTTTCTGATTCATATCTGTTCCTCTGTATTCTACAAGACATCCATTAAGCAACAACATTTGCCCTGGATTAAAATTTATGTCGTTTAAGCTTAATAAGTCATGCTTCTCTCTTAATGTTCCCAATGCACAGAGGGCAGATATCCACGTAGAAACCTGAAACCTTCTTGGAAAAACAATAGCTAATTTATTTTTGGCAGTTCCAAAAATCGATTCCAGGCAAAAACCGACGCTCATTCTGATGAATGGGTCAAGAGAAACGCTGGAACCGTTATCCACTGCCAGTTTAATCTTCTCCAAAAAAACATAGGTATTGTCAAAGGAGTTAAGAAGAACCTGCAACTGCACTTTTATGCCCCCCCTGAACCTATGAAAAATATCAAAAAACAGTCCGTTCGGTATGTAAGAAGCAGTTCTATTTATATAATTATCTAAACCACGCCCTGCACTAAAGTGCAGGGGATTTTATTGCGACTGAAAGTCGCTATTCAGGCTTAAGCCTGCTGAAGTCGCGTAACTCGAAGTTACATTTTACACTGAACGTGCACTGAAAAGCCCTCTTGCTAAAGCAAACTGAAGCCGGTGACTGAAACTCACTCTTCAATGCGGAATGTATCGTCATTCCGTTCCTTCCCCTGGTTCTCGATATATTCCTTGATGATCTCCTCCGTTACCGTCCCCACCGTCCTGCAAAAGTAGCCCGGCGCCCACAAATGCTGACCCCAATATCGTTTCCTCAGTTCCTGAAACTCCTCTTGCAGCAACTTCGATGAACGACCTTTCAAATATTGCAGGATTTTGCTCGGCGCCAGTGTCGGCGGACACGACAGCAACAGGTGCACGTGCTCTTTCCCAATGCTACCGCGCACGATTTTGATATTCCTGGCTTCGCATCCCTGTCGAATCAATTCCCTCAGTCTTTCAGCACCCTGCCTTGCAGCACTTTATACCGATACTTCGTCGTCCACACCACATGATATTGGATATCGTACACCGTGTGGCTTCCGTACTTGATATATCCCACTTCGCATCACCCTGCCTCTTAGTTTACCAGAGGGCACTGAAGTGTCTGCAAGTCCTGAAAGGATCTACTGGCTGAAAGCCAGTGGGTTTAGACCAGAAGCTTGTTAACTAAAAGATTCGACAATATCAGAGCAAATTCCTTTTCCTTCGTCCTTTTCTCAATTCAAAGCCCAAAAAGCAAAAAAGCCCATTATCTGGGCTTACGATGATGAACATAATGGTGCCGGTGGAGGGACTCGAACCCACACCCTTTCGGACGCGATTTTGAGTCGCGCGCGTCTGCCAATTCCGCCACACCGGCATATTATATTATTGTAACACAAGTTGAATCATATTGTCCACAATTAATTTTTTACATATTTTTACATTCAAACAACTTGACTCATTTTTCATTTCGAGGTAATGTCGACTCACGAACCGCGCACAACTCAACCTCGCAACGTCGCGACAAACGCGAGGTGAGTCAAAAGCGGTTGAAAATTACGGAGTTTGGCGAGGTCTAACCGAGAAAAGCGAGGTCGACATTTCGCAAACCCCTTATATATCAAGGCGTCCCGGCATTCTGCGCGAACCGAAACCTCCTCGTACAATTTTGAGTCCGTCGCGTCTGCCATTCCGCCACACCGGCATATAAGTGGCGCGCCCTAAGAGATTCGAACTCCTGACCTTTTGATTCGTAGTCAAACGCTCTATCCAGCTGAGCTAAGGGCGCGCGTTATGAAATTGGAGGCGCCACCCAGATTCGAACTGGGGGTAAAGCTTTTGCAGAGCTCTGCCTTACCACTTGGCTATGGCGCCATCAAAGAAATGGAGCGGACGAAGGGATTCGAACCCTCGACCCTCGCCTTGGCAAGGCGATGCTCTACCTCTGAGCCACGTCCGCATATGAAATGGCTGGGGATCTAGGATTCGAACCTAGGAATGACGGAGTCAAAGTCCGTTGCCTTACCGCTTGGCGAATCCCCAATATGCAAAAAATGTCATGGGGCGATCGATGGGACTTGAACCCACGAATGCCGGAGCCACAATCCGGTGCGTTAACCACTTCGCCACGACCGCCACGCTATTCGATTGGCAGGGGCAGCAGGAGTTGAACCCACACTAACGGTTTTGGAGACCGCTGTTCTACCATTAAACTATGCCCCTATATGGTAAGTGGGATACCTGGTCGAAGTAAAATGGTGGAGGCTGATGGATTTGAACCACCGAACCCAGAGGGAGCAGATTTACAGTCTGCCGCGTTTGGCCACTTCGCTAAGCCTCCATGTCACGAATCACATGGTGCCGGCGAGAGGACTTGAACCCCCAACCTACTGATTACAAGTCAGTTGCTCTACCAATTGAGCTACACCGGCGTATGGATAACAAATCGCTTTCATGGTGGCTCGGGACGGAATCGAACCGCCGACACGAGGATTTTCAGTCCTCTGCTCTACCAACTGAGCTACCGAGCCCTGTCTACGGTTCGTGATTGCAGAACTGAAATGGCGGAGCTGACGGGATTCGAACCCGCGTTCTCCTGCGTGACAGGCAGGCATGTTAGGCCTCTACACCACAGCTCCAGAATAAATATTTGGTTGCGGGGGCAGGATTTGAACCTGCGGCCTTCGGGTTATGAGCCCGACGAGCTACCGGACTGCTCCACCCCGCGTCGGTTACCAGTCACTTGAAACAAGTGACATCAGATATCATACCTCAATTGTTCAGGTTATTGCAACTCCAGAATGGAGAAGGAATAAACAAAAGTGGTGACCCGTAGGGGATTCGAACCCCTGTTACCTCCGTGAAAGGGAGGTGTCTTAACCCCTTGACCAACGGGCCATGCAAAAATTTCCGATTTGCATCGGTATCATAAAGGACTGGCGGAGAGAGAGGGATTCGAACCCTCGAGACGCTTTTGACGCCTACACGATTTCCAATCGTGCTCCTTCGACCAAACTCGGACATCTCTCCAAGTGGCTCCCCGAACAGGACTCGAACCTGTGACAACTCGGTTAACAGCCGAGTGCTCTACCAACTGAGCTATCAGGGAATGTAGGTAGCCCAACGGCTTGTATACGAATTGGGAATCGGGTATGGCCTGGCAGCGTCCTACTCTCCCGGGACCCTTCGGTCCAAGTACCATCGGCGCTGGAGGGCTTAACGGTCGTGTTCGGGATGGGTACGCGTGGTTCCCCTCCGCCATTGCCACCAGACCATTCCCCTTCAAGGCTTGCGCCCTGAAAACCGGACAGGAAACGAAAGCACATCGCCATATCGAGCGCATCTGCATCGTCTTGCAACTTAGGATAAGCCCTCGACCGATTAGTACCCGTCAGCTGCACACATTGCTGTGCTTCCACCCCGGGCCTATCAACCTGGTGTTCTTCCAGG
>Ga0310838_1001023_pt1 | contig 17646 bp, 11 predicted proteins | sample SM_ome_6_FD_202241 | JGI IMG/M metagenome (GOLD analysis project Ga0310838, IMG submission 202241) | Sorghum-adapted microbial communities enriched on stacked mutant (SM) sorghum from Joint BioEnergy Institute, Emeryville, California... ...
AAGGTTGGCGACGAGGTTGAGATCGTCGGCCTTCGCGAGACGCAGAAGTCTGTTGTGACGGGCGTCGAGATGTTCCGGAAGCTTCTGGACCAGGGCGAGGCTGGCGACAACGTGGGCTGCCTGCTGCGCGGCATTGACAAGGATGCTGTTGAGCGTGGTCAGGTTCTGTGCAAGCCGGGGTCAGTGAAGCCGCACAAGAAGTTTGAGGCAGAGGCGTACATTCTGACGAAGGACGAGGGTGGCCGTCACACGCCGTTCTTCAAGAACTACCGTCCTCAGTTTTACTTCCGGACGACGGACGTGACGGGCGTTGTCACGCTTCCGGAGGGGACAGAGATGGTGATGCCTGGCGACAACGTAGCGTTGTCAGTTGAGCTGATCACGCCGATTGCGATGGAGGAGCGCCAGCGCTTTGCGATCCGCGAGGGCGGCCGCACGGTCGGCGCTGGCGTGGTGACGAAGATCATCGAGTAAGAGGTAAGGGCCAGAGATACGGGCGGCTGCGGCGCCGCGGCGCGGTCCGTGCCCATTGCGTGGTTTGTCAAGAAAAAAATGTGACAAGCCACGCGTGATCGGTTATCTAGAGCGATCGCGATGGCCGGACTCTGGCAGCTCTAGGGGTGTAGCTCAATTGGCAGAGCGTCGGTCTCCAAAACCGAAGGCTGGGGGTTCGAGACCCTCCACCCCTGCCATTTTGTACATCAATAGCTCGGCCTGTGACGCGATCTTCGCGGCACGGGGTATTGTCAACAGCGGGGCGCTCTCGGCGGGGCGCGGGTCACAAGACCCGGAGAATCGGCGGTAATGGCGAAGTACAATCCGTTCCAGTTCATTCAGGAGGTACGCCAGGAGGTCTCCAAGGTCACTTGGCCTGGGCGCAAGGAGGTTTGGGTTACCACCGTGGCCGTTCTGGTGATGGTCTCGCTGGCAGCCGTCTTCTTCCTGGTTACGGATCAGATCCTGGGCTGGCTAGTCAGCCTCGTCCTCGGGTTCAACCGCTGAACGACGGGGGCGCCGGTCTGCCGGAAAGTGCGCGAGAGCAGCTCATAATCGCAGGATCTAAGTGGAATGGCGAAGCGTTGGTACATCGTACACGCTTATACAAATTTTGAGCGCAAGGTGGCCGACGCCATCCGCGAGCGGGCGCGGCAGGCCGGATTGGAGCATTTGATCGAGGATATTGTCGTCCCTACCGAGGAGGTGACGGAAGTTCGCCGCGGGCGCAAGGTCCTTGCCGAGCGGAAGTTCCTACCGGGGTACGTACTCATCAAGGCAGATTTGACCGACCAGGTGTTCCACCTGATTCGCAATACACCGAAGGTGACCGGGTTCCTCGGGGCGGAACACAAGCCGATGCCGATCTCCGACGACGAAGCGGCACGCATCCTGCGTCAGGTGAGAGAAGGCGTCGAGCGGCCGAAACCGTCGGTCACTTTCGAGATCGGCGAGATGGTGCGGGTGGCCGATGGACCTTTCGCCTCCTTCTCAGGCTCGGTCGAGGAGGTGGACGAGGAGCGCTCGCGACTCAAGGTGGCTGTTTCAATTTTCGGTCGCCCCACTCCCGTAGAGCTCGAGTTCGGACAGGTGGAGAAGGTCAGCTGACGTGGAGGCAGCCGATCAAGAGGGATCCGGCCTACGGGGCCGGTGGAAGCGCGGCATGGCGTTGTCAGCTCGTGCCGCATCGTTGCGGGAGGGCCAGCCAGCCCGTTAACCGCTAACCCAGGAGGGGCTTTGCCCTTTCTCTGTGGCTAAGAGGACACTATATGGCGAAAAAGATCGAGGGATACATCAATTTGCAAGTTCCGGCGGGTAAAGCCAACCCATCGCCGCCGATCGGTCCCGCGCTTGGTCAGCGCGGGGTCAACATCATGGAATTCTGCAAGGCATTCAATGCCAAGACCAAGGACATGGAGCCGGACACTCCGATTCCGGTGAAGATCACCGTTTACTCGGACCGGTCCTTCACGTTCGAAATGCGCTCGCCGCCCGCCACTTACTTCTTGAAGAAGGCGGCCAAGATCAATTCCGGATCCAAGGAGCCGGGCCGCTCCAGCGTCGGCACCGTCACGATGGCGCAGATCCGGGAGATTGCCAAGGAGAAGATGAAGGATCTCAACACCGACGATATCGAGCAGGCCGCGAAGACAATCGCCGGCTCCGCACGATCGATGGGTCTGCAGGTTGTGGAGTGACGGCCATGGCGAAAGTTGGAAAGAGAATCAGGGAAGCCCGCCAGAAGGTCGATCGCAACAAGGTTTACCCGCTGGACGAGGCGATCCGGCTGGTGAAGTCCACCGCTTCGGCCAAGTTCGACGAGACGGTTGATATCGCCGTCAACCTCGGTGTTGATCCCAAGCACGCCGATCAGGTGGTTCGCGGCGTCTGCCAGCTCCCCAACGGCTCCGGCCGGACAGTGCGGGTCGCGGTTTTCGCGCGCGGCGCCAAGGCGGAGGAGGCCAAGGCTGCGGGTGCTGACGTGGTCGGCGCGGAGGATCTCGCGGAGCAGGTCCAAAAAGGCGAGATCAACTTCGACCGCTGCATCGCGACGCCGGACATGATGGGTCTGGTGGGACGGCTGGGTAAGATTTTGGGCCCGCGGGGCCTCATGCCCAACCCTCGCGTCGGCACCGTCACCATGGATGTTGCCGAGGCCGTCAAGGCCGCCAAAGGTGGCGCAATCGAGTTCCGCGTGGAGAAGGCCGGCATCGTGCACGCGGGCGTCGGCAAGACGAGCTTCCCGGACGATAAGCTGGCCGAGAACATCCGGGCTTTCATCGACGCAGTGAACAGAGCGAAGCCGTCGGGTGCGAAGGGAACCTACCTGAAGAAGGTGGCCATCAGCTCGACGATGGGGCCGGGAGTTCGGGTCGATCAGACCAGCATTCTCGGCAGCGCGCAGTAACGAGGTTTGGGTGTGCGATCGACGAGGAGCAGAGCTGGCCCGTTGGTCGCATAGCAAGGAGATGAAGAGCTTCCGGGCTTAAGCCCGGTGGATCGAGCCGAACGCTGCATATGTGGTGGTCGGCTCAACCTGTCCGAGACTGCAGGTGCCGGCGCACGCCGGCTTAAGCCGATCGGGCCTGCATGAGACGGGAGACAAGCCGGAGAGGCCCTTATTGTTAGGTGTTCGCTTCCGGTTTGAGCCTCTTGGGTCGCACCGTGCCGTTGTGCGCGGTTGGACAGGTCGAGCGCCGCGGGCGAGGGGCAATGTCCCAAATGCCGGCGGCAGGGTGCAACCCGCAGACGATCCTCGCAAGGGGAGAGTCTGCATGATGGAGAGAGCAAGTGGACAGAGCTGCAAAACGCGAGCTCGTGGCTACGTTGCACGACGTGTTCAAGGACACGGGTGTCATCGTCGTCGCCCACTATGCCGGTTTGACGGTCGCCCAGATGACCGAGCTGCGCCGCCGCGTGAAAGAGGCGGGCGGTTCGGTGAAGGTGGCCAAGAACCGGCTGGCGAAGCTTGCACTCCGGGACACGGATGCCGAAGGCATCGCGGATCTGTTCAAGGGGCCGACATGCATCGCCTACTCGGCTGATCCCGTTGCCGCGGCAAAGGCTGCCGTCACGTACTCCAGGGAGAACGACAAGCTCGTGATCCTTGGCGGCGCGATGGGCAATACCGTGTTGGATGCTGCCGGAGTGAAAGCGCTCGCCGATCTGCCCTCGCTCGATGAACTCAGGGCGAAGCTCGTTGGCCTCATCCAGGCGCCGGCGACGAAGATCGCCCGGGTGCTCAACGAGCCGGGTGCTCAGCTCGCTCGCGTCCTTCAGGCGAAGGCCACGAAGGACGAGGCGGCATAAGGCAGGGGTGCTGACGAAGTTCGGGCCGACGAGCCCACCATCAACGTGGATACAGGTTCAAATCGGAAGGAAAATACAATGGCTGCTGATCTTTCCAAGATCGTAGACGATCTCTCAAATCTCACTGTCCTCGAGGCCGCTGAGCTCGCCAAGATGCTCGAGGAGAAGTGGGGCGTATCGGCCGCTGCGGCCGCTGTTGCTGTTGCTCCGGCCGCCGCTGGCGCTGCACCAGCTGCTGCAGCTGAGGAGCAGACCGAGTTCACCGTCATCCTGAAGACGGCCGGTGACAAGAAGATCAACGTCATCAAGGAGGTCCGTGCGATCACGAATCTCGGCCTCAAGGAGGCCAAGGATCTCGTCGAGGCCGGCAACAAGCCCGTCAAGGAGGGCGTGCCGAAAGAGGAGGCCGAGAAGATCAAGGCTCAGCTCGAGGCCGCAGGCGCGACCGTCGAGATCAAGTGAGGCCGCATCTCCCTCCCCCCGGACCTCGGGGGGAGGACCGAATTCGGGACGGTTCCCCGGAGGTTTCGGCAGGGCGCAAGCTCTCGTCCGGGACCTCCGGCGAGCCGTTTCAAGAGACGCAGGGGAAGGCGGCCCCTGCCAAATAGAAGCATGAAGAACGCGGGAGTCGTCCACCCGCGGCGAAGATCAAGGAGCGGATATGGCTGAGACGTTCAACGGCCGCAGGCGGTTCCGGAAGCAATTCGGGCGTATTCCCGAGGTGGCCGTGATGCCGAACCTCATCGAGGTTCAGAAGAGCTCGTACGATGAATTCTTGATGGTGAAGGAGCCGCCCGGCGGTCGTCCGGACGACCAGGGCCTGCAGGGCGTGTTCAAGTCCGTCTTCCCTATCTCAGATTTCTCCGACCGCGCACGGCTTGAGTTCGTACGCTACGATTTCGAGCCCCCGAAGTACGACGTCGAGGAGTGCATGCAGCGGGACATGACCTATTCAGCCCCGCTGAAGGTCAAGCTGCGCCTCATCGTGTTCGATGTCAACGAGGAGACGGGCTCGCGGTCGATCAAAGACATCAAGGAGCAGGACGTCTACATGGGCGACATTCCGCTCATGACGGCGAACGGCACCTTTATCATCAACGGCACCGAGCGCGTGATTGTCTCCCAGATGCACCGCTCGCCGGGTGTCTTCTTCGACCACGACCGCGGCCGCACGCACGCTTCGGGTAAGCTCCTGTTCGCGGCTCGCATCATTCCGTACCGCGGCTCCTGGCTGGACTTCGAGTTCGACGCCAAGGACCTTGTGCATGTCCGCATCGACCGGCGCCGGAAGCTACCGGTGACGACGATGCTTTATGCCCTGGGTCTCAATGACGAGGAGATCCTGGCCAGCTTCTACAACCATATCCTCATCAAGGAGGCCAAGCGCGGCTGGCGGATGCCGTTTACGCCGGAGAGAATGCGCGGCACTGCTCCGGCCGCCGACCTCGTGGACGCCAAGACGGGCGAGGTGGTGGTCCATGCTGGCGAGAAGATCACCGCTCGCAAGGCGCGCGAGCTGTCTCAGAGCGGTCTCAAGGAGGTTCTCGTTTCCGCAGAAGATCTGGCGGGACGCTACCTCGCCGAGGATATCGTCGACATGGAGACCGGCCAGATTTATGGCGAGGCCGGAGACGAGATCGATGCGAAGCTGCTCGCCGAGCTCAAGGAGCGTGGCATCAAGCAGTTCCCGATCCTCGACATCGACCATGTCACGACGGGCGCCTTCATCCGCAATACGCTAAAGATTGACAAGAACGCCAACCGCGAAGAGGCGCTGATGGACATCTACCGGGTCATGCGGCCCGGTGAGCCGCCGACGGTGGAGGCGGCCGAGGCGCTGTTCCACGGCCTGTTCTTCGATCCCGAGCGGTACGACCTGTCGGCGGTCGGTCGCGTGAAGATGAACATGCGCCTTGATCTCGACGTGCCGGATACGGTCCGCGTGCTGCGCAAGGAGGACATCCTTGCCGTGGTCAAGACGCTGGTCGACCTGCGCGACGGCAAGGGCGAGATCGACGACATCGACCACCTCGGCAACCGCCGGGTGCGCTCGGTCGGCGAGCTCATGGAGAACCAGTACCGCGTCGGCCTGCTGCGCATGGAGCGCGCGATCAAGGAGCGCATGTCCTCCGTCGATATCGACACGGTCATGCCGCAGGACCTGATCAACGCCAAGCCGGCGGCGGCGGCGGTGCGCGAGTTCTTCGGCTCCTCGCAGCTCAGCCAGTTCATGGACCAGACGAACCCGCTCAGCGAGATCACGCACAAGCGGCGTCTTTCGGCGCTGGGTCCGGGCGGTCTGACCCGCGAGCGCGCAGGCTTCGAGGTGCGCGACGTGCACCCGACGCACTATGGCCGCATCTGCCCCATTGAGACGCCTGAAGGTCCGAACATCGGCCTCATCAACTCGCTGGCGACGTTCGCCCGCGTGAACAAGTACGGGTTCATCGAGAGCCCGTATCGCAAGGTCGTGGACGGCAAGGTCACCGACGAGGTGGTCTACCTCTCGGCCATGGAGGAGATGCGTCACCACGTTGCCCAGGCGAACGCTGAGGTGGATGAGGAAGGCCGGCTAGTCGGCGATCTCGTCACCTGCCGCTACCAGGGTGACGTGCTCCTCGTCTCGCCGGATAAGGTCGACTACATCGACGTTTCGCCGAAGCAGCTCGTTTCGGTGGCTGCGGCCCTCATCCCGTTCCTCGAGAACGACGACGCCAACCGCGCCCTCATGGGCTCGAACATGCAGCGCCAGGCCGTGCCGCTGATCAAAGCGGAAGCACCGCTCGTCGGAACAGGCTTGGAGCCAGTCGTAGCTCGCGATTCTGGCGCGGCCATCGCAGCCCGGCGCTCCGGCATCGTCGACCAGGTGGACGCGACACGTATCGTTATTCGGGCGACCGAGGAGACCGATCCGTCGAAGCCCGGCGTCGACATCTACCGGCTGCGCAAGTTCCAGCGGTCGAACCAGAACACCTGCATCAATCAGCGCCCGCTGGTGAATGTCGGTGATTATGTGCAGGCCGGCGACATCATCGCCGACGGCCCGTCAACGGATCTGGGCGAGCTGGCGCTCGGCAAGAACGTGCTCGTCGCGTTCATGCCGTGGATGGGCTACAACTTCGAGGACTCGATTCTGCTCTCCGAGCGACTCGTCTCCGAGGACGTGTTCACCTCGATCCATATCGAGGAGTTCGAGGTGATGGCCCGCGACACTAAGCTCGGGCCGGAGGAGATCACGCGCGACATCCCGAACGTTTCCGAAGAGGCGCTGAAGAACCTCGACGAGGCGGGGATCGTGTACATCGGCGCGGAGGTGAACCCGGGCGACATCCTGGTCGGCAAGATTACGCCGAAGGGCGAGAGCCCGATGACGCCGGAGGAGAAGCTGCTCCGTGCAATCTTCGGCGAAAAGGCCTCCGACGTGCGCGATACGTCTCTGCGGCTGCCGCCGGGCGTGACCGGTACGGTCGTCGAGGTGCGCGTGTTCAATCGGCATGGCGTCGAGAAGGACGAGCGCGCGATGGCGATCGAGCGCGAGGAGATCGAGCGCTTGGCCAAGGACCGCGACGACGAGCTCCAGATCCTGGACCGCAACGTCTATGCGCGTCTGAAAAATGCGCTGCTCGGGAAGGAGGTGGCCAAGGGCCCCAAGGGCGCCCGTAAGGGTACCGAGATCACCGAGGAGGTCTTGGCCGACATTCCGCGCAGCCAGTGGTGGGAGATCGGCCTCAAGGACGAGAAGGCTCAAGCCGAGGTCGAGGCGATCCAGAAGCAGTACGAGGAAGCCAAGAAGAGCCTCGAGCGTCGCTTCGTGGACAAGGTCGATAAGCTGCAACGGGGCGACGAGCTGCCGCCCGGCGTGATGAAGATGGTCAAGGTCTTCGTCGCGGTGAAGCGGAAGATCCAACCCGGCGACAAGATGGCGGGCCGCCACGGCAACAAGGGTGTCGTGTCGATGATCGTGCCCGTCGAGGACATGCCGTTCCTCGAGGACGGTACGCCTGTCGACGTGGTTCTCAATCCGCTCGGCGTGCCCTCCCGCATGAACGTGGGGCAGATCCTCGAGACACATCTCGGCTGGGCCTGCCGCGGGCTTGGGCGCATCATTGATCAGGCGCTGGAGGATTACCGTGAGAGCGGACAGCTCGATCGCCTGAAGGAGACCGTTCAGAAGATCTACGGAACGGGCAATGGCGTCAGCAGCCTCACGGACGAGGAGCTGGTCGCGTTGGGTGAGCAGCTTCGCGAAGGTGTGCCGGTGGCTTCACCGGTGTTCGACGGTGCGCGCGAGTCAGACATCAACGAGATCCTGCAACTCGCCGGCTTCGACACCACGGGCCAGGTCACCCTTTATGATGGGCGCACGGGCGAGCCGTTCGATCGCAAGGTGACGGTGGGTTACAAGTATCTGCTGAAGCTCCACCACCTTGTCGACGACAAGATTCACGCGCGCTCCATCGGGCCGTACAGCCTGGTCACGCAGCAGCCGCTGGGCGGCAAGGCTCAGTTCGGCGGTCAGCGCTTCGGTGAGATGGAGGTTTGGGCTCTGGAAGCCTACGGAGCCGCCTATACTCTGCAGGAGATGCTGACGGTGAAGTCGGACGACGTGGCAGGCCGCACCAAGGTGTACGAGGCGATCGTGCGCGGCGACGACACCTTCGAGGCAGGCATCCCCGAGAGCTTCAACGTGCTCGTGAAGGAGATGCGGGCGCTCGGCCTGAACGTGGATCTGATCAACTCGGAAGAGCAGGCGCTCGAAGAGCCGGAGGAAGAGAGAACCCGGCCGCAGCTGCCTTCGCCAGCAGCCGAGTAGCGAGACCAGAAGCACCGCTCCCCGCACCAGTTGAGGCGGGGAGCGGGAGCACAGCGGGGGTCCGATTGAGACAAGAGCCGAGCCAGATGCCCCCATCACCTCTCTTCCTGCTCGCCACGGGGAGAGAGCAACGACCGATCACCGGGAGCGCGCTCCGTCACAGCGCGCGAGGAGAGAGCGAATGAACGAGATCGCCAGCATTTTCAAACAGCAGCAGGCAGTTCCGACTTTCGACCAGATCAGGATTTCCATCGCCAGCCCGGAGACGATCCTCTCCTGGTCCTATGGCGAGATCAAGAAGCCGGAGACCATCAACTACCGCACGTTCAAGCCGGAGCGGGACGGCTTGTTCTGCGCCCGCATCTTCGGCCCGATCAAGGACTACGAGTGCTTGTGCGGCAAGTACAAGCGCATGAAGTACAAGGGTCTGATCTGCGAGAAGTGCGGCGTCGAGGTGACCCTCGCGAAGGTGCGTCGCGAGCGCATGGGCCATATTGAGCTCGCCGCGCCGGTTGCGCACATCTGGTTCCTGAAGTCACTGCCTTCTCGGATTGGCCTGCTGCTCGACATGTCCCTCAAGGACCTCGAGCGGGTGCTCTACTTCGAGAACTACATCGTCATCGAGCCCGGTATCACGAACTTCCGCGAGAAGCAGCTGATCACGGAGGAGCAATACTACCAGGCGATCGATGAGTTCGGGCAGGATAGCTTCACGGCCGGCATCGGCGCCGAAGCCATCCGCGAGCTTCTGGCCTCCATGGACCTGCACAAGATCCGGGATGAGCTGCGCCAGGAGATCCAAGAAGCGACCACGGAGCTGAAGCCGAAGAAGCTTGCGAAGAGGCTCAAGGTCATCGAGGCGTTCATCGAGTCCGGCAACCGGCCGGAGTGGATGATCATGACCGTTATCCCGGTCATCCCGCCCGAGCTGCGCCCGCTGGTGCCGCTCGATGGCGGCCGCTTCGCCACGTCGGACCTCAATGACCTCTACCGCCGCGTCATCAACCGCAACAACCGCCTGAAGCGGCTGATGGAGCTGCGCGCGCCGGACATCATCATCCGCAACGAGAAGCGGATGCTTCAGGAGGCTGTCGACGCGCTGTTCGACAACGGCCGGCGCGGGCGAGTCATCACGGGCGCCAACAAGCGTCCACTGAAGTCGCTTGCCGACATGCTGAAGGGCAAGCAGGGCCGCTTCCGCCAGAACCTTCTCGGTAAGCGCGTCGACTACTCGGGCCGCTCGGTCATCGTGGTCGGTCCCGAGCTGAAGCTGCACCAGTGCGGCCTGCCGAAGAAGATGGCGCTCGAGCTGTTCAAGCCGTTCATTTATGCGCGGCTGCAGGCGCTCGGTCAGGCGGCGACCGTCAAGCAGGCAAAGAAGCTCGTCGAGAAGGAGAGGCCTGAGGTCTGGGACGTCCTCGACGAGGTCATCCGCGAGCACCCGGTGCTACTCAACCGCGCGCCGACGCTGCACCGCCTGGGCATTCAGGCGTTCGAGCCGGTGCTGATCGAGGGCAAGGCGATTCAGCTGCACCCGCTGGTCTGCGCCGCGTTCAACGCGGACTTCGACGGCGACCAGATGGCCGTGCACGTCCCGCTGTCGCTCGAGGCGCAGCTCGAGGCCCGCGTGCTGATGATGTCCACCAACAACATCCTGCACCCGGCCAACGGGTCGCCCATCATCGTGCCCAGCCAGGACATCGTTCTTGGCCTCTACTACCTCTCGATGGTGCGCGAGGGTGAGCCCGGCGAGGGCATGGTTTTCGCCTCGGCTGCCGAGGCGCGCCATGCTCTGGAGGCGGGCGCGGTGACGCTGCACGCGAAGGTCAAGGGCCGGTTCAAGTCGATCGATGCGGACGGCAACGAGGTGACCGAGATCCACGAGACCACGCCAGGCCGTATGATCATCGGTGAGCTGCTGCCCAAGCGACCCGGCGTCAAGTACTCGCTGGTGAACCAGCTCCTCACGAAGAAGGCCATCTCGGCCATGATCGACGCCGTCTACCGCAATTGCGGGCAGAAGGAGACGGTCATCTTCTGTGATCAGATCATGCAGCTCGGGTTCTACCACGCGTTCAAGGCCGGCATTTCGTTCGGCAAGGACGACATGGTTGTGCCGGAGTCGAAGGCGCGGATCATCGAGGAGACGACGGAGCTCGTTCGCGAGTTCGAGCAGCAGTACAACGACGGCCTGATCACTCAGCTCGAGAAGTACAACAAGGTCGTCGACGCCTGGTCGAAGTGCACCGACCAGATCGCGAAGGAGATGATGGACCGCATTTCGGCCGTGCAGAAAGGCCCCGACGGCCGCGAGCTGCCGATCAACTCGATCTACATGATGAGCCATTCGGGTGCCCGCGGCTCGCCGGCGCAGATGAAGCAGCTCGCCGGTATGCGCGGCCTCATGACGAAGCCGTCGGGTGAAATCATCGAGACGCCGATCATCTCCAACTTCAAGGAGGGTCTGTCGGTTCTCGAGTACTTCAACTCCACGCACGGCGCCCGTAAGGGTCTGGCGGACACGGCCTTGAAGACGGCCAACTCCGGCTACCTGACGCGCCGCCTCGTGGACGTCGCGCAGGACAGCATCATCGTCGAGGAGGACTGCGGCACCGACGCCGGCATCAACGTGCAGGCGGTGGTGGACGCAGGCCAGGTGGTGGTGTCGCTCGGTGCGCGTGTCCTTGGCCGTACCGCGGCAGAGGACATCACCGATCCGTCCACGGGCGAAGTGCTCGTGCGGAACGGCGAGCTCATCGAGGAGCGGCATGCCGAGGCCATCGAGCGTGCGGAAATCCAGGAGGTGCGTATCCGCTCGGTCCTCACCTGCGAGACGGAGTCTGGTGTCTGCGCCAAGTGCTACGGGCGCGATCTGGCTCGCGGCACGCCGGTCAATATCGGTGAGGCGGTTGGTGTCATAGCTGCCCAGTCGATTGGTGAGCCGGGCACGCAGCTCACGATGCGGACCTTCCACATCGGCGGCACGGCGCAGGTCGTGGACACGTCGTTCATCGACTCGAACTTCAACGGCACCGTGCGGATCAAGAACCGCAATGTCGTGCGCGATAGCCAGGGTCGCCTGATCTCGATGGGCCGCTCGATGTCGATCGGCATCATCGACCAGTCCGGCAAGGAGCTGGCCACGCACAAGGTCCCCTATGGTGCGCGGCTGCTCGTTGACGAGGGCGATGAGGTCAAGCGCGGCACGCGCCTGGCGCAGTGGGATCCGTACACTCGCCCGATTCTGACGGAGGTCGACGGCACAGTCGACTTCGAGGATCTGGTCGAGGGCGCCTCCATGCGCGAGCAGACCGACGAGGTGAAGGGCACCACCAATCGCGTGGTCATCGACTGGCGCGCTTCGCCGCGTGGCGCCGATCTGAAGCCGGCGATCGTCATCAAGGACGACAGTGGCAAGCCGGTGAAGGTGGCTCGCGGCGGCGATGCCCGTTACCTCCTGCCGGTCGACGCGATCCTGTCCGTTGAGCCCGGCGCGCCGGTGAAGGCTGGTGACGTGCTGGCCCGTATCCCGGTTGCCTCAGCTCGCACGGGCGACATCACCGGTGGTCTGCCCCGCGTTGCGGAGCTGTTCGAGGCCCGCCGTCCGAAGGATCACGCGATCCTCGCCGAAATCTCGGGCACCGTCGAAATCGGCAAGGACTACAAGGGCAAGCAGCGTGTCATAATCCGGCCGGACGACGAGGAGCAGCCGCCGGTCGAGTACTTGATCCCGCGGGGCAAGAGCCTTGCCGTGCAGCATGGTGACCGCATCGAGCGCGGTGACTTCGTCTACGACGGTCATCCGGCGCCGCACGACATCCTGGCGATCAAGGGGGTCGAGGAGCTCGCGAACTACCTGATCAACGAGATCCAGGACGTCTACCGGCTCCAGGGCGTGACCATCAACGACAAGCACATCGAGGTGATCGTTCGCCAGATGCTGCAGAAGGTCGAGATCACGGATCCGGGCGATACGACCTTCATCAAGGGTGAGCAGGTGGATCGGATCGAGTTCAAGGAAGTGAACGCCAGGGTCGAGAAGGCAGGCGGGCGGCCGGCAACCGCGCAGCCGATCCTGCTCGGCATCACCAAGGCGTCGCTGCAGACTCGCTCGTTCATCTCTGCGGCCTCCTTCCAGGAGACCACACGCGTTCTGACCGAGGCTGCTGTCAATGGCAAGGTCGACACGCTCGAGGGCCTGAAGGAGAACGTGATCGTCGGTCGGCTCATCCCGGCGGGTACGGGCGGCATGCTCCGCCGCCTGCGCCGGATCGCAGCCAAGCGCGACGAGCTTATCGCCCGCGAGCGGGCCAAGGCCGAGGCGGAGCGTGCACTGGCCGGGCCCGAGCTGGACACGCCGCGCGAGCGGCGCCGTCGGCGCGCAGAGGAGGCGGCCGAGTAAGCCGGCCTCGTCGACCCGTCACGGAAACGGCTGCCTTCGGGCAGCCGTTTTCATTTGCGAGGTAGTCATCTGCGCAGCAGAGTGAGCTCGACAAAAGCAAGACGAGCGGGTCTGCTAGATTCCTCTGGACTTCCGGCACGTCGCAATTAAATACCTTCTACGCTGCAGGGTCGCGTCTGTAGCTCGCGAAGCGTTTAGCGGCTCTCCTGCATTCTGCTTGTTTCGTGGCGAACCACTCGGATTTGCATAGCGCGTTCGGGTCCGGGCCGGGCCTAAACTGGCTATGTGAGTGAGAAAAACACGATTTGCGCGGCTCAATACTGTTGACCTGAGATAAGCTCGTGTATATGGTCCGCGCACTCTCACGGTAGGTGGTAAGCCGCGATGGGCACTGAATTCTTGTTTCAGGAGCCCCGGCTTAGACGCTGCCGTCGCAAAGCAGAGCACAACTTCGGCCCATGATCCCGGTCCGGGTGGCCGTGGATCCTCTGGTTTCGTCGTACCCGTCACGTTCCGGGGATGGAGGGTGGCAGGTGCGTCTTGGCGCTTCCCGTGCCTAGGCACGTGGAGCCTTTGTTGGAATGGAAGAAGGCGCATGCCGACGATACAACAGCTGATCCGGAAGCCGCGGAAGCAGAAGGTCTACCGCGAGAAGGCGCGGCATATGGAGGGTTGCCCGCAGAAGCGCGGAGTCTGCACGCGCGTCTATACGACGACGCCCAAGAAGCCGAACTCGGCACTGCGCAAGGTGGCCAAGATCCGGCTGACGAATGGCCACGAGGTGATCGGGTACATCCCGGGCGAGGGCCATAACCTCCAGGAGCACTCCGTGGTGCTGATCCGCGGCGGCCGCGTCAAGGACCTGCCTGGCGTGCGCTACCACATCATCCGTGGCGTGCTAGATACGCAGGGTGTCGCTGACAGGAAGCAGCGCCGCTCCAAGTATGGTGCGAAGCGGCCGAAGTGATCTGAAGCCGAATTGAGGCGTTCGTCCCGGACGGGCGGGATCATCAAGTCCAGACGGGATGAGCGGGTGCAGGTGGCCGCAACCGGCGGCTTGATCGAGGACAGGAACGAGACGCATGTCGCGCCGTCACAGAGCCGAGAAACGCGAGATCAACCCCGACCCGAAGTACGGCGACGTCGTGATTACCAAGTTCATGAACGCCGTCATGAGGGAGGGCAAGAAGTCTGTTGCTGAGCGTATCGTGTATGACGCGCTCGACCGGATGGAGAGCCGTGCCAAGCAGGATCCGCTTCAGCTCTTTCGGCAGGCGCTCGAGAACGTGATGCCGGCAGTCGAGGTACGCTCCCGCCGCGTGGGTGGCGCAACCTATCAGGTGCCGGTCGAGGTGCGAGCCGAGCGTCGGCAGGCGCTAGCCATACGTTGGATCATCGCAGCTGCGCGGGCGCGCAATGAGCACACGATGATTGAGCGGCTTTCAGGCGAGTTGCTCGATGCCGCCAACAACCGTGGAGCAGCAGTGAAGAAGCGGGAAGACACACACAGGATGGCGGAGGCCAACCGGGCCTTCTCTCACTACCGCTGGTAACGAATTTCGGAGACTGAGCCAATGCCGCGCTCACATAAGATCGAGGATTACCGCAACTTCGGCATCATGGCCCACATTGATGCCGGGAAGACGACCACGACTGAGCGGATCCTCTACTACACCGGCAAGTCCTACAAGATGGGCGAAACCCATGAGGGTTCCGCGACCATGGACTTCATGGAGCAGGAGCAGGAGCGCGGCATCACGATCCAGTCTGCTGCCACCACCTGCTTCTGGAAGCACTGCCGTCTGAACATCATCGACACCCCAGGCCACGTCGATTTTACGATCGAGGTAGAGCGCAGCCTTCGCGTGCTCGACGGTGCCGTATGCGTGCTCGACTCGAACCAGGGTGTGGAGCCGCAGACGGAGACGGTCTGGCGCCAGGGTGACAAATACAACGTCCCCCGGATCGTATTCGCGAACAAAATGGATAAAACCGGCGCCGACTTCTACATGTGCGTCGGTGACATCAAAGAAAAGCTCGGCGCTCGAGCTGTACCCATTCAGATCCCCATTGGAGCCGAAAGCAATTTCAAAGGCGTCGTCGACCTCATCCGGATGAAGGCGATCATCTGGGAAGGAGACGGCAAGGACGCGAAGATGATCGAGCAGGACATCCCTGCCGATCTGGCTGACAAAGCCGCGGAATACCGCGCTGCCTTGATCGAAGCGGCTGTCGAGATGGACGACGACGTGATGGCCGCTTACCTCGAGGGTGAGGAGCCGGACGAGGACACCCTGAAACGGTTGATCCGGAAAGCCACGATCAATCGTGCATTCTATCCGATGCTTTGCGGGTCGGCGTTCAAGAACAAGGGTGTTCAAACGCTGCTCGACGCAGTCGTCGACTTCCTTCCAGCTCCGTCGGATCGCGAAGCTTATAAGGCTACCAATCCGAAGACTGGCGAAGAGGTGGTCCGCAGGCCGTCCGACGACGAACCGCTGTCGATGCTCGCCTTCAAGATCATCGACGATCCGCACGTCGGCTCGATCACCTTCTGCCGCGTGTACTCGGGCAAGGTCCAGAGTGGCATGGCGCTCGCCAACGCCACGCGCGACAAGAGAGAGCGCGTCGGCCGCATGTACCTGATGCATGCCAACGCTCGCGAGCAGATCGAGGAGGCTTACGCAGGCGACATCATCGCGTTGGCCGGGCTCAAGGATACGCGCACGGGTGAGACGCTATCCGATCCTAACAAGCCGGTGCTGCTCGAGAAGATGGAGTTCCCCGAGCCCGTCATCGAGCAGGCGATCGAGCCAAAGTCGAAGGCCGACCAGGAGAGGATGGCGCTCGCGCTGCAGAAGCTGGCGGCTGAGGATCCATCGTTCCGTGTTTCGACGGACCCGGAGAGCGGTCAGACCCGCATCAAGGGCATGGGCGAGCTGCACCTCGACATCAAGATCGATATTTTGCGCCGCGCGCATAAGGTCGATGTGAGTGTTGGCGCTCCCCAGGTTGCCTACCGTGAGACGCTGGCGCGGAGCACCGAGGTCGACTACACGCACAAGAAGCAGACCGGCGGCACGGGTCAGTTTGCCCGCGTGAAGCTGCGCCTGGAGCCCAATGAGCCGGGCAAGGGCAATGTCTTCACCTCCGAGATTGTCGGTGGTGTGGTGCCCAAGGAGTTCATTCCGGGTGTCGAGAAGGGCATCCAATCGGTCTGGGATTCCGGCGTTCTGATCGGCTTCCCGATGGTCGACACCAAGGTGACGCTGTTCGACGGTGCCTTCCACGAGGTGGACAGCTCTGCGATCGCGTTCGAAATCGCCGCTCGGGCAGCCATGCGCGAGGGTGCGACGAAGGCTGGCATCAAGCTCCTCGAGCCCATTATGGACGTCGAGGTGGTGACCCCGGGCGATTTCGTCGGCAACGTCATCGGCGATATCAACAGCCGTCGGGGCCAGATCCGCAGCCAGGAGATGCGGGGCAACGCCACCGTCATCCGCGCTTTCGTGCCGCTCGCGAACATGTTCGGCTACGTCAGCCAGCTGCGTTCGATGAGCCAGGGGCGCGCCTCCTACACCATGCAGTTCGCGCATTACGCGGAGGTGCCGCGCGCTGTCGCCGAGGAGGTGCGGGCGAAATATGCTTGAGACACAACGAAAAATTGGAACACCAGGTCCGGCGTCTAGCCCGACCCTCAACAGATCAAACTGGATAAAGTGAACTGAGGAGAGAGCCACCAATGGCCAAGCAGAAATTTGAGCGGACGAAGCCGCACGTGAACGTGGGGACGATTGGTCACGTTGACCACGGGAAGACGACGTTGACGGCGGCTTTGACGAGGGTTTCGGCGGATCAGGGCTGGACGTCTGAAGCGGTGTCGTATGACGAGGTTGCGAAGGCTTCGGAGGCACAGGGCCGTCGTGACCCGACGAAGATTTTGACGATTGCGACGAGCCACGTGGAGTATGAGACGCCGAACCGGCACTATGCGCACGTGGACTGCCCTGGGCATGCCGACTACGTGAAGAACATGATCACGGGTGCGGCGCAGATGGACGGCGCCATTCTGGTGGTGTCGGCGGTTGACGGGCCGATGCCGCAGACGCGTGAGCACATTCTGCTGGCCCGTCAGGTTGGCGTTCCCTACATCGTCGTGTTCCTGAACAAGTGCGACGTTGTGGACGATCCTGAGCTTCTGGATCTGGTTGAGCTTGAGGTGCGTGAGCTTCTGTCGAAGTACCAGTTCCCGGGCGACGATGTTCCGGTGATCCGTGGTGCTGCGATCAAGGCGCTGAACGGCGAGAAGGGGGAGCTTGCGGACCAGGCGATCCTGAAGCTGATGGAGGCTCTGGACACGTACATCCCGCAGCCGGAGCGTCCGAAGGACCAGCCGTTCCTGATGCCGATCGAGGACGTGTTCTCGATTTCGGGGCGTGGGACGGTTGTGACGGGCCGTATTGAGCGCGGTGTGATCAAGGTTGGCGACGAGGTTGAGATTGTCGGCCTTCGCGAGACGCAGAAGTCTGTTGTGACGGGCGTCGAGATGTTCCGGAAGCTTCTGGACCAGGGCGAGGCTGGCGACAACGTGGGCTGCCTGCTGCGCGGCATTGACAAGGATGCTGTT
>Ga0310838_1001048_pt1 | contig 17338 bp, 22 predicted proteins | sample SM_ome_6_FD_202241 | JGI IMG/M metagenome (GOLD analysis project Ga0310838, IMG submission 202241) | Sorghum-adapted microbial communities enriched on stacked mutant (SM) sorghum from Joint BioEnergy Institute, Emeryville, California... ...
ATCTGGTGGAGGGCTTAAGCATCGGGGCGGACGATTATATCATCAAGCCGTTTGGCGCAGGCGAGTTAAGGGCGCGAATTGCTGCCCACCTCCGCCGGGAAAGCCGGGAACGGCGCAGCGTTCTCTTAATCGGCGAAGTACATTTCAACCTGTCGGGCAAGGAGATGCGGGTGCGGGATACCCTCATCCCGTTGACCAAAAGCGAATATGCCATCTGTGAATTTTTGGCGTTACATCGGGGGCAAGTGTTCTCGAAGGATCAGATTTATGAATCCGTGTTTGGATTCGACGGAGAAAGTGAAGCTTCCACCATCGTGGAGCATGTCAAAAATATCCGCGCAAAATTAAACCAAATGAACGTCAATCCGATTGATACCGTGTGGGGGATAGGATACCGATGGAAGTAGCCCGCGTCACGTCAGGACCGAAAGAAACCAAGCTGCGTACGCTGTTTCTTAAATATTTAGCCGCTTTTTGTCTGGGAACGATTGGGCTTGCCCTGTTGCTATCCTTGATCTTTGTGGGGCTGCTGTTCACTGGAGCCGTTCTCCCAGCAGATTATGCCGAGAAGCAAGTGCAGGAGGCTAAGTCTCGCCTCATGGCGGGACAGGAGCTGCAGTTGGACGCCCCCTCTGCGTTGTACCAATATGCGAAGTACACAGTAGACGGGAGGCTCCTGGAACACAGCTTATCCACCAAGCAAAGTGAGACGGCGTGGAAGCGTATGGAGGGGGGCCAAGCGAAAGGTTACTCTTTCCTATATCATTATACGAAGGTGACGCATGGCCAAGAGGTCTATATCTTCCGGTATTCTCTTGCGGCCCAGTTTAACTTAGAGCCCCTGCGCCGCTTGATGCCTAGTGCGGAACTGGCCTTTTTTGTGCTGTTCTGCATTCTCTTTCTGCTTCAAGCCGTTCTGTTGGCCTCATCGTTTGGACGAAAGTTAGCTCGCAAAATGAGCGGACTCCAGGAAGCAACCCAGCGCATTCAGGAGCAGGAGCTGGACTTCTCCATCCAATACAGCGGGATCGCTGAAATTGACCAAGTGCTTAGGTCCATGGATCAGATGCGGGATGCCCTGAAGAGCTCGCTGGAGCAGCAATGGAATCTGGAGCGCCGCCGCCGGGCTCAAATCTCAGCGCTCGCCCATGACGTCAAAACTCCGCTCACCATCGTTCGCGGCAATGTTGAGCTCCTCTCGGAAACGGAGCAGTCGGACGAGCAACGGGAATACACCGAATATATCGCCCAAAGCGCCCGCCAGATGGAAGCTTATATCAAGACCTTGATCGAAATCACGAATACGGAAACTGCGGCTTCCTATCAGCCCGTCAACCTCGATCTGAAAGAGTTCATCCATGCGCTCGAAGTCCAGATGCAGGCTCTCGCCGCAGTTAAAGAGCTTTCCGTCGCAGTCCACTTCGTTGGCGAACTGCCGGACGAGTTCTATGCCGATCCTGTCTTGTTGGAGCGCGCCCTCATGAACGTCATCGCCAACGCCATGGATCACGCTCCGGCGAAGAGTAAAATCACGCTATCGGTGGAGGCATTGGGCGATCGGATTCAATTCCGCGTGACCGACGAAGGTCCGGGCTTCTCGCCCGAAGCGCTCAAGTACGCCACCGAACAATTCTATATGGGCGACCCCTCCCGCCGAAGCAACGGACACTACGGCATGGGCCTCTATATCACCCAATTTGTTGCCCAATTGCATGGGGGTGAACTGCATCTCGCCAACTCTCAGGTGACAGGCGGGGGCGAGGTGATGATGGAGGTGCCGGTGAGGGGGTAATTAATCGGCGTTTCCGATGTTTGCACTCACATCTGTTCGAATCACAAAGGCGACTTCCTGGGTGTTGTCTCCCCAAGTGCATACCAGCCGAAAGCCTCGTATAATCGCACCCGGTTCATAGTCTTCGCTGGCCGAGCTTGCGTACACCAGGAAATTCTCATCCAGAGTAAATGCAGCCGTTCCTTGATCGAACCCCACCTTAGGTTTGATAGGCTCGGGGATTTTATACTTCATTTCGCCTTCTCTGGTCAGACATAATCGATCAGCTCATAGGAATCCGGCACCGTGGTTTGATGAAGAAACTCAATTTGGATCGGCTCTCCGATGTGAATATAAGGCAGGTCTGAAGCGTGCATTTCCATAATCGTTCGAAAAGAGCTCATATCCTCGTAATCCGGTTTCCCCATATTCGGTGAGACCTTAACCGTGTGAATCTCTTGCTGATTTGCGGTGACTTCAACGTCATTTAATATCCCAGCGGATTGGGCTGAAAGGGCACGATTGGAACAAGCCGTGATCGTTAGGAGCAGCATGAGGACTAGTGTTACGCTTATGGTTCTTTTCAACGATTTCACTCCCCATAGATTAGAGTAATATAAGAAAAACCGATCTTATCTACTCGAAGATAGGATCGGTTTATATCATACCATAAATGTATAATTCTTCCTCTTCAAAAAATCACTTTCCTATCCTTCAACCACCCAGCCCGTGAATAAAGGTCTGTACGATCGGAACGTTCCCCGCCGCCACAACGCCAATCCAACCACTAAGTATGATCCACGAGAACATTCTTCTTCTCATAATTCTTTTCCACCTCACAGAATAGATGTTTGTACTGATCTTGAACCTCCCTGGATGCTTCATGCCTGAACTTCTCAAACAAACGAACGCAACGAATCAACATCGATTCATGGTTGAACCTCAAGGCAAGCTCCATTCCTTCAAAAAGCTGCCGAAACCCCATCTCATACCGCCGAGTACGAAAATAGTATTGCGCCAGTTCACACAAATACCGGACGTACTGATCCGCCACAATCTGTGTGTTGTATTGGCCGAAGCGGCATGACCGTTCTTTATATGTCAGATGTACTCCGAACCGATCCAGCAAATAATCCACGTTCAACCCAAACTGATTAGCCGCATGCAGAATCCGGTACATCGCAGGAACAACCTCCTGCACATTCGATGCGACCCAATCTGCATAATCCGCCAGTACCTGTACCTCCCCCAACATTAAACGGTACACATAGGCATTGGCCCGGCCCCATTCCTGAAACTGTTCCACGACCCGCTGCTCTTCCTTGTCGCTTGCAGCAATTCCATGGAGCGCATCGTCGCTGTATAGAGTCACATATTCCAAAGCCTGAGCATACTCTTGTCTGGCATCACACACATTGGCCTTCAACAAATACGCATAGAGCAGATAAAAAAGCTCCGGCCGAGACGCCCCTTTATCCATCGCCTCCTTCCGTTTTCGATTTACCCGATGGCGGTATCGAATCGTAGCCTTCTGCTCCAGCTTCTCCGCCAGGGACTGAACCCGATCCCATTGATGCAAAGAAGCGTACACATCCGCCAAGTCCTTCAATGCATCTAACTGAACCCCTTCGTCCAATCGATCCACATAGTCTTCGAACAAAACGGCGGCGCGCAAATTCTCCTCTTGATCCTCTCCAAGATGAATCGTAAACAAGCGATATCGACTTAACGCCAATCGTTCGGAATGCTGGTATTTCTCACACTCAGCAACACAATGGTATAGCAGAGCAGCTGCCTTTCTTTTTCCCTCTCGAAAAAACTGCTCCGCCGTCGCAAACAACACTGGCATATACGATAATCGATCTGCCACCGCCTGCACCAACTGCTCCAAGCAACCCAGCTTGTCCAACTCCGCGCACCGCCGGATAAACGGCCCCAACCGTCTCCAATGCAGCGGCACCCCACGCAGACATTCTTCTAAGTAAATCTCGTAAAGAGCCCCCTGCTCCAGCCCCATCCCCTCCGTGATGAGATCCAAGTTATGTATGGAAATTTGCCGATACCCGCTCAACATCGCGCTGATCGTCCCTTGATTAATCCCGGTCATCTCGGAAAACTGTTGAAGCGTAAGCCCAGACCGATTTAAATAGCTCTCCAACTCTTGTCTAACCGTGGTTGCAGGTTTCATTGGGAATACCTCCTTTTAGGTGAAACCTACGACTTCAATCAATATTTCAATTGCACTCCCTATTTAAAGCCCACTTTTGATTTTATTATACTATATATAAGTAGTATTTGAAATGCAAAAAACTATATTTTCTACCCTGCATAATATTTTCCAAGTCACCTAAGCTAATACTGAGGTGACGAAATGGCAGAATTGCGTAATTTTATTGGAAATCGAATCCGCGCCATACGAAATGCAAAAGGCCTCACCCAACAAAATTTGGCGGATATGTCCGGTTTGGACTATAGATACATCGGAGCTATTGAACGGGGAGAACGTAACTTCTCAATCGATACCTTGGAGAAAGTCCTTAGTGCACTAAAAATTTCACTAAACGAACTTGCTTATTCGGATATTGAGCAAAGTGAAACGGATTCTGTGCGGTGGGAAGCGATCGACCAGTTCATTGCGAGTACTGAAGGATTGACTGATGAGCAGATTGAGATTTTGCGGAGAGTGAATCAGGAGGTTTTGAGGGCGTTTAGATGACAACACCTCAATACTACGGAGGTTCAATGAATTTACCAGAAATCGTGGAAAGCGAATCCGTGAATATAGAAAACAAAAGAACTGGACCCAAGAACAACTGGCTGAAGCTGCATCGCTTCATTACAGTTACATAGGCGGGGTTGAACGAGGGGATCGCAATATCTCTTTGGAGACTTTGGAGAAAATAGCTGCTGCCTTGAAGGTCCCAGCTGGAGAACTTTTTCGTCCGGAAGTGATACTCGATGAACATATGAAATTAATTAGCAGCAGAAGTGCAGAGGAGATTGCGTTGATTACGAAGATCACGCGAGATGTGATTTGGGGGATGGGGATGAAGAGTTAGTAGTTTTCTTAAACATAAACTGCAGAAGTTTATGTGGATATTACATTGGTTACGCAGATTAAGAATAGGGAGATAAGACAAAATCATCATTATCCCCCTTAACTTTTCATTTTTTCAAAAGATTGTATCACATTAAGGAGATTTTATTTAATTCCAATCTACACAAAAAAATACTGACAATAACCTAGCATTTCAAAAATAGCAGAATGATTGAGGTGCCTTAAAATTAGTTATTAATTGGATAGGATCAATGGCTTCTTCATAAAGCTCAGCTTTTTTTATTTTTATCGCGTAACCTACCTTCTTGTCTCTAAAATAATTTTTAAAGAAGTTATAACTAATTCCTGAAAATTCTTTCGTTTCTAACCATAAAGATTCTGGTTCATCAGCTAAAATTTTATCTATAAATATTTCTCCAACTATTTTACTAACTGGCTTGGTGGAGTAAACTAAAATAGACTCAACTTCCTTCCTAAAAATTTTTTTTCTATATTCATACCTTTTTTCCCCACTGAAAATTTTTTCAACAAATTCAGGTTTGATTGATAGAATTACTTTCAAATTCTTTTCCTTCTCCTTATTTGTATTTATTCTCAACTTAACTAACTTGATCTATAATAATATTACTATATAATTTTTCATTAATCATTTGATTTATATTAAATCCGAATTTGAAGAATTTTTCTAAGGAGCCATTAAATGAAGAGTTATGCTATATGGTTCAAAAAAATAGACAAAACAAGTTCAAACATACCTGAGCTAAATGTCCATATAAATTTATGGAGATTACCAAGAAAAAGAAATAAACTCCTCAAGCTTCTTAACATTTCTGATAATACTCGGTTATTACTAGATTTTGGATTAAAGGTTTCAAATATAAGTAATGTAGACGAGATAAAATTATATTTACCCTATAAAATAACAAAGGATAACATCATCGATTTAGGTGAGTTGTTCTTGAAACACACGAATCTTATCATTGGTGTGTTCAATGAGGATTATACAATTGAAATAGGTACCGAGCCTAAGCAAATTCTAATTAACAAGGGTAAATCAGATGAATTTATTATATATTTACTCGATATACGAAATGAAGATTGCTCGATAGAAGATAAGTTTGAAGGATCATTAATTTCTATTAAAATTCCTGAAGAATTAAAGTCTAATCATAAAAAAATTTATTATAGATTCAGAATTAATACACCAGCATTAAAAAATATGGTAAAAACTATTAAGGCTAGTTCTATCTTTGAAAGTGCGTTATCATATACTGAAGTTGTAGATTTGAGATTTAATGAAAAAAGACTATATGAAAGATCTATGTCCGAACAAGTTAAGGACGAAGGGGAATTCAAAATTCCTAAATTGCACTTTTTGCTGATGACAAATGCTCAAGATGAGGTAATTTCAAATGGAGAAAGATATTCATGCCGTCAACTTGAGGACATTTGGAATAACTATACACAAGATGAATATAATTTAGAAAATGTTCTTGCTTATCACTGGAAAGAAGAAGACGTTTCATCACATAATTCCTTAGTTAAAATTAAAACTCATAGATCAACATTAACGAAGGCAATAATTTATCTACTAGCATTGGGAGTCGTTTCTGTATTTTATAATTTAGTGACTGAACCCATAAAAGATTACATAACAGGACCAATCGTTAGTTTATTCAAAAACTTAATCACAAACCGTGCGGGAAATTAATAATTTATAGCGAATTTAATATTTACAAGGTGGTGAGGCCTGTGACAAAAAGAAATAGCTTGATATTGTTATCTGAGTTCATAAATAATCAAGATAAGTTCATTTATCATACCGATAATGTATTTAGAACGTTAAGCACTCTAGACAATGATTATCCAAATTTCACAAACTGGTACTACACTAAGGTAATTCCTGAACTGAAATTAGGTGAACGGGAAGTTATCATGGCTTATAATGATGCAGATAAAGTCCTTTCTGGCATATCTATTTTAAAAATTACAGAAATAGAGAAGAAAATTTGCACTTTAAGAATCTCTCCTAAGTATAGAAAAAATGGCCTAGGAAAAGTACTATTCACAAAAAGTTTGGAGATATTGGAAACAGATAAACCAGTTATAACAATAACTAAGGATAAGGTTCATCAATTTAGCCCCCTTTTGGGACACTTCGGTTTTAAACTGTCTCAAGTAATTAAGGACTATTATATCAATTCACGTGAAGAGTATGTATATAACGGATTTTTAACACAAAACTTTCAATTAAATAATAACAAGATAGAAACAGTTGTAACTATTTAAGGAACTGACCCCCGTTTGTGAGACAGGGATCAAAAACACCTTGCAAGTTAAGCAACCAGTTGTCGATAATCAATCGGTGACTGGTTGTTTAGTTTTGCGAATTGAGTTATAGTAAGTAATGTAGTCTCGAACGACCTGTTCAACGATTGCTGTCGTTGTACTCGTTAAACCTTCGAGATAGAACGTTTCAGACTTTAGCGTGGAATGAAACGATTCGATGGGGGCATTATCAGCGGGCGTTCCCTTGCGGGACATGCTCATGGTAATGCCCTTTTCCTTTACAGCTTCCTGATACGCCTGGGAAGTGTAGACACTCCCCTGATCGCTGTGAAGTATCGTACCTGGTAGATTGGGCAGCTGACGGAGTGTGTCCAGTACGAACGCAGTGTCCTGCTTGTCAGCTATACTGTATGCCACAACTTCTCCGTTAAACAAGTCTAGGATACTTGATAGATACAACATTCTTCCTCCAAACGGTAAATACGTAATATCCGTAACGAGTTTTTGCATAGGTTGATCGGCCTCAAATTGGCGTTTTAGCAAGTGTTCTGCTATATAGGCTGGCTGCCCTGTAGGTTTGCGTTTCTTGACTTTGACACGGCATTGCAGCTCTTCACGCTGCATAATCCGTTGCACTCGTTTATGGTTAATCGCTTGTTCTTTCCGAAGTAGAGCGGTGATTTTACGGTATCCATAACGAAATTTATGCTGCAAACAGAGTTCGCGGATTTTCTCTACCACAGGATCGGCATCCCCGCTTCCATACTTATCCTTCCAGCGATAGTAGGTAGCACGAGAGAGTCCCGCCCAGGCACAGGCTTGTGCCACGCTAACTTCTCCTTGGATCGATTTGATCCATTCCACTACAATCTTTGAGGATACCCCCTTTCCATCTCGTTGTACTTTTTTAGGAGATCTAGCTGCTGTTTCAAAAACCTATTCTCTGCCTTTACTTTCTCTAATTCTGACGTATATTCCGGTCCTTTGCCGTAGCTATATTGTTTACCTACAGGCTGCTCAAACCGATGTATTTCTCCGTTACGATACCATCGCATCCATGTTCTCACTTGAGAATCATGTCGTATGTTCAATTGCTCCATAACTTCTTTCACTGGGATACCAGCCATTCTCATTTCAATAGCCTTCATCTTAATCTCTTTTGGGTAGCTTACTCGGGTTGCCAACGAAAAAACACCTCCAAGGTTGTCTCCCATATCATACGACATGGTTGCATTCTCTTGAAGGTGTTTTTAATTTGTCTCACACTATGGGGTCAGTTCCTTAATTATGTTATATCTGTTTTTCTTTTTTCCCACTTATAAGTAACCCCAATTTTCTCCAAGACATCCGGACTGAATACCGTACGAGAAGAACCTGTGTCAACAATTTCAACGATAGCTCGTGAGATGGCGACTCCTTCACCTTCTCTTCCTTTCACGAAACGGTAGAATAAATGCGGCAGTAGCTCCTCAGAAATTCCCTGCCCATCGTCAGCGACTGTAATCATCACTTGATCCTGAATTATGTTGACGCGGATATCTATCGCGCTGCTGGCATGTCTCGGGCATTGGCGACCACGTTCAGCAGGGCTTGAGAAGGTTTGTCCGGCCTCACTTTCGCCTGTTCCAAAGCTTCGTCCGCATACTCTACAGCCAAATTGAGGTTTCTGTCTCGAAGAAGCGGATTGACACGTTCAGCGGTCTCCTCCAGCAACTCTCGGATCGCTACCTTTTTCAGATGGAAGATATCCGCCTCGCTATCCAGCTTCGCGAGCAGTATCATCTCCGAGACAATCCGTTTCAACCGTCCGCTTTCACTTATGATGATATCCAATCCTTTTTGCGATTGATCCCCTTCAAAGACACCGTCGCGGATCGCTTCTGCATATCCCGAGATTGACATCAGCGAGGTTTTCAACTCATGGGATGCGTTTTGGAAAATTTGCTTTTGACCTGAATATAGCGACCTAATTCATCGACCATTTCATGCAACGACGTCAATATTGAATGAGGATCCTGGAGAATTGGCTCTTTCGTGGCATCGATTAGCCGTCGTAACGTCCAGTGTCTGCGCTCCTCCTATTTCAACTCGAACCCTCCGGCAAATTCTCCAAATTTGATGCCACTGCATCGTAACCCCTCCTCATACAGTAGTTTATTATACTTCGGGCATTCCCTAGCATTGCTAGATCATGTTGCAAAATTAGAAGTTTCTTTTACATATCACCTAATTCATTTGCTGATTTGGAATATATAGTAATATATTAAGGGATGGATTTCCAAATTGAGGTCAAAGAAACTTTATTTTCTTAAAAGGAGAAATAATTATCGTTGGATTATGAATGAAGGAAAGCTGTCTATCAAATAAAGAAGAGAGGAAGGTTAAACCATGACAAACAAAGCATTAAAAATTGTTGGCGCAACTGTTCTATCTTTCTCACTAGTTACTGGAGTTTATGGTGCTGTTTCAGCAAATAGCGGCACAGCCGCCAAGAAAGAAAATAAAATAATCGAAATTACTCCTTTCGCAATCAAGGATACACTAACTTGGGATTTGAAAGGAAATGTGGTTGACCCTACTAACACTTTCAATGTGACTATTGGATATCCAAACATTAAGCTATATGCAAAAAATACAGGGACTGAATCTTTTAGAATTGAAGTGAAGCACAACACCAAGAACACTGTTATTTTTAATGAAACCGTTAAAGCAGGTAAAACCGTGGAAGTTGTAAACAATGATAGTAACCCAAAGGTTCCTTCAGGCACTTATACAGTTACGATTTATGGTGGATCAGGTTTGCCTAAAGGTGAAATTGTACTTAAAAGTTCTGACACCAAGTGGCCTTAAGAGTCCATCCGAAACAGAGTAATCTAACAAAGGGGCTGTCCCAAGAGTCATTTTGATGACGAAGAGACAGCCCCCGTTTTTTGACAAAATGAAACAAACTAACTCCTTAGCATGAATTGCTATGACATTGTTTGTCGCGGGGACCTAATCCATTTACTAATTTGGAATATATAGTAATATATGAAGAGGGATTTTCCACTAAAAGGTTGAGGTTACTATGCTAAAAATGATTGGAATGGAAATCAAGCAGTTTATTCGGACTCCGTTGTGGATGACTCTATTTGCTTTAACCATCGTTGCAGCTATATTTTTGCCAAGATCAAGCTTAACCGATCTCTCGGTTGTGCCTGGCCTAGTCTATTTTATGATGGTGATGTCCCTTCTATTTTCAATCTATGGCGCGGAAATTGCACGAATGGAAATCAACAACCATGCTGAGGAGCACCTTTTCGTAACACCTAAGTATGCCTTATATCATCGAAGTAAGCTCCTGTATTGGTTGACGCTGTCTGCTGCCATTTACTTTCTTTTCTATATAACTGTTATGGCCTACATCGGAATTACTTACAACAATATCACCAAGTCAGACATCCTTGGTTCATTGCTCTATACCGTGTTATGTTGGTTCATTCCCTTTTTCTACTCCATCATCCTGGGATATATCGTATATCGCTGGATTCCCGGCATTTACAGCTACATCATAATCATATTCTTGTGGTTCTTAACCATGCCCTATAACTCCATGTTGGGATTTATTCCTCAATCACTTGGTGGTTGGCTGATTAACGGGGACCCGAACATCATTCTTATCTTCTCCTCCAATCCGTTGGAGAGTCTTGAAATCAACAAAGGATATTACTTCCAAAGGGCATTCATGTTTCTGTTGTTGATCTCAGCTTATACCTTGGTCATGTACCAAAGGGATCGAACAAAAAGAAACCTAGCCATAGCGACCATGGTGATTTCGCTGCTTATCCCAACGTTATCCCCCTACGTTCCATATATCACAGGGAGTGATACGCTTGGACAAGCCGTTTTCCATTACAACGATGAGATCCAATTAAACACCGGCTATAAAGTGAATCAATACACCTTTCATCTGAACCACGGGGAGAGCAATCATTACTTCCGCTATACCGTGGATATGGATATCGAATCGCAGAGTGATCAGATTTCTTTGGCTTTATTAGAGGATTTTCAGGTTCTTTCCGCAAGCCTTAACGAGCGACCTATAGTTCCAACACGCTTAGGGAATGTGGTCCAACTTGAATTGCCTGAACGGATCGGGACACTGCATCTGGAAGTGGAGACCCGTACTTATCAAGCCATTGGACCAACAACATTACAGCTTATCGCGACCTCTGCCTGGTATCCTATGAATCCGCTGGAGGCCATGGATCCTTACTCGCAGGGAGTTAAAGAGAAATACGAAATCTATTGGGATTCCGCAAAACCCAACCGAATCCTATCGAATCTAGCCCATCCCTCTGAAAATTTATGGACAGGCGTTGCCTTCGGCCCTACCCTTCTCATGGGTGAATTTGAGCATGAGGGTCATTTAGTCTTTCCCCGCTACAAAACCTTGGATCGAATTCAGAGAATTCAGCAAGGGGTAGAGGATATTTTTAAAGATAACAATAAGAAATATGCTGCGTCCGCACAGCTTCCGCCTAACGTTTATTACGTCACTACGTTTTACGGAATGCAGGCCAACCCAGATGAGGCTTATATTTATCCGAATATTTATCCGAATGAAGATATTTTGAGAGTGTTCTATCCACAGAAAAAAGGTGAGCGATAATGTTACAAGTTGAATCCATTGCTAAAAAATTCGGCAAAAAAGAAGCTCTGCACGAGACCTCCTTCACATTGGATAAGGGGATTGTTGGACTCCTTGGTCCGAACGGGGCGGGAAAAACGACACTCCTGAGAATATTGTCAACTTACTATGCCCCAGATCGCGGGAGTATCCGCATGAATCAACTGGATTGGAAAAAAGACACCGAGAAGGTGAGAAGAATCGTAGGCTATTTGCCGCAGCATATCGGCGGCTTCCCCAACTTGAAAGCAAGAGAATACCTGGAATACATAGGGGTGCTTCGAGGATTGGACACTCGGCAGCTCTCGAAAGAGATTCCTCTTATTTTACAGGAAGTGAATCTGGAACAACATGCGGAAGATCTGGTCAAATCGTTCTCAGGAGGCATGAAACAGAGGTTGGGGATTGCTCAGGCGATCCTTCATCATCCCGCCTTACTGCTTGTCGATGAGCCAACCGCAGGCTTGGATCCCGAGGAGCGAATTCGTTTCCGGAATCTGATCAAAAAGCTGGGGCAAGACCGAATCGTCATTCTCTCTACCCATATTACAGAAGACGTAGCCATGACATGTGATCAAGTCCTGTTGATGCAAGGCGGTACGATCCAGCCGTATTCTTCGATTGAAGAAGTCGTATCTCTTGCAAAAGGAAAGGTGTGGGAGCTTACTACAGATGTCTCTACCGCCGAGCAAATTCGGACAAATCCCGCAGCGTTGATGACCCAGCATCTCCAACTGGATTCCAGTCAGGTTCATCTTCGGTACATAGCACCTGATCCGCTGGATTCTAAAGCGACTGCAGCATCACCTACTTTGGAAGAGGGGTATATGGTTTGGTTAAACAAGAGATAATTTTCTGGCGTTATCTATTTAAAACTCGGTACGGCCTCCTGCTCTTTCCGCTTATCCTTACGTTGCTGGCTATATGGTTAAAGAGCTTCAACGCCGATCTATCGAACCAACTCTTAATTTATATCGTGTTCCCGGTGATGCTGTTTCCAGTAGTAGCGTCGTTATACCAAATAGGTTCAATCAATCATAAAGAACTTCTTCTCACCTATCCGTTGAATGCCTTCTTCGTTGGCTGGATCCGGCCCGTCCTGCTGAGTTTGGTCTACTCCGCAGTCTACACTGCGGCTCTTCGTGATATGGGCAATTATTCGGCGGAGGAGCTGGGGCTGGCCTTTACCTCGGCGGTTTTCTATATGATATTATCTAGTTTCTTTCTGATTTTCTTCAAAAATATCGCACTAGGCATCGTGCTGCCTTTGGCTTATCTTTTTTTCGGCATGTTTACTACAGGCACCGGTCAAGGATTTCTGTATCTGATGCAGTGGAATCGAGCCAATCCGAACCTCTCCCTCCAAAGCTGCATGGTGACCCAAGCCGCAGTCGCTCTTATCTTTAGCCTCGGAGCACTTTATTTTCTTAAAAGGAGAAATGTTTATCACTGGACAAGCTTATAAAGTCTTGGGATCTCGAAACCCAACCCCCGCCCAAAACGTCACTCCCGCAACATATAACGGATACAACCCACACGCCGCGATCACAACCAACCCGATCCCCGGAAGCGGCACCTCTTGGGGATCGGTGATCGGATAGGCAAAGGCAAATCCTTTAATGAACAGCAAGAAATAAGGAATCCACAAGATCGTTGTCAGGTACTTGCGTTTCCCGGGGTTCAGGTGGAGCTTCGTCAGAACATACGCGAGGATGGAGAACAGAACCAAGAGCAGCAACACCGCCACAGGGACATAACGATCCATATGAGCAATTCCGGTGACCCTTTCCAGCCGATACACGTTCATCAGAAGCTCCATTTGCATAAATAGGGAAAAAGCATACAGCACGCTGACTCCGTTCACTTTCCACATCATTTGCATCGTTGAACCTCCCCCCTCACCAGTGGGTTTGCCGGGAGCATAGGAGCTCACCAGCAGCCCCTACGATCCCATCTCCTCCTCGATCCGCTTCATAAACTCATCCACCGCGCTATAACCGAGCTGCTTCAGATACCAGTTGTTCGCCGCTGCCTCGATGAGGCCCGCGACGTCCCGGCCCGGTTGGAGCTGGATTTCGATGTGCGGGATTTGGACCCCTAAGTATTCCGTACACTGCGGCACCGTCTCCAGTTCGTTGTTGAGGGCATTTTCCTGCCACGGCACCAGCTCGATATCCAAGACGATCCGCGTCTCATCCTGAAAAGCTCGACGTCCATACTGCCGTACCACGTTAATCAGTCCGATGCTGCGTAAAGCCAGGAATTCGCGGGTCGTTTCGTTATGGGTTCCGAGCAGCGTGGTTGGGCTTAATTTTTTTAACACGACAATATCGTCTGCGACCAAACGGTGCCCTCTGCGAATCAGGGTATGCGCTGTTTCGCTCTTGCCGATGCCGGACTTGCCGCGTAGCAGGATGCCGATCCCCGAGACGTTCACGCACACCCCATGGATCGAGATCTCCGGAGCCAGCGCCTTAACCAAATAACTGTCCAGCTTGGCGATAAACTCCGTCGCTGTCTCTTCCGTACGCAGCAACGGAATGCCTTCCTCCTCGCAATACAGCTCCAGATAAGGAAACTCCTGCTGCCCGGACGTCACAATAAAGCACGGAGGGTGATATTTCACGATGTTCCCGATCCGCAGCTTGCGTTCCTCCACGCTTAATGTCAACAGGTAGTTGATTTCTTTACGGCCCAACACCTGCACCCGATTCATGGGAAAAAAATCAAAATACCCCACGAACTCCAGCCCCGGCCGATGCGTCCGAGGTCGCGTGATCTCACGATCCATCCGTTCCTCCCCGGCAAGCACTTCCAACTTAAACGTATCCACCAACTTCTGTACGGTGATCGTCTTCATCTGATTCTCCTCCTTCCGGTTCATTCTGATCGGCTCCCCATCCAGCGTTCCGGATCTTGAAGCGGTTCGTTATCGGAGAACAAATCCGGCTCCTCCTTCAACATTTCTGTAATGACTTCTGCCACGCCGGCCGCATCGCAGACCCGTACCACGGCATCTCCCAATTTCCCCTTGCGCAAGGCCCCTCGATACTCCAGCACTTCTTCCACCTTCCAAAAATGCTCCGACCAAGGCAACCCGCAATGTCTGCGGGAAGGGACCGGAATTTCCGTACCGTCCGGCGTGATCGTGTACAACATTTCGTGATCGTCCGTAAGTCTCCCCGGAATATCCACCCACTCCTCCACCCCATGAATGAAGGTGTTCCGTCTCAAGTCGACCCCAACGAGCAGGATCGTTGCTTTACGGTCGAGCAGCTTCCCCCATGAGGACCCTCGGGCACAAGGCGTATCAAACAGATGGTCCTCCGCCGTAAACGCCTGAGCATCCCGACCTAACGCGGCGACCGAATGGGTTGGATGCCACGATCGGATAACGCCGGGTCTCTTCCGGAACAGCTCCGGCAGAATGCCAACGCACACCGGGGAATGCTCCACCTCGAACCGCGGGTGATCTTTATTGATATATGACCAGGTATGCGTAGGAAACACTAACAACCCCTGCGCCAAATACTCTGTAAGCGCATCCAAAACGGTATCTGCGCCGCCCTCGACTTCACCAATGCTTTTCATGGAGGAATGGACCAGCACGGTGCCTGTACCGTCCAACCCCAGAGCCTCCAGTTGGCGGGTTAAACTCTCTTTCGTATGCCTCATCCTTGGCTTCTCCCCTCTCGTACAAACCTCGCTGCCTCAGCGCATTGCTCCTCCGTCACCGCCTCCAGTGTCACGAAGCTACGGGGCTTATACTGCTCCAGCAGCCTCCAAAACAGCGGGTAGTTCAGCTCCCCTAAACCTGCAGCGGTTTCCAGCAGTTCGCCGTTCGCACCGCGTTGCAGATCCTTGGCATGGGCGCTGACGATACGCGGACCCAACAGATCGAAGGCCGTCTGGATCACCTCGTCCTGGCGGTCGAAGTTAGCCGCGTTCATCAAATTACACGGGTCAAGAACGACACCCACACAGGAGGAAGGGAAGCGTTCCAGCGTCTGCGCCATCGTCTCCGGCGAATCGATCAAGTGCCCTTGGGCCGCCTCAAGGCCGATGGTCACACCCCAGCGTTCGGCTTCATCCACCAGCTCCTCCAGCGCGCGGTTGAGGCGCTCCCAATGCTCCGGCAGTCGTTCTGGGTCCGCCGGTTTACCGACCTCGGTTGCCACAATCGGCGCACCGAAATGCCGCGCATGGCGCAGATGCTCCTTGAATCGGTCCACATTGTGCCGGTAGCTCTCCTCATCCAGGTCGATCAGGCTGGCATAGCATCCTAACACGGCGATCCGTACGCGGCGATCCGCAAACGCGCCGCCGATGTCCATGGCCAAGCCCGGGCTTAACTTGCCCAGCGAGCAATCCACATCCGAAATGGCTTTGGACAACGCCAACTGCACATAAGGAAATTCATAGGCGGCCACCTTCGCGGCCAGCTCCCGATAAGGCTGCTTCCCCAATAAATGCGCCAAAATCCCTGCCGACACTTGCCTCTCCTCCTTTTTCCCATATCCCATAGGTTAACGACAGCGTACGCTCAACACGATCCTTAAGCCTTCGATGGACTGCTTCTTCGATATAATTGATTGATTTGGTTGGCCAGATAGCTCGGACTATAAGGGGTGCCTTCCTCAATCCACCAGGTGACGATTCCCAACGTCGATGCGGCAATGACCTCGATGGGGACTTGCTTGGACGGATCTGCCGCCTTCCGGCGCGCCCGCCGCGTCGATACGATGTTCATCATGATCTCGAACAGTTGATGGCGGAACTCTTTATTTTCAAGCAGCACTTGAAATAAAGCCGCATTCTCGTAAATCTCCTCCAGGAAGGAGACGAGCGGATTGTTGTCCTTGGTCAGACCACTCTCAGTGAGCGGGTGAATTCTCCGAGCCAACTCATCTAACACTTCCTTCGTCAGCTGCTCCAGTAAATCCTCCACATCGCGATAATGCAGATAAAACGTAGCGCGATTTAACCCGGCCCGATCAGCCAAGCCCTGCACAGTGACTTTGCGCAGATCGGTATTCTCGTGCAGCAATGCGATTAACGCCTCCCGGAACATTCGCTTCGTCCGAATGATGCGGGGGTCCACCTTGCCCTCCTTATTGCTCAACATTTCGCTTCTCCTTTGATGATCATCCGCAAATTATTCAACACAGACCTGACAAACTGTTGATTAATCTACACTTCGGCGGAATGTGTAAATGGTCATTTGCAGCGTTGCGTGGTAGTATTTTTTATCGACAGATTATCAATTACTTGACGACCCGTCAATGAAATGGTCATTACGAAAGGAGCAACACCGTGAACACCGCAACACCCCATGTGAATAAAAAAATCCTGATGCCCGTCCTGCTCTTGGGCTCGTTCTTATCGATCTTGAACCAAACGATCTTAAATGTCGCCTTGCCCGACTTAATGAAGGAATTCGCCATTTCGGCTACGACCGTGCAATGGCTGATTACCGGATTCATGTTGGTGAATGGGATCCTTGTGCCGATTACGGCTTTTCTGATGCAGCGATTCACGACCCGGCAGTTGT
>Ga0310838_1001051_pt1 | contig 17280 bp, 24 predicted proteins | sample SM_ome_6_FD_202241 | JGI IMG/M metagenome (GOLD analysis project Ga0310838, IMG submission 202241) | Sorghum-adapted microbial communities enriched on stacked mutant (SM) sorghum from Joint BioEnergy Institute, Emeryville, California... ...
AATGGACAAGGAATGATCCTGGTGCGAAAGAGTATACTCTTCCTGTACTAGTGATCATTTTTTATGAGTGAAATAAAACTAGTATTCATGCCAGAGTGACTTGCATCACAAAATTTGGTGAAGAGACTTTGATTCTTTTACATCTATAAATTCTCCCTTCAACCAATATTACTTTTGTCTCTATTTTCTAGATAATTGGTAAATTTCCCTCTATAAACTGGATTAAATCGCCAAATCATGATATAATTTTACAAAAAGAACAGGAGAGATTTTGTTTTTAATGTCGAAACCGATTGATTTATGGGATGCAGTTAAAGAAATACATAATACAGTTAAAGATTCTGTTAATAATAGTTTAAAAGAGAAGCTATATACTATTTCAGCCGAAATTTTGGATATAAAACAAAAGAACTATGGTAGCTTCAATTACAAATACAAATACATAGATGTAACAGGCATTAACGATGAAGGACGTATTCAATTAATTGTGCCTGTTGATCTAACAGTTGGACTAAAAGAAAGACATATATATGAATTTACGGGTTACTTCGAAGTAGCTAGTAATCTTAGTTATGGCTTTTATCAGTTTCGAGTTACACAAGTAAACTATATAGGTTTAAGCAACTCTATACTAGCTAAACAAAGTGCACTTAATGAAATAGTGGAGAAAGGGCTCTTAAAGAAAAGAAAAAATGACTTCCTTAGCTTTAAGGGTATGGAACAATGCAGAGTTGCTATTGTCTCATCTAGTCGATCAAAAGCAGTAGATGATGTTAATATACTTCTTAATGACAGACGTGGTATACAAACGCATTTGATTCATGTAAATCTTTATGACGAAAAGAGTATTGCTGATGGTCTTCGATCTGCAGAAAACGGTAATTTTGATGTAGTATTGCTAGTTCGGGGTGGAGGTAGTGAAAGAGAGTTTGAAGTTTTCAATAGTAAAACAGTAATTGAACAAATAAGCCAAATGAAAACCCCTGTTATTGTAGGCTTAGGTCATACTTCTAATCAAACAATTATTGATACAGTAGCAGATCGATCAGAGACGACACCTACAAGTGCAGCTAAGTTTTTATTGGATGTATTAGGGGATGCTCCAAAATACAATTATAGTAATCAGGCATATAAAAACTATAACAATAGAAAACAACAACAGGCTAAAGGAGGGTGTTTATCTCTACTATTTGGAATGCTGCTAATAATTTTAGTAGTATATTTAGGTAAGGCATTTTAAGAGTAAATTCTTTTAAGGAGGACAAAGATGATTAGGTCCAGAGTTAATTTTAAATTATTAGCTTTAGTTGGAGTATTTGTTTTATTAATTTGGTCAATAATAAATATTGAAGAGTCTAGTATGATTGTTGCAGAAATAGTCACTAATGTCATTAGGTTTGTTTATAATGTCATATCTAAGATTACATTAAATATATGATAATGTTTATTCATAATAAGAGTATTAAAAATTATTTTTAAGAGTGTTAAACATGTTTGATGAAAAAAGTGTAGTATTTGAATCATTTGAAGAATACAGAAAACGATATAAAATCGAGCTATTAGTCCGTCTGTAGGGAGAAATAACCGAATGAAATCCCATCAACGTCGGCATTACTTCACCCGGAACCTAAAGCGATACGTTCATAGGCTTTTTGTCGAATCTAACTGCATGTGGTTTGGCACGAATAGAGTAAGTGTGGAATTTCAAACACTAACTTAATAGATTTTTGTCCTTAGAATTATTGTAAAGCATTTTCTTACATAAGTAGGAACTAATAACTTCTACCTTTTTAAGGTGATCTTATGCCACAAGATTTATTGGAAAGAATTGAATGGGAAGTATTAAAAGACAAAATCATTATTCAAAACTTAACTAGTCTTGGTGAACTTCCGAAAGGATCTCAACGAATTGAAGTTTGGAGAGATGAGCAATATAAAATTAGAGCGAAAGTGTATGGAACCATCAGCAGTGGCAATGATGAGCATAGAGAACGTGAAAAAGGTGTAGCTGGAACTGAAGCACCTACTTTTTCTGTTGAAGGAACTGATGTTACTGGCTTATATAAATATACGTTAAATTATTGTTTTATAGAGAACATTCAACAGAAGTCTGTTTTGAACGGCGGAGATTATATAACAACTTTTGAGGCAGAACTTGCGACATTTGAGGTAAAGATTCAATCTACTGTAAAAGAGCAAAGTGTTTGGCATGTTGAGTGGTTTTTGAATGGGCCTGATGATTTATATCTATTTCCTAGATCCACCGAAAGAAGCTTTTCCCAGACATATGTAAGGGAACGTATATCAGTTGACAGGGGAAGTAAAAGTTATCCTGGTAGTGCAAGTGAAAGACATAGTAGAGATTTTGCTTTTGTTGATACAGGTGAAGTAAAATATATTCTGAGTAAAGTTCCCAAAGGTTTAGGACCTGAATGGTCAAATAATATTGGAATAGAATATCGTTGGGAATGGGGAGGAATCCCAGACAAAGACAAAAGAGAAGCTATAGCTGAAATAACAAGTTTTATAATTGGAAAACAATTATTGAATATTGGTTACTCAGCATTTGATTCAATAGGACAACCAATTAAACAGGTTGCTTTAACTCCATGGGGTAATAACGTAGTATCTTTGTCCAAATTAAAGGGGTTATCCCCTATTTGGTTTTCTTATTCTGATTTTTACAGAATAGAAAATGTTTTGAATCAGATTGTACCCAAGTATTTAGAACTGCGGAACGAATTAAAATTGAACGAAGCGTTATGGAGGTATTGGATTTCTAGTAGCCTACCTGTTGAAATAAACCTCCCAATACTACATGCAGGTGTTGAGATATTAGCAAAAGCATGGTTCAAATCTAATAAATCAAAGTTAAAGGGTGTTTATTTATCCAAGAAAGAGTTTGATGAACTGATCGAAGATGGAATGAGCATCATTGTCCCAAAGCTACAAGGTAAACATTACGGAGATAGGATGATTCGTAAAATATCAAACGCCTTTCAAATGACTCAAAACGAACAGTTAACATTCTTTTTTGAGGAGATTGGTTTGAATATTGGAGAAGTGGAAAATGAGGCGTTAAAAGGAAGAAACGTAATGGCTCATGGTAGTTCTGGTCAATCTGATGAGGAGATAAGCTACGTTATTTATTTAACCCGCTCTTATCAGGCATTATTCCATCGCATTTTCCTAAAAATTTTAGGATATACAGGGAATTATATCGACTATTCAACAAAGGGATGGCCGGAGCGGCATATAGATGAGCCATTAGGAGGAAACGAACAATCTAAAAAGAATTAAGATGACTAAAGAATAGTAAATAATAAGATAAACAGACAATAAAAACCCCAGAGAGTAAATAATGAACTGCGCCCTGTAAATTGGACAGTTTAAAAAAACTTTGGGGTTTTTATTTTACGACAATGTTCTTCCGACGTTTCATCTAACCATTTTTTCGAATGTGACTCCATATCTTACCATCCGTGCTTCCCATGCTCCTCGATCCTTCAATTTTAATCATAATCATATCTATTTCGACAAAATTTCCGTAATATTCTCTTAGGTAATAAGTTAGCATAATTTGCAAGTCCATAATAACTGGCAGTTATTATCATTTAGAATCAATGGTACTGGATTAAATAAAAAGATATTGCAAATGCACATTTTTATATTATAATTGTATTAAAGTTCTTTTCTTCTTTTCACTAAACTGAGTTCCTCTACAATAGAGGTTTTGGTGAAAGAGTATCCGTTATTTGGATTCAAATATTTTTCGTTAAAAATGCTCGTTTACAAACACGATTCTTTCGTGTCGTAAACGGGCTTTTTGTTTTTTAAAAAATAAAAAAAGGAGGATGCGGTCATGACCTTAGATACTCTAGTTTGGATCAAACTAGCTTGCGATGGAGATGCAAAAAACGACAGGGAAAGAAAACTGACTTTACAGGATGCAATCACGGATTATGAAGCCTTCTTAGCTCATGAAAAAGTTCAAAAAACCAACTAATTTATCGGGAGGTTAAAAGCATGAGTGGGAATTGGAAGAAAAATTCTATTTCTTCTCCTTTACTACCAGATTACGTGGTTGAGAAGGTAAGAGCCCGTTTAGTAGAGGCGAGGATTCTTCAAGAACAAGCCCAAAGACGTATTCCGGAACAATATCACGATTTTCTTGTGATGCTTAAACAAACAGAAAATGTGTATAAAGGGGAAGTTGAGCTAACTCCGGAACAAAAAAGTCTTGGGTTGTTTTGCTGGAATGGGAATACCTACTTAAACGTACACCTGCCATATGTGTCAGTCAATGGAAGGGTACTCATGGCAAGAGACGAGCATAGGGAAAAGAACGCCAAAATGTTCATCCACCCAGCAACCATATCTCCAAACAGTTCGACTCTTACTGTAAAAATTGATTCAGAAATCCATGGATCTGCTTGCGGTACAGCAACCATCTTTTGGGATGGAAGTGGTGCGAACAAAACGAATCCGGTTGAAAACGCTGAAACGAGTGCAATAGGACGAGCACTTGGTTTTCTAGGATATGGACTTGTCGGAACAGGGATCGCTTCTGCAGAAGAGATAGAAATTGCAATGGAACAATCAAAACCTGATGAATCAAGAATGAATCAAAACAATATTTCAACACATCAAAACAGACCGCAACTGATTCCTGTAAAGCTCACGGATTTAGAGACGATCATCATGGAGGAAACCGGCGAACATGGATTTGTTTTAAGAGGTGAGTTTAATAGTCAGGAAGGGCCAAAGGAGACAAAACTTCTTGTACTGGGAGAGTTAATTAACCATCCTGCATTAAATGTGCCTGCTGGAACGATTCTAGGAATCGCGGGCGGTAGAAAAGATGGGTATGATTTACCGGTTGCTACCCACTTGGAAGTGATCAAACATGCTTCCTAATGGTGCATGGGTCTATGCAACAGAAAATTCTGGGGAGATATTATATCTCTCCTTTCCTTCCTCCGATAGCAATAAAGCTTACTTAGTGGGCTGCGCAGTAAAAAACAACAAAATGTATTTTGCGCACGATTGCCCGGGATATCGTTTTTCAGGAAACTGCAAGCATTTAAAAACAGCACATAAAATGTTTTCTGAAAAACTGGATAGAGATCCAACTGAAAAAATTGTTGTGATACGAAAACATCTGTCTCTATCACCAGAGTGGAAACAGATCCCTTTAGATAGGATTCTAGGAGGACGATCACATGTTGCAGTTACCCAACATCATAGATGAGGCTTTTAAAAGAGGACTAGTCGTCAATCCTAAAACTCTTTCTAAAAAAGAAGTGCGTTTTTTCTGTCCTTTTTGTAACGTCACGGTCAGCCATGACGGCAAGAGAAAAAAGTACCACCTTAGTGTATCGCAGGTAAAGAACACGTTTAGATGTTTTTACTGTGGGGAACATGGTGGTGCACTTAAATTCATTGCTCTATTGGATGGCGTATCTGAAACGGAAGTAAAAGAACGACTCAAAGAAGAGCAAGGACTTACGGACAGAAAGAATACTAAAGCAAAGCATCCTGCCGAAACGATTCCTTTACGCCGTTTAGAAGAACTCTTTCGTTTTATGGGGGAAGAGAATCGTTATTTAGAAGGAATTCAAAAATATCGATTCTATCTAAAACTGCCGTATAGCGAACCCGCTAGAAAAGACTATTTAAATTATATCTGGCAGGAATGGAATCGGTATTTAGATCACAAGAGACGTTGGTTGCTCATCGGTCTAATCATTTCGATTCAGTCGGGGTATCGATACGCTGAAATGATTGAGGAGATTAGACTTGCATCACAAAAATACGGACAAGATTTTTTACATGAAATCTTGGCTGCGTACACTAACCCTCCGAAGTGGGCAGAAGGAGCTTTTATAACGGCGGGTTATTTTCATAAAAATCTTCCTCAGCCGTCAGAGGAAAAAAGAATGGCGGTCGCCCTATAGTGGGCTGGAAAGGAGTAAACATGAACATTGTCGTACTCACCGGTCGCCTTACAAGGGATCCAGAGTTGAGTTATACCCAAAGCGGTGTAGCAAGAGCAACATTTACACTTGCTGTTGATCGTTCCTATACAGACGATCAGGGTAAAAGAGAAACAGATTTTATTAATATCGTTGCATGGCGACAATTGGCCGAAGTAGCGGCAACTCATCTAAAGAAAGGGCAACTGTTAAACCTAGCAGGCCGCATACAAACTCGTAATTACGAGAACGATAATGGACAGAAGGTATACATCACGGAAGTCATTGCCGAAGAATTTAAATTTGGTTTCGCGAATGGTAACGGAAACCGGAACAACGAGAATCCATTTACAACACCACCAGCAAATTATGATCCGTTTAGTATGCCAATTTAAAAGGATTAAAGTTTATACCTTACAAAAACGAGGTGCTTAAAAAGTAGAGTAAATATCTATCAAAAGCTGATGGGATCACTTCTCGATCAGCTTTTATTTAATAAAAAAGGAGGGCTAAAAATGAGCCATTTTATTACATTTGTATTGGTTCCCAAAAATATTGGTGGTGAAGAAGAAATTTTAGGAGAAGTGAGCAGACTTCTAGAACCATACAACGAAAATAAAGAAGTTGAACCTTATTTAACTAAATGCCATTGCGTTAATTTTAAGGTAACTGTGGAATCGCGTGAAAGAGTAGAAAAGGAAATGCCGATTCAACATTTTCGTGATGAGTTCCGACTAATTGTAGATAAAAACTTTCCTTCTAGAACTCCTTTCGACGAGGAAGTTTAAGAAGCATGGAAGGAATTAATTAAACCTCGCATAGAAGCAGAGCAAAGATATATTCAAAAACATCCGGACTACAATAAACCTGACCCTAATTGCAGCCATTGCTCTGGATCTGGAGAAATTCTTTCAACTTATAACCCTGAATCAAAATGGGATTGGTGGTCTATAGGTGGAAGATGGGCAGGCTGGATTACTGAAACTACACTACCAGAAAGTGATTCGCCTTTTTTCCAATATACAGATCAAGCAAGAGAACTTAAGATAAACATGACAGATAGTAAATCACTTCTAAAAAAGCTAGAAGAAGGTAAGCTCATAATCCCATTTGCATGCGTCACATCGAATGGAGAATGGCACGAAAAAGGTGAAATGGGATGGTTTGCAATCGTTACAAATGAAAAGAAGGACATTGATTGGAATACAGAGTTCAAAAATATTTTGTTACATCATCCTGATCATTATGTGGTGGCCGTAGACTGCCACATATAAAAGGCTTTTCATTTGTACAAAAATATATTATAATTACATCAAGAGAACTTCTTTCCATTCACCAATAAAAGTTCCTCCATTGAGGTAATGGTGAAAGAGCATCCATGATAGGATGAAAAAGATTTACTGTTAAAACGCTCGTTTGACTAAAGTATTTTGCTTTAGTTAAACGGGCTTTTTTTATTCAAAGACTTTTTGAGAAGAAAAACACTAATTAAATAACTCCCCTCGTGGGGAAGGAGGTATCGAAATGAGCGAAACTTACTTCCCCATTATAGGGGGGAAATGCTCAAATCCGGAATGTCAAAAAAAGCACCGTGCACTTATAAGAAATGTAAAGAAGTATGGTAAAAAGGCAGAAAAAATGCTTGAAAGATTTTTTTTACAAGAAAATGCGTATGAACTCTTTATTCCAACCTTTCACGGTGAAAAAGTTAGATATGTAGAAAGAGCTTTAAGTCATCGAGTATTATTCGAGTTGCTCAATGATTTTGCTGAAGTAGTAGAATGTCCAAATCAAAACTTGGCGATGTTTAAAACGATTAAAAAAGTAGTTTGGCAAAAAAAGATTTCTTACATTTACTATCATGTATTAATCGATTTTAAAGAAGTAGCAACGGGAGATAAATCTTTACTATTTGCTAGAGTAGTTACGGCGTACAACGTTTCTTCAAGCAGTCATCTGTATAATGACTTTTACGAAGAAAGACATTGCTGGTGCAGGCCAAAAGTTTTGGAGGAATAGCCATTTGCCTTTTAGATAAAACATGGTATCATTTCAGTAAGATTTTTTTGCTGGGGGTGATAGCATGGAAACCAAGGAGGATAGATGGATGAACATTAGACTTGATGAAAGTATTAAGAAACAAGAGGAAACGGCACAAATATTGGGGGCAAAGATCCTAACCGGTTATCTCCCGCTCATGGGTATAACCGTTTCAAATTTTCCGATGTTCAAACACCCCGATGGAACCGTTGGCTATACACTTCCTACAGAAATAGCAGTTGAAAATCTAAGAGATAAATACAATCTTCATGGGGAGTTTACAATCGAACAACTTCTTGAAATTGAGGCTCAGGGTGGAATTCAATAGATTTAAAAAGCAAAAGACGTTTTCGAGCTATAAATATCGAGAACGTCTTTTGTTATATTACTGAGTATAAGGGATTTTTAGTCATTAATTTCTCTCTCAAATGTAAAATAAAAAGTATAGAATAAAAAGCTTTTCAAATATGCAATAATATAATATAATTGCATTAAGTTCTTGCCTTTCTATTTACCTTTTCTAGTTCCTCAAACGAGGTTTTGGTAAAAGAGTATCCAAATCATCTGGATACCTAATCAATTTTTTATTGTTAAAAAGTGCTCGTTTACAAACATGATTCTTTCGTGTTGTAGACGAGCTTTTTTATTTTAAAAATTAAAAGGAGGTAAAACAGATGGAAAGATTGCGTCTTTCCGATCTATCTGCTGTTCATTTAGAAGACAGTGGAGAAGTAACGGTACTAGGATTCTTGCATTGGAATTCGGTATCAGAACAGCTAGTACGTTCAGAGGATCTGTTAGAAATTGTCCGTAAATCCGGGCTTGAGGATGGATTTATGCCACCACCGATTCGGGTTCCGGATGCATTTAGACGGGCGACCAAAGCAATTGAATGCCGACGTGAAGCGGGAGACAAGGTAGTCCATAAATTTCTTGTTCGTGAAGTAGTGTCGGATAAAGAAAGGGTAGTTCGCAGGATTGTCAGAGAGATCATCAATTCCAAAAATGAAGATCTGGATTACGAAAAGGAAGAAGCCGTGTTGGTGCTGGATAAGGAAACTGAACTCATGAGTTATTCCAGTATTAATCAAGAAAGCGAGGCGTTAGCAGCGGAAGCAGCTAGACTCTTTGAAATTTACAAATCAAATTACGACGGAAGAGCGCTGCGCTCCATGGTCTTAAACGTGATCAAAAGCATGGCGCCAATCACAATGAGAAGTTCTGGAGGGGTTTATTTCATCCCGGCCAAGTTTCATGAGAGATTGCATGCTCTTCAAGAATTTCTTAAGAACCTAGGTAAAGCAGAGGGTCATGTAATCCCCATGATCAATACAAAAGAAAATTTGGAATTGGTGAGAAAAGAAGCCGTAAAAACGGTTCAAAACACCTTTTCGAAGTTACAACAGGCTGTTTCTAATCCCGAAACCCCTTCTAACGAAATTTCCAATCTTATTTGTGAAACAGAAGTAACCCTTCACGTTGTAGAAGAATACCGCGAAGTGTTAATGCAAGACCTTAGCAACTTCGACAAAAGTGTTCTTGCGATGCAAAAGATGTTGAAGGAATTAAAAGGACGACAAAAGCGCGTTCGAAAACAAGATTCAACGGATGAGGCGACTCGTTTAATTCGAGTATAAAAATGAAAGGGGAAACAATGATGAAGGAACTGCAATACTATCTCAAAGCAGGTTTTCCAGCTATATGGATTAAGACCTGGGAAGAATCTCGAGCAATAGAAGAAATCGCTTGTATTGCAAAAGGGGAATCTCCAACAGATTCTCTTGAACTTAAAGTATGGTCCATTACAAAAGGTTTTGTGGACTATACAACAAAGCAAGCGGACGGGGCTGAAGATCCGTTTGTAGCCTTAAACTCAATTGAAGAGGGAACGGAACTTACAATTTATACTTTGTTAAACTTTCATTTTTTCTTGGAAAATCCCTTGGTTTTACAGAAAATTAAGGATTTAATTCCTCATTGCAAGCAGAAAGGAAAACATATGATCTTTATATCTCCCAAAGTGACCCTTCCTGTTGAGATCGAAAAAGAGATTACGGTAATTAATTTTGAATTACCATCACGCGAAGACTTGGAACACCCTTTAGACATAATCATTCGATCCATAAATGGAGATCTCAAAGAAGAACCTGACCGTAAAGCACTTACCGAAGCAGCTTTAGGTCTTACCCTTTCTGAAGCCGAAAATGCTTTTGCTTTTGCTTATGTAAAGCATCGACATTTAGGGCCCGAGGCTATTCAAACGGTTCAGAAAGAGAAAGCCAATGTAATTAAAAAGAACGGCATCTTAGAATACATTCAACCAGAATTCTCATTAGACAATATTGGTGGTCTTACTGAACTTAAAAAATGGCTTTTACAACGAAAAAAAGCTTTTTCAGAAGAAGCAAAAGCCTTTGGTTTGCCATCGCCAAGAGGGGTTTTGTTAGTGGGTGTGCCGGGTGCAGGAAAGTCGCTTACGGCTAAAGCTGTATCAGCTGCATGGGAATTACCTCTTTTACGTTTTGACGTAGGAAAAGTATTTGGTTCCCTCGTAGGTCAATCCGAAGAGCAGATGCGGATTGCCTTGCAAACGGCTGAGGCTGTATCCCCTTGCATTTTATGGATCGATGAAATTGATAAGTGTGCAACTGGAATGGCTTCTTCCGGTTCAACAGATTCAGGTGTTACCGCTCGTGTGTTCGGAACTCTGCTTACATGGATGCAGGAGAAGAAAAAGCCAGTGTTTGTCTTTGCTACTGCAAACTCCATAAGTTCTCTTCCAGCAGAAATGCTGCGGAAGGGGAGGTTCGATGAACTCTTTTTCGTAGATCTACCCAATGAAGAGGAACGAAAAGAGATCTTCGAGATTCATATCAAAAAACGCGGCAGAGACCCCAAAAGCTTCGATCTTGCTATTCTTTCCAGCCAGTCTAATGGATTCGGTGGTGCAGAGATCGAAGAAGCCGTTATCAGTGGTTTATATACTGCCTTCTCAGAAGGGCGTGATCTGACAACTTTAGACATACTCACAGCTATCAGACAAACCACCCCATTATCAAAGTCTATGGAAGAAAGTATTTCAAAAACAAGAGAGTGGGCAAGAACGCGTGCCCGTAATGCTTCTTCTTTAACAGAGATCAACGAGACAGAACAAAAAAGAAGGATCATGTAAAAATGTGGAGAGGAGACAGAAAATGAGTCATTTCACGAAAACAAAAACCAAAATCAAATCTGTATCTGCATTAAAGGATGCGGTAAAAGAACTTGGTCTTGAGTTGATCGAAAAAGGCGTAGCTCGTGGTTACGCAAACAACAAGATCGAGGGCGATTATGTCATAAAGCTAAGAGGGCCTTATGATGTCGCCCTACAAAAACAGCAGGACGGATCCTATGCCATCGTCACCGATTGGTGGGAAGGCCACGTTGCGAAGGAAATCGGCAGGAACGGAGAAAAGCTTCTTCAAGCTTACAGTGTAGCATTAATCTTACAAACTGCAAGAATGAATGGTCAGACGGTGAAAAAGAGCATAAGAGAAGATGGAACTGTTCATCTTACTCTGACGAGTTATCGCTAAGGAGGTAATTTCATTGCTGTTTGTTGATATAGATAACACCTTGGCGAATACCAACGCCGAATTGATAAATCTAGGGATAGATATAAGCGTCTATCCCTCCTCAATTCCTGCATCGTTTTGGGGAGATGGTTTTCTTTTTCAAAAAGCCAAGCCCATTCCTACAACGATCCAGTTAGTGAAATACCTGTCTCAGTATTTTCCTTTAGTCTATATCACTGCACGGGACACAAAGTACGGAATGATTACACTAAAGTGGTTAAGTGAACAAAAAATGCTTCCTTTTGGCGTGCTTGTTTTTAGTAACGGTAAACCAAAAGGAGAGATCATTAAAGGGTTCGATTGCTCGGTAATCCACCTGATTGAGGATTCTCCGGAAGAGATCGAATCTGTATTGTCACTAAAAAGAAAAACTCACCTGTATATTCCAGATTGGCCTTACAATCGGCACATTCAAGGAACGAGAATTAAAATTCTGTGAGAGGAGAATTTTTTCATGAATATTTCATCCGTAAGTATTTCTTACAATCAGTTATTTATGAAAGATCGTCTTGAGTTGGTAAAGAAGATTTCGGATATTCGTGCAGAGGAAATTCCGACTTTCTTGCGGGCACAACATTATATCCATAAGGCGGTGGAAGTTCATGAAAAGAATTGAAATCGTGATTAAACCCAATGGCGAAACGATAATCGAAGCGTTTGGGTATAATGGGAGAGAGTGTTTGGAAGCCACCCGTCCGTATGAAGAAGCCCTTGGGGAAACAGTTGACCGTAAAATGAAAGCGGAGTATTACACTTCGGTTAATGAAATCAATCATAACCATTTACGGAGGGGTTAGAAATGCGAATACATGCCATAACTCCTTATAGTACAGTAAATGGTCCCGGGTTAAGAACCGTTATTCATTTTCAGGGTTGCAAATTTAAGTGCACCGGTTGTTTTAATCCCGAAACCCATTCATTGAGTGGAGGGACAGAAATGACCTTAAATCAGGTACTTGAAAAGATTCCTGATGATGTAGACGGTGTTACCATTTCTGGAGGTGAGCCTTTCTTACAAGCACGGTCATTGCTTGCCTTGGTGACGTTTATTAAAGCTACAAGACGCTTACCGATTATTGTTTTTAGTGGTTTTTACTGTGACGAAATTGAGAAGATGAAGATAGGTAGGAAAGTCTTGGAGAAGATCGACGCGTTAATTGACGGTCGATTTGAAGAACAACTGCTTTCTTTAAATCAGTTACGTGGATCAGCTAACCAAACGATACACCTTTTTACAGACGTGTATCGTTTGAAAGACTTTGAGAAGCGGGAAGCAGAAGTAATCGTTTCTCCAGAAGGAGAAATGTTCATAACAGGATTTCCTTCAAAAGGGATATTGGAAGAATTAAATCTAAATTAAATGGATTGACCATATATTAAAAACAACAAATATATGAGAAGACGGCGAGAATTCTCAGCTATGTGAATAGAAAGATGAATCGCCGTCGTCGTTCTAATTGAGGAGTTGTTCATGTCGAAAAAAACTTATGAAATCATAATTCCTGATAATATCTTCGGCAGGGATTATCCCGTTTTATAAGTACTGATTCAGAAGGGGAAACTAAAATATTATTATTGGCTTTAATACAGCGATGCCTATGATGATATGATGTTTTGGAGGATTTAAGAAAGTCAAATGTCTAAGACTAGGGTGTTGAAGTTTGAAGCCCTAAAAAATACTACCTGATTCACTGTTCACTTGTGGGAGATTGCATATTGAATTGCTCTTAGTGTAATATAAAAGTGTATAACTAAATATTGAATTATTGGCCAACTACATTGCATAGATCCTAATATCGAGGTGACTTATGCAATGGGAGTTGCGGCTATTATTGTGCTTGTAATATGTTTGATAGTCATTTTATTGATATTTAACTTGTTAATCTTAGGTATCTTGTTAATGTTATGTATCTCGATAATGTTAAAGAAAGGTGAAAATAAAGCAATAAAATCCGAAAATGACTCTCAAAAAGAAGTGTTAATGCGAGTTTTGAGAATAATGCATAAAAAGTGAAAGATTATTGTAACTAATGTTTTCTTAAAATGTAGTTGGCCCCTTGTCAATCAAGGGTAAGGGGCTAATAAACCTAAAATAAATGAATATATATTATTACACACCATAACTGATATCCCTCAACTTCGGTTGGGGGATTTTTTGGTGCGCCCAGTATGGGCGTTATCTCTAGGGTTCAAGTCCCGAATGGCGAAGGCAGTAGTAGCCATTAGCTTAAGACAAGGATGTGCGTCTGGAAACAATGGAAACTTCCTAGGACGAGAATGAAGATGCTCATAACATTAGGAATACCAAAGCAAAAGGCGTACGAGTGGGGAAATACAAGGAAGAAATATTGGAGAGTTGCATGTAGCCCTATCTTACATCGAACGCTCGGAAACGAGAAAAGTAGGCTTAGTGAGTTTAGAGGAAAGGTATAACCAATTACGTCATACCTAAATGAACCGCCGTATACCGAACGGTACGTACGGTGGTGTGAGAGGTCGGGGGCTAGACGCCCCCTCCTACTCGATTTAGCCTTGATAGGCTCTTTCCAACACACTTTGGATATTCCCAGCAAATCTTTTGCTAGGCCGGCCCCACGGTGAGTGACGGGGTGCAGGGGGTATGCTCCCTGCATTCCCCCTTTGAGGGACGGAAGGAGTTCCATTCTAACCAAGGGTGAATTTACACATAAAAATGGACTTGATCTTTATTCTATTAGTTTTGCTACATTCACTGTAATTAGGTTATATAATTTTATTTATCTAAATACATAAGTATTAATACTAAAGGTTCTATCGCCCGGGATACTTGCTAGATGCCATGATAACTCTCCATCATACTTTGCACTAATGTCAAAGTATGCATATCCATCAACCCAACGTGTATTATTAGAAGGAGTATTAGGATTTATATTCCCATGTAAATAGAATTGACTATTTTTTACAGGTAGTAATAACTCAATATATTTACCTTGTATTTTGTGCGGAAAGGTTGTACTAGTACCATATCCTGCCAATGACTTGGTAAAAGTACTATTAAGACTAGCTAATTCTTCAATATTGATATCGTATGAAGCTCCTAAACTAACTCCATATAGACTCAATCCCACACCAAATCCAATGCTTACACTAATATCGTCATCTTTCTTTTTGGCATTAGTATGATCCATTGTCAGATCCACAAATGTATCGTAACCATTTGTCAAATCTACCAATCTAACTGGGTTATCAAAAGTTCCGATACCAAATGGAGAGTCTTCTCTTACATATAAGGGGCAGTTAGACTCAGTATTTTTTCGAGTAATTTTAATAGTGGTTCCACCCATTGAACCAGTAAAAACGGTATTGACTAAACCCGTTATTTTATATGTTATATTGCAGTTACCACCTCCAGTATACGTCTCCCAATAGGAAAATTCCTTGTTAGCTCCATCAATGTATCTGATAGATTGTCCCATTGTAGAAATTTTATCAAGATCTGGTTTTATGATCTCCGGCACCACTATTTCTTCTCCAGTAGTTTCATCTTTGATGATAGAATTAACTGTTGATTCACCATTTATTGGGGAGAATACCAAAGGAAACCAATAATCGCCAAATGAATATCCGTCCTCCAAATTGTTTATTCGATCAAACACAGTTTGTAAAAGGGACTGATTTTTTAATTTGTCTATATCTACCTCAAATATGCTGAATTCTCTTGTACCATTTTTAAGAAGATACAAACGTAATACCTTGCCATCTATTTGTTCATTTAGCAAAACCCCATTTTCATTTTGACTTTGGATATTAGTAAGTCCTAGGTAGATAACTGAAAAGTTTCCGGTTTGATCTTCAAACTTACCATTTGCACCAATAGTAAATGTTTGACTTTTTTTAAGTTCTCCTTTGATGCTAAAAGGGATAGTTTGAGAATAATAATGAACATCCCCCTGAATTTGCAATAAAGATTCATTTAATACAACATTTTTAATACTCAATTCAGAATCAACAGTTACCCCACCAAAAGTTGTTTCGGGCAGTTCTAGATAAGTAATTCCTTTTATTATGTCATTCTTAGATTCACTAAGTTCCTCATTCTGTGCAAATCCATAGAATGGCAAAGTTAATAAACTCAGAAATAAGGTAAGTGCAATACTTATCACTTTTTTCATAAAAACCACCTCCATTTAGTTAAAGACAAACTATTTTCCGAACTATGTAAATAAACATTGATGTATCTTGATGTCCATATCCACTGCATCATTTAAATCTACAATTACTCACCACCTTTCATTTCTTTTCAATCTATTCATTACCATCAGTATATATATTATCCATAAAAACCATATTTGTAAATATATATTTAATATAAATTATTTGTCGAAAAATTTAATATTTTATTGTTTATAAAATATTACTTCTACACTTACCCAATGATATGGTATTAATTCGATTTGGTGTTAGTATTGTTTGGGCAGTTGGTGCTAGTATAGTTTTATGGACAGCTTTTAGTTAACTCTCTATCATAAAAGATAAGAGAGGAAGTGTCCGATATGAAACAAAAAAAGAAATATAACGACGATTTTAAGAAGACAATCGTTGAACTCTATCACACGGGTAGTTCGGTGAGTGCGTTAAGCAGCGAATATGGCGTATCTGAAGTGACAATATACAAATGGATTAAGGCTTTGACCCCAATCAGTGAGGAAACGGGGAGCCTAACCCCTAAAGACATCGCTGCGATTCAGAAAGAAAATCTTCGCATGAAACAGGAGATCGAAATCTTAAAAAAGGCTATGGCCATATTCGCCAAAAAGTAACGGACAACGAGCTCATCAATTTGATTCATGAACAAAAAGAGAACTATCCCATTCAAGTGATGTGTGAGGTACTTGACGTTCCTGAAAGTACTTACTACCAATCCTTGGAGCATATGGAATCGAATCGTGACCGTGAGAATAGGCAACTCACGGAAGAGATCCATCGAATTCACAAGGAGAGCAAAGCACGCTATGGGGCTCCAAAGATTCATCAATCCCTCCTTAAGGAGGGATACGCCGTGAGCCTTAAACGTGTTCAACGGCTGATGAAGAAGGCAGGAATTCGATCCATCACCGTGAAGAAGTTCCGTCCGCAAAAGAGTCAAGGAACGACCATGGAACGCACGAATCACCTAGAGCAAGATTTTACAACTACCACCATGAATGAAAAATGGGTGGCTGACATCACCTATATTCATACGCTTAGGGATGGCTGGTGTTACTTGGCGTCTGTCTTAGACCTGCATTCTAAAAAAATTGTCGGATACTCTTTCTCTCGTTCCATGACAACAGACCTTGCGCTTCAAGCTCTGCATAATGCAGTAACAACGCAAAATCCCGAACCTGGCCTCATACTACATACGGATCTAGGGACACAGTACACAAGTGAAGCATTTGAAAATGCATTGAAAGCTTATGAAATAAAGCAGTCGTTTAGCCGTAAGGGATGTCCATATGATAATGCCTGCATGGAGTCATTCCATGCCATCTTGAAGAAGGAAGAAGTGTGAATTTGCACATTAAAACGGACGGCATTTTTCATTTTATTTTAGCAACGCTTTCTGTTTGAATATGCAAATCTTTCACATTCTCATAGTTGAGTGAAGTGAAATTTTCACATTTTCACGGTGT
>Ga0310838_1001058_pt1 | contig 17203 bp, 23 predicted proteins | sample SM_ome_6_FD_202241 | JGI IMG/M metagenome (GOLD analysis project Ga0310838, IMG submission 202241) | Sorghum-adapted microbial communities enriched on stacked mutant (SM) sorghum from Joint BioEnergy Institute, Emeryville, California... ...
TCATACGAGTAATTTCGCCGACAACGGGCTTTCCTCGTGCAAAAAAAATGCGCTCAAATCGGTTTTGAGCACGTTACCAATAGACGGATATAAAAGATAAGGAAAGAATGGATGCCAGCGGGATGACAAAGACATCCTCGGCATCCGGATTTAACGAGGCATGAACGGACCATTCCTTAATTAAATCCTTTAACGGATTGACATAAACGTAATTGTGATCGAGCTCAACAATTACGCCTTGCAAAACGGCGCCGTCGGATGTTTCCAGTTCAACGGCTTCACCCATTGCCTTCTCACAGATATCGTGAAAATATTCCCTTGACACGTATTGCGCCTCCCGCCAAAAAACAATCTACGATACCTTATGCGGGCAGGCATGGTTATGACATGGACAAATATATTGAAAAAACATGTGATGTATATGGTTCAGATAACGTTCACAACAGATCTCTTTTCGTCGATCACTATTGGCCGGAAATGTCGGCTTTTTTTTCAGACAGACACTTTTCCAAAAACTCTTTGGATTGCTTCGTCGGAACGATCGTATATTTCTCTCCAAGCATGTCCTTTAACGCTTGTACCATCCGGCGCCCGACGCCCTGATTCCGGTACGATGGATTAACACTGATGTGATGCAATTCTGCCGTTTCACCTTCAATGTGAACACCGATGATCCCGATGATATCTTCTTCTTTCCATAGGAAAAGCTGCCAGTCATCGTCTTCTTCATATTGTTTAATGGTTTGCTGCAACTTTTTTAAGTCTTTTTCCGATGGTACGAACGATAACAAACCCATCGCGATTTTTTCATAAGTTTTCTTGTAGCGAAACAGCATAATGAAACCCCTCTATGTTTTATAAACTTACCAAAAAGTCTCTCTCTTATGGTTCGGAATTATACCTGTCGGTCAAATGATCTTGATCTTTTAAGCATATGAAAGACAAAGGCGTTTGATCTTCTCTATTATAACCCATTTAAACATTTTTGTGCACTGCACGCTCAGCGGATTTGCGAGCGTTTTTTTAAAGGCAGATCGTGACGAATCAAATCCTCGTACGATTCCCGTTTAACGACGAGCTGCGCTTCCCCAGCTTCAACAAAGACAACCGCAGGACGCGGAAGTCGGTTATAATTATTTGCCATCGCATATCCGTAAGCCCCTGTGCAAAAAACAGCGAGAAGATCCCCCGGCTTGACAGCCGACAATTCGATGGAATCAATCAATATATCGCCACTTTCACAGCATTTTCCGGCAACCGTGACCGCTTTTTCGGATTCAGAAGGAAAACGGTTGGCAATGGCGGCTTCATATTTAGATTGATACAACGCTGGACGGAGGTTATCGGTCATTCCCCCGTCAACGGCGATATACGTGCGGCCGTCACGCGTCGATTTCATCGAGCCGACGGTATATAGCGTCGTCCCCGCTTCTCCCACAAGCGCCCGTCCCGGCTCAATCCAAATTTCTGGAACCTTTAAATTTCGCTGTTCACATTCCCTTAGGATGCACTCCACAATGGCCCCGATGAACGTTTGCGGAGTTTCTGGCAGATCGCTCTCGGTATAACGAATGCCAAAACCACCGCCGACGTTGATTATTCCCGGTAGGAATTGATAAGTCTTATACCATTGGTCGACATATTCATATAAAGCTTGTATCGCCTGTTCATGGGTTTTTGCTGTAAAAAGTTGAGAGCCGATATGAAAATGGAGCCCTATTAAAAGCAGTTGCGGGTCGCGAATCGTCCGCCGAAACGCCTCTTCGGCATCTCCTTTCGTTAAATAAAAACCAAACTTAGAATCTTCTTGACCTGTTGAGATATAGGCATGAGTGTCCGCCTCCACACCAGGTGTAATGCGCAACATGACCTTCACGATTTTATTTTCCTCACGGGCAATGTTAGAGAGCATGTCTAATTCGTAAAAGTTATCAACGATGACGGCACCAATACCAGCTTTGACGGCATAGCGCAGTTCCTCTTCCGATTTATTGTTCCCGTGAAAATGGATGCGCTCAGCTGGGTAGTCCGCGGAAAGCGCCGTATAAAGTTCCCCACCAGAGACGACATCAAGGGCAAGCCCGAGTTCATCAACGAGCTGAACCATCGCTACTGTGGAAAACGCTTTGCTCGCATAGGCAATCTGATAGTTTACAGGGTAGCGAGAAAAGGCTTCTTTAAAAGCAGCGGCTTTTTCGCGAATGATTTCCGTATCAAAGACGTATAAAGGCGTTCCGTAGGTCTTGGCGAGTTGAACGCTATCAACATTACCGAGCATGAGATGGCCCTCTTGTGAATAGATTCTCTCTCTGTTCATGTCATAATCCCCTTCAACATAAAATTCGTCCGATTCTTCTCCGAAGCCTCACGGATAAATCCCAACAGGATCAGCCTAGAATTTTTATTTAAAACGTTAACACTTTAATGCGCCAAAGTATATTTTTATAAAGTATACCAGACCCAGAGCTTGGAATAAACCACTTTATACATTTTATCATTTTAACAGGTTTACGGCCGCCCTTCTTTTATACATTTTTCAATTCTTAATCACAGCAGATAATGGATAAAGAAAATGCCGCTTAAGGGACCGAATGAGTGCAGGTAAATCTGAAAAATTTACAAGCATACAAGTATAAAAAAAGAAAACCAGCCATTTAGGCATATGGTTTTCTTTGCAATGACTTTATTCGGAGCGCCATCTTTTTTTACGCGGCATTTTTTTCTGATCCAATGGTTTTACGATGCTCGGCCGGGTGCTGGAAAGCGGCATCGATGTCCGGATGCAAATTGCGACCATAGCCATAGGATCAAAGGGAATAAATGGCCAGAGGTACGGGGTATTGAGGTTTTTTACCCGAGCCAAAAAAATGATAAAAAGGGTCGAGCCGATGACGAAACCGGGAATGCCGAAAAAGAGTGAAAGAAGAATGAGTGAAATGCGCACGATGCGGTTGGCTTCGCTCAGTTCATAACTTGGCGTCGCGAATCCGCCAATTGCCGCCAAGGATGTGTACAAAATGACTTCCGGTGTAAAGATGCCGACCTGGACGCCAATTTGGCCGATCATAACCGCCGCAATTAATCCTAATGCGGTTGATAAAGAGGATGGCGTGTGAATGGCGGCCATGCGGATGATTTCCACACCGATTTCTCCAATAAGCACTTGCAAGGTGATCGGAATGTGGTACTTATGATTGTTCGGCCCGAGAAACTTTAGCCAATCCGGAGCAATCTCGTGATTGTTGACGATGATGAGCCAAAGCGGGAGCAAAAACAACGACATCAGGATAGCAAAAAAACGCGCCCATCGCAAAAAGGCGCCAACTACCGGGGTTTGACGGTATTCCTCGGCATGTTGCACATGATGGAAGAGCGTTGTCGGAAAAATAATGATGCTCGGCGAGGTATCCGTGACCAACAATATATGACCTTCCAAGATGTGAGCCGCTGCTACATCCGGACGTTCAGTATAACGGACTAACGGATACGGGTTAAAGCCTTGTTTGACTAGGAATTCTTCAACCGATTTATCCGCCATGGGTATGCCGTCAATTTCGATGGATTCCAGTTCTTTCTTCAACGTTTTCAAGAGTCCTGGATTGGCTACATCTTTTAAATAACAAATACACACATCGGTTTTAGAACGTTCCCCGACGCGTAAAATTTGTGTCCGAAACCGCTCATCGCGAATTCTCCGGCGGATCAAACCGACATTTTCTATGATGTTTTCGGTAAACCCGTCACGGGCGCCGCGCACGACGCGTTCCACATCGGGTTCTTGCGGTTGACGGCCCGGATAATGACGAACATCGATGACCAACCCATCACTTTCGCCTTCAATTAAAATGACAATCAGGCCGCTCAACATGTTGTCAACCGCTTCATCCAACGTCTTGATTTCAATCACTTGTTCATGAGCGAGGTGATTTTTAATGACATCTTTTGCCCGATCCACCTTTTTATGCTCGTGAACAAGCCGCATAAGTTCCCGCAAAATTTCTGTAACCAGAAGCGAATCGACCAAGGAATTACAATAATATACTTCAATCGGTTCGCTTAAGATCGTCAACTCTCGCACCCCGACATCAAAGCTCTCACCGATACCGATGCGTTCTTCCATATACGCTTTATTTTCTTTCAAACGTTTGCTGATCGGTTTTTTGTTCTTCATTGCCGCTTCGATGGTAACCACTCCTTTCCAAGATGTATTCAATGGCTTTTATGGTGATCGGGGCGCCTTTCTCCGGTTCATCCACTCCCGTAATTTTTCCGATGTCTCCGACCCCGACGACGATGGGAATATGTAGCCGATCCAAGACATAAACGGTATCGCCGGTCAGGCGTCCGATCTCAAGGTCCGGCACGCCGTATTTATCGACGCCATAAGGGGTCAACTCCCCGTTTTGGTCAATGCTAACATCTATACGCGTCCATTCGTGAAAACAGCTGTTGGAAGCAACGGCAATGACGCCTAGTGTCTGAATTTCCGGGTGTTTGACGACATACGCCAACGCTTCTTCGCCTTTTCCTATGCCGTTAAAACCACCATCATCAAACATGACAAGCACAGGGTCATATGGGGTTTGCAAGATCAATTCAACCAATTCCGGTCCTGAAAGCTGAGTAGGATTTCCCGCTGACCGAGAAATACAGCGCAAGCCGAGTTCTTTAGCCGCGAGTTCCACCACTTTTTTGGCCATTTGATCCCCATCTGTCACAGCAATAATGCGTCTCATGGAATCACCCTTTCGGCTTAAAGATTAACGCGACAAGAAAGCCGAACAAGATGGCGGATGTGATACCTGAGGAAGTTAATTTAAATATGCCCATAGCTAGACCAATATACCCATGCTGTTTGGCTTCCTCCATCGCCCCATGTAAAAGCGAGTGGCCAAAACTCGTGATGGGAACCGTAGCGCCAGCTCCTGCAAATTCAATCAGATTATCATAAATTCCGAATGCGTCCAAAAGCGCCCCAATGACGACAAATGAACAAACGATATGCGCCGGCGTTAGCTTGAAAACGTCAAGTAAAATTTGCCCGATCAAGCAAATCAAACCGCCGACGAGAAATGCCCAAAGAAAATCCATTTTATTCGCCCCCTGCAGATTCCAAAACGACACCGTGAGCGACACAGGGTATCGTTTCTTTTTGTTGGTTGACAGTCGGATTGAACAAAGCCCCCGTCGCGCAAATGAAAACGCGTTGGATCTTTTTTTGTTTCAAAAGATTGACAATGTAACCATAGGTGACCATCGCCGAACACGCTGTCCCGCTACCGCCAGCCATCACATTTTGCTCGGGACTATAAAGCATTAAACCGCAGTCATGATGCATTTCGCTGATGTCAATGCCGCGTTCCCACAGAAGTTGGCGGACGATCGGACTGCCCACACTGGATAAATCACCGGTGACGATCATGTCGTAATCGGTAGGCTTTCGCCCCGTATCCTTGAGATGCCTTTCGATCGTATCGGCCGCAGCCGGTGCCATCGCCGAGCCCATATCATTGGCATCGGCGATTCCCCAATCGATGACTCTGCCAATCGTCGCTTCTTTAATTTTTACGGATGAAGGCGTTTGGCTAACCAAGGCACTCGCTGCTCCTGTTGCCGTAAATGTAGATGTTTTCGGCTTGCTGCCGCCGTATTCCGTTGGATAGCGGAATTGCCGCTCTGCTGTTGCATTGTGGCTGCTAACCGCAACAAGGACAGAATCGGCATAACCGGTGTCCACGAATTGCGCAGCAAGGGCCAACGTTTGCATGGATGTCGAACAGGCGCCAAACATTCCGAGGTAAGGAATTTTTGTTTCTCTCGCAATAAAATTGGAGGTCACGGTTTGATTTAAAAGGTCACCTGCCATAAAAAAATCAATGTCTTCCGGTTTTTTATTGACATTCTTCAAGCAGATGTCCACAGCTTCTCGCATGAGTTTGCGTTCGGCGGCTTCCCAATTTTTTTCACCACAATGCAGTTCATTATACTTTTTATCAAAAAAATCGCCGAGAGGCCCTTTCCCTTCTAATGGGCCGGCACACGTCCCCGTGGATTGGATGTAAAGGTCATGCTCAAAGCGCCATGTTTGTTTTCCCAAACGCATCGCTTATCCCCCTAACCTAATAAATTGTTCACGGTGAGCCGGATCAATCCGAAAATCGCGGCTGAGACGACACCAAAGACAATGACGGAACCAGCCAATTTAAATAGATTGGTCGCGATGCCGAGAACGATGCCTTCGCTTTTATGTTCCAAGGCTGCACTCGTTATGGAATTGGCAAAGCCCGTAACAGGTATCAAGGAACCGGCTCCGGCAAACTGGCCGATTTTATCGTAAACACCGAATCCCGTTAAAAGGGAGGCGATGAGAATCATCGTTGCCACCGTTGGATCCCCAGCTGTTTTTTCATTGAAATCAAAAAAGGTAATATAAAATTTTTGGACTGCTTCCCCAAGGTCACAAATGAGGCCGCCAATGACAAAAGCTTTAAGTCCGTTCAAGAAATAGTTGGTTTTTGGATGGTACGATTTGATGTTTTTTTTGTAGTTTTTTACATCGTTCAAACGCGTCATGGTGTTCCTCCTTATTGATCAATAAAAAATGTCCAATGAAAAAATGAACCCAATACTTTGCCTAAAACGAGAGCCATCATAAGCAAGAGAATTTTTTCGTTGATGCCGAGCCTTTTGGCCAAAATAGGAAAAACATTAAGGACTTCGGTCAACGCAGCGGCCAGCATCCCGACAAACATGCCCGCGGCAAGTCCAATGGGTATGAGAAGAAATCCGGGCAGACTGAATGACGAATACCGCAAGCCGAACCAAGTCGAAGCGAGCACTCCGAGAATGACACTCCATTCATATTTTCTGATGGCATCGTAAGTTTTAGTCAATTGGGTAAGCCTTGGTATGATGCCCAAAACAGTGAGGAAAGCGACAAAGCCACACCCGACGGCCAGCCCTCCGGAGAATCCAACGATGATAAGCAACACATCATCCATCACCGTGGCGTTTGGCCTCCGCTTTTTTATTTTCCTGCAGGATAATGTATTGATCTAAATCCTGTTGATAATTGAACATCTCGACTTCCAAAGGGCTGGGTTCTTCATTAAAACGCTTTTTAAAAATGTGATTAAAAAAAAGAATCATACCGATTCCGACCCCCAGAGAATATGGGATTTGCAAGATCAGCGGCTTCGCATTTTCTCTTCCCGTGATTAAAAAATAGATTTTTTGATGGACACTCGACATTGCGACATCTTCGTGGAAATTCATGATGGTTAAGCCTGCACCGATAAACAATAAGACCCATACGAGTAAAAACAAGACTGTTCGCGGGCCCTTTTTCTCACTTTCCACTTCAATGATGGTTTGCTGCGGGCCAACCGTCTGAATATCGCAATCGGGATATCTCTCATGTATCGCTTGGATGACATCCATGGCATCAATGACAACGAATTTATTATCTTCGGGTCGGATTTTGTACACGTCAAGATCACAAATGACGTTTTTCATATCACGAGGAGCGATGACGTTTGCCATTTTTCCGATTTTAATACAATCGTTTAAAGCGGCTTTAAATTTATGGCGCAAACGGATATAGATGGTGTTGGCCATGGCTTTCACTCCTTCTTTCCATAGTATGGATTGTTCAATAGGGAAACATTCTCTTATTTCTTTTCAAATAAAAAAAGGCAGACGGTTATTCAACCATCTGTCCACGTATTTCTGATAAAATTTTCTTTTCTAATCGCGATACTTGCACTTGGCTGATGCCGAGGCGCTCAGCCACCTCTGACTGTGTTTGATCCTTAAAATATCTTAAGTAGACGATTAGGCGCTCGCGGTCTTGAAGGTGTTCGACCGCTTGGCGAAGCGCGATTTTATCAAACCAGTTGTTTTCATCCTTATCATGGATTTGATCGAGCAACGTGATGGGGTCACCATCGTTTTCATAAACCGTTTCATGTATTGATGAGGGGGCGCGTATCGCTTCTTGCGACATGATGACATCCTCAGGCGTCAGATCGAGAGACTGCGCCAATTCCCCGATGGTCGGATTGCGGCCTAAGCTTTTGGACAATTCATCTTTTTTCTTTCGGACTTTATTACCCATTTCTTTTAAAGAACGGCTCACTTTGACCGTGCCGTCATCGCGGATAAAACGCTGAATTTCCCCAATAATCATGGGGACCGCATAGGTGGAAAACTTGACGTCATACGAAAGATCAAATTTATCGACGGACTTCAGTAATCCAATACATCCGATTTGAAACAAGTCATCAGCTTCATAACCGCGATTTAAAAACCGTTGAACGACCGACCAAACAAGCCGCATGTTTTTTTGGACGATGAGGTCTCTTGCTTCTTTATCGCCTTTTTGACTGCGGGCGATGAGCGCTTTGACTTCTTCATCATCCAAAAGGGGCTCTTTCGCATTATTTTTGACGTTGACATCCATAGGCATTGTCTCTCCTTTAATCGGTCAACCCGAATCCCTTATCGATTCGTAAAATAAACCCCGCGGTCAATTGCATATTGATGCTTTGTTTTTGGTGAGATGTTTGGTTAAGTAGACCGTCGTGCCGCATCCGGGGGCCGTTTCGATGGCCACATGATCCATAAAATTCTCCATAATTGTAAAGCCCATTCCTGACCTTTCCAATTCCGGTTTAGACGTATAAAGCGGTTGACGGGCTTCTTCAACGTTTTCAATGCCGACCCCATCGTCGTGAACCGTTAAATGAACGGTATCATCCTCAATCTCCGCTTTAATGGTGACAAGGCCGCACCCCTTGTTTTCGTAACCGTGAATGATCGAATTGGTGACCGCTTCAGAAACAACGGTTTTAATCTCCGTCAACTCGTCCATTGTTGGATCGAGTTGCGCCACAAAAGCGGCAACAGTCACGCGGGCAAACGATTCGTTTTCACTGACTGCCGTAAATTGCAAGGTCATTTCATTTCGCATTTAGGCCACCCCCAAAGTATAAAGTGCGTAGGCCTCATCTTCTTCAAAGCGGATGATTTTAAACATCCCGGACATTTCAAACAACCTTTTTACAGGTGCGGAAATGGAGCAAACGACCATTTCACCGCCCATCGCTGCAATTTCTTTATAGCGTCCGAGAATGACACCCAATCCGGAGCTATCCATAAACTCCAAGCGTTCCAAATTCAGAAGAATATGGCGGATCAGATGTTGGTTTAAGGCCTCTGTCACCCGTTCCCGCAAAATATCCGCGGTATGGTGGTCGAGTTCACCTTCCAACCGAATGCACAACACTTCCTGCTTAATTTCTAGATCCACGCTGAGACTCACTTCGTTTCTCCTCCCTTTAGTTACCGTTAGAGTCCGTGTGTAACTCTTGTATCATGAGTTTCGCGATTAATTTTTCTAATTCCTTCTCCATGACAAAACTAGTGGAGATTCGACTTACCACGACCCATTTGTCATTTTTCCGATTTGCCTTTTAAACAATTGCCACCATGTCGCTTTTTTAATATCTCTGGTCACAATAAGTGGCGTTTTAGACACCGTTTGCTGGTCTTTTTTCACGATATAGTAACCGACAACGGTTCCGGCTTCCATCGGTGCGGCTAAATTTTTCTTTATTTCGATCTTGGTATGATAGTCTTTCGCATTTTCCCCTTTCCTTAGCAATAACACCGCGTTATCTTCCGTGACAGCCGGGACGCGGCCTTTTTCGCTTTTATTGACGGGAACGATCGCAACGGCTTGGCCTTGGTTGACTAATTTTTTCGTTTTATAATTTGCAAAGGCATAATTCAACAATTTTGCGACCTGTTTGTTGCGCTCTTTGGCAGATGGCGCCCCCATGACGACCGCAATCACGCGCATGTCATTTTTCTTTGCTGTCGCCGTTAAACAGTATTTCGCCTCCTGGGTATATCCGGTTTTCAAACCATCTACACCCGGATACGTTTTCAGCATTTTATTGGTGTTAACGAGCCAAAATTTATTGTCGGTATTTTCCCTTAAATAATCTTCATATAAGGAAGTGTACTTTAAAACATCAGGATAACGGAGCAAAGCTTTTGCCATCACAGCCATGTCATGGGCCGATGAATAATGGTTTTCTGTGGGAAGACCTGTCGGATTGCTAAAATGGGTATGTTTTAATCCAAGTTTTTTCGCCTCGTCATTCATTCTTTTAACAAAAGCCTCTTCGGAACCAGCTATGTATTCTGCCAAGGCCATGGAGGCGTCATTGGCCGAACCAATCGCAATCGCTTTGATTAAATCCTCGACCGTCATTTCTTCTCCGGGCTCAAGGAAAATTTGCGTTCCTCCCATTGAGGCAGCATGTTCACTGACGCTGACTTTGTCCGTTAAAGCAATTTCGTTACGGTCCAATGCTTGAAAAATCAACAATAAAGTCATAATCTTTGTCATACTAGCTGGCGGTAATTCCTTATTTGGATGAATGGAATAGAGCACCTTTCCGGTATCTTTTTCCATAAGCACAGCGGATTTGACGTCTTCAACAAGGGATTTCGCTTGTTTTTCTTCCGCATGAACCGTTGTCATCGGAAGCGAGAATAAAGCGATGAGAATACTGAGTGAGACGCTTAAAATTGCCTTCATGACCATCCCTCCAATACGTGTTCATCCTTATTTTCTTCCAAACCTTTCGTAAATATACCTCTATGGGGAAATTCATGTACTGGTGGTTTTTTATGGTAGGAATTGCGATGGGCATAAAAAAATAGCGGGGAATACACCGTGGTTATATCGTGAGGTTCTATCATTGTCTTAGCAACCCATGATCATCGTCCATCAAACTTAGGGTCTCATATTCATCAACAAGCGATCTTTATGCAATGATTCCGTTCATTTCTCGCCATTTTAAGGCATTATTAACAGGAAGATGCCTTCCTAAACATTAAAAGCCCCGTCGGTTACCAATACTGGTTAACCGATAGGGGCTCTATGCTGTTCATGTAGTCTGCCGACATCATCAAACTGGGTAGCAACCGTTGTTTCCCAATACCTCCGGAATCTCATACGATGAAAAAACGCGTTCCAATGTATTGTGCGCTAAATGGCTTTGCTCCGTGATTATTTCGCCCTCGGATGATAAGCAAGGTAATGATCTTTTAACTTAATCTCTGATAAGCGCCGATAGATTTGTGTTGTTGATAAATCCGCATGGCCGAGCATTTCCTGAACCGCCCGTATGTCAGCACCGTTTTGCAAAAGGTGAGCCGCAAAAGAATGCCGAAGCGTTTGCGGCGTAAGGGGTTTTAGAATACCCGCTTTTTCAGCCGTTTTCTTGACGATTTTCCAAAAGCCTTGGCGGGACAAACGTCGCCCGTTACGGTTTAAAAATAACGCTTGCTCCGCCTCCTTTAAAAGATGGGGACGCCCGTCATCCATGTACCTTTTTACGGCAGCTGCGGCGGGGTTACCGAGCGGAACGATCCGTTCTTTTCCGTGATGGCCAATACATTTTAAAAACCCAAAGGCAGGCTGAACATCATCCACATTTAAGGCGATGAGTTCAGAAGCGCGCAATCCGGCAGCATAAAGCACTTCGAGCATCGCCTGGTCACGCAAGCCCATCACTGTCTCTGTGTTCGGTGCGTCAAGCAATCGCTCGACTTCCTCTGGTGTAAGGATGTTGGGGAGACGTCGCTCCGTTTTTGGGGAATGAACCGCATGGGTGGGATCATGGCTCGTCCGCCCCGCTCGCAATAAATACCGATGAAAAGCTTTTAGGCTAGATAATTGTCTGGCAATGGTGGCGCGTTCCCGTCCCTTATCTTTTAAAAAGTAAAGGTACCGATAAATCATCGCTTCATCCACACTTTGCCAATCGGAAACGCCACGGATGTTTGTTATGTATGCCACATATTGTTCCAAATCCCGGCGATAAGAAGCTGCTGTATTAGGGCTTGCATCTTTTTCTGTGATCAGTGCTTCAATAAAAGCCTTGACATCCCCACGCATCTCATTATTCCCCGTTTCTTAAAAATTGCAAAAGGCGCTGGAAACCATCCCCATCAACGGGCCCCTTCTCTCCTTCCGGATTAAAGACTTTCACAGCCCCATCGTCTGGTTCCTCGTACTTATGAAAACTTTTATAGTTTTGATCGAGCCACTGGAGCCCAAAATAAAAAAGGATGGTGCAAATGACAAAAAGAAGAAAGACTTTTAATGTGTCTAAAATCAATGTCATGAATGGCTTCATTGCTATTACCCGCTTTCCAACTTCTACGTACTACATCTTAGTACAAGATATGCCAAAAGAATGCGGGTTTATACATGAAGCCGTATGGGAAACCGGAGCGGGCTTTCCATCATCTCATTGTGCATCTAAAAAACCTTCTCCATCACTCGGAAAAGGTCTGTTTGATCTTGTTTAGCTATTAATCTTTTGTTTCCTCTTTTTTGTTCTGACAGCGATAGCAAATGCCATGGAACGTCAAGCGATGATCCTTAATGATAAAATGCCAATCCCGCTCAACCACTTGTTCGACATCGCCGAGGAGATCTTCTTGAATTTCATCCACCGCCCCGCATTCGATACAGACGAGATGATGGTGAAAATGTTCGGCTCCCTCGCGGCGGAGGTCGTAGCGGGAGACACCATCGCCGAAATTAATTTTATCGACAACCTTCAATTCGGTTAGAAGCTCAAGCGTTCGGTAAACCGTTGCCAATCCGATTTCTGGTGCCTTTTCCTTAACAAGTAGATACACATCTTCTGCGCTTAAATGGTCTTTCTCATTTTCCAATAAAACCCTGACCGTCGCTTCTCTTTGTGGGGTCAGTTTATATTTTTGGGAGTGCAATTGCTTTTTTATCCGATCGATTCGGCTCTCCATTTTTCCGCCTCCCCGGCCATACTTCTAAAAAATATTATAAACAGACCGAGAAGATGTGTCAAAATAAAATTATTCTAATTTATAGCTTATAATAATTTTTATTTGTTAACGGTTGAAAATAGTCATATTCTTGTTATACGCTACGGTTTGCCGACAACGCCCTGCATTAAGATAGGGGAGACATACGCTTCAAAACAGGCGGCAAGAAAAATGGCCGCAACGATCATGCCGAAGAGCCCCACATAATTTAAAAATTGCGGGAGAAGCGGGTTCTTCCTCGTTCGAATTAAAAGTTGGCGGATCATTTTCAGCGAAAAGGCAACAGACGCGGCACTGGCAATGATAAAAATAGGGATCATCAGTAAATTTTGCGGAAAAACGCTTGCCATCGCAATGATAAACCCATGTAAACCCATCCGGTTCACGAGAAAACCAACCGTAAAGCCAACAACGATCCCTTTTAAAAACAATAGAATAAAAATGATGGGTAAACCAATCATCGATAAACCAAGCAACCAGATCAATCCAAGGTATTGCAAATAATTTTTAAAACTTTCACCCAGCATCGCTCCCCGGTCTGCCAATTGCCCTTCAGAGACTTGTCCGAAAAAACGTTGCAAGTACGTCAGTAAATTCGCTTTGGTTTGTTGTGGCAGGCTGTTGACAATAATCGCACCAAAGACGATCCCCATTAAAAACAAAACAATGATGAAAATATAAATGGATAAGTTATCTTCAACATGTTTGGCAATCTTTTGTTTTACTGTGACAGGCATCGGTTTTCCCCCTCGTCTTGCTCTTAGTAGCATTCTATGACGAGGGGGCGAATCTATGACATTTTTAATAGAAAAATTAATAGAACAAAGGCACCGGAAACTTACCGGCTAGACTAGAAGCAAGCGGTTAATCGATCACTATGGTCCCAATACATTATTCGGCTTTTACTTTCCCATATTGGCCGGCACCGCCCGTTTCGACGGCGAGTTTGCCTTCCCTTGCTAAAGCGATCAAGGACGCCGTCTCAGCGCCGACAACCTCTGTTAACGCTTCAACTGAGGCTCTATGAAGGATATTCATCTCCGTGCCAAATGCTTGTATGAGCTTCTCCAATGTTTTTTTACCGACTTTCGGAATAAATTCAAGAGGAACTTGATGCACGTAAGGCGGGCGACCAGGTCGGGGGCCGGTGCTATCGGCCAGTTCTTCCAAACGATCGCGCACGCCTTTTACCACTCTTCCGTGACCGCAATAAGGACAGCGCTCACCTTTCACGTAATTTTCGATGAGTTCCATACAGTCGGCGCACCGTGTGCGGTGATATTTTCCTAGCCTCGGGTTCAATCCGTAGTTGGCAAGGATATCACGACCGTCCTCTTGGTGAAGGGCGCGTTTTAACTCCATAAATGACGGATGATCCAGTTTAAGTGCCTGATACTCTCGACCAATTTTCGGCAAGGAATGGGCATCTGAATTCGTCACGAACGTAAAAGCATGTAATTCCTGGATTTGGTCCGCCATTTCCGTATCAGAACTTAATCCGAGTTCAATGGCATCAATAAGATCGGGATCTAAAATCTCGTTTATAGAACGCTTGACACCGGCCCCGTAGACGCTTTTAAAAGGTGTAAACACGTGGGCCGGGATAAACAGCCCGCCCAATTCTTTGACTTTTTTCTGCAGTTGACGCGCAGTTCCGTAAAAACGCTGTGTGCTCAAGCTGATATTGGTCACATGGCGAGCCAGCCAATCGCTGAAAGTACTCATTTTATTAAGGGTTGGAAAATACGCGAGCACATGTAGAGGCCCCTGGCAGTACTCATCTTTCACTTCGATTTCGCAACCGGGGATGAGAACGGTTTTGTAAAACTTCAGTCCCCCGTCCGAAAGTTCCTGAACGTCGCCACGGGAAACCATGTCCCGGATTTGCGCGATGACCTCTGGCACCTGACAATCGATCACACCGACGATGTCGATGCCTTTCCGTAAGCTTGCTTCTCTTAAAATCCGGTCGATGGTGAGCGTCTTCGCTCCAGTGATTTTAACTGGACGCCCTGAAAGCGTCCTTCCGATGTGAATATGTAAATCCGCATAAAATGTTGAAAACATATTAACCCTTCTTCGTACTGGTAAGAAAATTTCTCATTGTTCAGACCTGTATAAGTGTAACTAAGGCTCTGCCTTCACCCATCAAGCTTGGCAGAGCCAAGTTTTCTTTATTTGGAAGATTGACCTTGTTTCATTTGTAAAAATTGCACGGCGAACACCGTTTTGGCATCAAAGATCGCTTCTGTTTTCATTAATTTTAAAGCCTCTTCCAACGTCACCTCATAATTATCCAAAAATTCGTCTTCATCTAAATGGCGCTCTCCGGAAATAAGGGTATCCGTATAATAGATGTGAAGCACTTCATCAGCGAACCCAGGCGAAGTCGCAAAGGAAACAACGTGCTCGATGTCTCGGCACGTATACCCCGTTTCTTCTTTTAATTCACGAAGAGCGCACGCTTTCGGATCCTCTCCAGGGTCCAGTTTTCCCGCCGGGATTTCAAACAAAGCCCGTTCTAAAGGTTTGCGAAATTGTTTAACAAGGACAAGCTTTCCCTCATCCGTCACGGCAATGACGGCCACAGCTCCCGGGTGCTTAATGAGTTCCCGCGTAGCCAATTTCCCGTTCGGCAGTTCCACTTCATCCACGCATAATTCAATGATTTTCCCTTTAAAGATGGATTGTGATCGTATGGTTTTTTCGGTGAAGTCCGTCATCATCATAACCTCTTTCCTATAACCTTCATCCATTGTATCATAAACAACTCTAAAAACAGAAAAAGCCGCGAAAACGAGCGGCTTCTATACCCATTATTTCGTATATTCCCGATTAATCCGGATGTAATCGCGTTCCTCCTCGGGCACATCTTCTTCCTTAAAAATGGCGTCGGACGGACAAACTTCTTGACATGCCCCGCAATCGATGCAGATCTCGGGATTGATATAGCACATGTTTGCCCCTTCAAGAATGCAGTTCACCGGACATACTTCAATGCATGCTTCCCATTTTTCACCGACACAACGTGAGGTAATGACATAAGCCATTGGCAAATCTCCTGATCTTTACTTTTTATTTGAAATGATAGGGAAAACCCTAATCATTTTGATGAGATAGAAAAATAAAAGCACAACAAGCAGAACTGTGATCCAAATGTTTCGATACCCAAGGCCTTTAAAGACAGCATTCAACAATAAAGGAACGGTTGCGGAAAAGGCCGTCAATTTCCATAAATGATGATACGTTAATTTCCGCTTCATCACCGTTTTGATCACGTAAGCCGCCGCCGAAAGGAGCGAGATGGCAATGATCCCGATAAAAATGATGTATAACGGATAGAAAAGAAACACCTGCAAATACAAAACGCTTTCGTAAGTTTGATTGGAAAAACGACCGTTAACCAAAAGGTCGATAATATCAGGCACTGATGAGAGAAGCATGAGAATAAAGATATAAAGTAACGTATCCCTCATGCTCACACGGTTTAATGCGAAAACCGAAGCTTTTCCGGGCATCCTCATGCAGTTTTGTAATATGCGGAAAAACGCCACGCTTGTCCGTCCCCTTATGCATAAAAATGGATCGTTAAACCAATATCCTATTTATATCGTACATGACCCGTAGCTTTTTTCAAGAAAAAAAGCGCCTCACGTGCCATATAAATGAATAAGGAGGAGTCTCGCGCCTCCTTTTAGTATTAGCGAATTTCCGTTTTAAAAATGGCTGCCATATGATTGAGGAAAAGGTCATGCTGGTCGGTAAAGGTCGCCATGCCCTTTGCGTGAGCTACGGTTTTATACCCTCTGGAATAAGCGCCGTACGCCGTTAGAAAATCACAAATATCTGTGCAAACACCGGTTAAGTGGACGGTGTCCACCTGTTTTTCTTTTAAAATATTATCTAAATTCGTACCGAAAAAGGCATCATATTCAGGTTTTGGAACATAGAAAACATTGGGATGGTCTTTATGTTCTTCATACCACTCTTGAAGCGGCCCGTACAACGCTTGTCCCCACGTCCCCTTGACATTATGCCTCGGCCATAAGTCAAAATGCGGATCGTTTTCTTCGTGAGCATCCATGCAGACAACAACGGCCTTCCCTTCCGCAATAAACGCCTCGGCTCTTTCAATGATATAGGGTACAATGGCCTGAGCCGGTTTTCCAGCGGTCAACCCCCCTTTATCATGGACAAAATCATTGCTCATATCAATGATTAATAACGCTTCACCCATCGCGTTCACTCTCCTTACCATCACTATAATCAATGTAATGATGGATGACAAGACACGTGTGATTCGGCTATTTTA
>Ga0310838_1001070_pt1 | contig 17015 bp, 13 predicted proteins | sample SM_ome_6_FD_202241 | JGI IMG/M metagenome (GOLD analysis project Ga0310838, IMG submission 202241) | Sorghum-adapted microbial communities enriched on stacked mutant (SM) sorghum from Joint BioEnergy Institute, Emeryville, California... ...
TCGCCATGATGATCACATCCACAAGGGATGACGCATAGTACTGAAGAAAATGGGTGCCCATAGAAACGATATGCACGGTATTGTCTTTAAGATAGAGATATTTACCCGGACCCATGTCAAAGCCAAAGAATAGCGCACCGACAATCAATTGCAAAAGAAAACCAAGGGCAATGAAAAAGATACCTGTCACGATCACCGCGATGAATTTTGACAAAAGAATTTTCCAGCGCTTGATTGGGCGGATCATTAAAAGTTTTATCGTCCCCCAAGAGTATTCCTGTGAGACAATGCTACCGCCGATGATGACAACAAAAACGCCAATCAAGACAGAGACGAGATCACCGGTCGTTTTCATAAACCCGAATACTGTATCACTAAAAAGAGGTGGAATGTTATGGTCGAGACGATACTGATTTTCTTTCACTTGAGGTAAAACCGCCTCTTTAGCTTCTTTCGGCACTTGTTTATCATTCAATGATTGGGTCATCTCAACGTTTTGTTTTTGTAAATCGCTTTTCCAATTGTCATGGTCTGGGGTGTTTTTCAATATCGCAGCCGCCATAATGATGACAACCACGGCTAAAATGGCCACCATAACCCACAATGTTTTGCGTTTATAAATTTTCATCAGCTCATTGGCCACCAAATGCATTTCCCTCATTGCACGACACTCCCTTCAGTCAGTTCCAGGAATCGATCTTCCAAACTTTTTTGAGTGCGGCGAATCGCGTAAACTTGGATGTTAGCTTTTACCAAAGCGGCATTGATTTGCGGGATGTCTTCCCGCTTCGCCTCAACGACAAGCCAGCCTTTTTCTTCCCTTACCTGTAGATCAGGGAGTTGGTGGAGCACTTCAAGGGCTTTTGTCTTGGGTTCCACTTCAAATAAAACCGATAAAACCTCTTCGGTCGTTTCGCGTATCTCTTGGGTGCTCGTAATTTTACCGTTTTGAATGATTAAAATCCGGTCGCAAATGAGTTCCATTTCCGATAAGATATGGCTGGAGATAAAAATCGCCATATTCTCTTCTTTCGCCAATTTTCTTAAATAGTCCCGCAGCTCGCGAATACCTGCTGGGTCAAGACCATTCGTCGGCTCATCCAAAATCAGCACATCGGGGCGATGTAATAAGGCTTGGGCAATGCCGAGCCGTTGCCGCATCCCCAAAGAGTACGTTTTCACTTTACGGTGGATCGCATCCTTCAATTTGACAAGTTCGACCACCTCATCGATTCGGGAGTCTGGCACATCCTCATACATGCGGCGGAAGTGTTTGAGATTGTCATACCCGCTTAAAAACTTATACATTTCCGGGTTCTCCACAATACCGCCCACGCGCCCCAGCGCCTTCTCTTTAGCATTCTTGACGCTGTGGCCGTCAATGATGACGTCCCCAGAGGTGATGGAAATCAGCCCGAGCATCATGCGCATCGTCGTCGTTTTCCCTGCCCCATTCGGTCCGAGAAATCCCAACACTTCACCTCTATAAAGATCAAAGCTGAGGTCATCAATAATCGTTTTTCCTTTGATGCGTTTTTCAAGATGCTTGACTTGGACAATAGCTTCACTCAAAAGTTGTCTCCCCCTTTTAATCTATAAAAAAACTCAAACTAAAGTTATATACGCTTTTAAGTCTAAAAGGTTCTCTTTTTTTAAAAAATAGGAAATTAGTATGATGTCTTTAGTCTTGTCGTTTGCCTACCATTTGCATATAATGGTAAAAAGGCGCCGGCAACGCTGCCAGCGCCGATATGGACACGACGTTTTCTCACAGCGTCGGTGGAAAGTGACCTCCAGCCTTCAGGATGCACACAGTCCGGGCGGAGGTTACTTTTTTTCTGTCGTCATGATGGTCACAATCAGCAAGGCAAAAGCGATAGTGAGTTGCAGCGCCTCATAGATCGTCATCGCATCCCCCCCTTTCCGGCGGCTATTCCAACCGACTTTTCCTCCAAATGAAAAATTTGTGAGGTAAAAACGCCGTGTGCTATTTATTATAGTCGATTACTTTTTAAATAAAAACATACGTTCGTCACATGTCCCTTTTTTGGGACAACTACCCATGATTTTGAGTATTATTTTTATTAAGATGAAAAAACTTCTCTCGTCCGTTGGGTATGACAAATTTGGACCTGTCCAAAAGACAGAGCTTTAGTTGCCTTATACTGGCATTGAAAAATGAAATTTCTTACCCGTCCAAAAAAGAGAAGGATAAATAGTCCTTGATCGAGAAAAATTTTTCAGCATGCATTTTTCCTTACTAAGATTGTGCTTTACCAAGGATAAAAGGTGTAAAATGGATATACAAACAACCCATTTCTCACTTTGAGAACTCGAGGAGATGAAAGCCATGACAATGGATTGGTTAAATGAGGCAAAAAAGCGAAGGGAACCTTTTCTTGAAGATTTAAAAGGGTTATTAAGGATCCCTAGCGTTAAGGATGTAGAATCGAGCTCTCCCCAAGCCCCGATGGGACGAAAAGTCGGTGAGGCCCTTGAGTATGTTTTAGACTTAGGGAAGAAAGCGGGTTTTGCCACGAAAAACCTTGATGGTTATGTAGGTTACATAGAATATGGGGACTCTGAAGATTACATCGGCGTTCTCGCCCATGTGGATGTGGTGCCAGCTCCAGGTGAATGGACGAGTCCGCCGTTTGAGCCGACTGTCCGCGATGGCAAAATCTTTGCCCGCGGCGCGATTGATGATAAAGGGCCCGGCATGGCCGCTTTTTATGCTTTAAAAATTTTAAAGGAATCCGGCCTTCCGATCAAAAAACGCATCCGCCTTATTTTTGGCACGGATGAAGAAAGCGGCATGAGCTGTGTGAAGCATTATTTAAAAGTGGAGCCGGAACCGATTTTCGGTTTTTCACCGGACGCAGATTTTCCCGTCGTTCATGCGGAAAAGGGACAAATCAATGTCAAATTGACGATCTCAGGTGATGCAAGCTCGAATGGTGCTGAGCAATTGCTTTCATTCTCCGCCGGAGATAGGGTCAATATGGTGCCGGGACAAGCGGTAGCTGTAATCGAAACCAAGGAACCAGAAAGGTTAGCAGAGCAATTTACGGATTTTTATCAAGCGCATCATTTAACGGGTAGCTTTGAACAGCTCTCCGATTCTCAAATTTCTTTGATCTTGTACGGCAAAACCGTACATGGCATGGAGCCGCAAAACGGGATTAACGCCGGTCTTGAATGCCTTTATTTTTTACGTGAACTTCACTTTGACGGTCACGACCGGGCTTTTATCGACTTCGCAAGCGACTGCCTGTATCACGACCCGTTCGGGGAGAATCTCGGCATCGCCCACCAAGAAGAGGTGCTCGGCGCGCTGACCGTTAATGCTGGGGTGTTACAGTACAATTATGAGAACGGCGGGTCCATTTTTCTTAACATCCGTCGCCCGCTTGGCATTGACTTCGAACGCACCATAAAAACCATCACGGAAAAAGCTGATAAATATGGCTTGACAGTGGCAGAAAAACGGGGATCCGAACCGCACTATATTCCGGCTGATCATCCGATGATCACGACTTTACAAGAAGCATATCAAAAGTTGACCGGTGATGAACCAGAATTATTGACGAGCGGCGGCGCCACCTATGCTAGCCTAATGAAGAATTGCGTGGCCTATGGCGCGGGCTTCCCGGGCAAACCCTACACCGCCCACCAAATCGATGAATATGCCGAAATCGACGACCTCATCAAAGCCATCGCTATTTACGCACAAGCTTTATGGGGTCTGTCCCTCATCACTTTAAAGTGATAAAGAATGGTGCTGTGACGGCCGTTTGGTCAATGGTACCCCAAAAAAATTAAGAAAAACATATTAAAAGGAGCGGGGGTCAGTCCCCCACTCCTTTAAAGTAATAAAGTAAATTATCCGTAAAACCCAGTAAAATCAACTATCGCTCTTTAAAGCTTTAGCGAGATGGGGGACTGACCCCCTTTTATAAAACCTTACTAAGGAAGGCTTTGGTGCGCTCGTGTTGGGGATTGCCGAAGAGCAGTTCAGGCTTGTTTTCCTCCACGATGTAGCCGCCGTCCATGAACAGCACGCGATCGCCGACTTCGCGGGCAAAACCCATTTCGTGCGTGACGACGACCATGGTCATGCCTTCTTGGGCTAATTCTTTCATGACTTCCAAGACTTCCCCAACCATCTCGGGGTCCAACGCGGAAGTCGGTTCATCAAAGAGCATGACTTTCGGTTCCATGGCAAGTGCCCGGGCAATGGCTACGCGTTGTTTTTGCCCGCCTGATAAGGATTCGGGATAAACATTCGCCTTATCTTTCAAACCAACCTTATCCAAAAGCCGCAGGGCTTTTTCTTCGGCCTCTTCTTTTGTTACTTTTTTTACCTTCATAGGGGCAAGCATGATATTTTCAAGAACCGATTTATGCGGAAAGAGATTGAATAACTGAAAAACCATCCCGACATCTTCGCGGATTTTGTTGATGTTTACTTTCGGATCAGCAATATCCATTCCATTAATATAAACATGACCGCCGGTGATCTCTTCCAACCGGTTTAAACAACGTAAAAAAGTGGACTTGCCCGATCCAGAAGGGCCGATGACAACCACGACTTCCTTTTCGGCGATGCTGACTGTGATATCTTTTAACACTTCATGGTCACCGAAGGACTTTTTTAAATTCTCCACCCTGATCATTCCGTCGCCAATCTCCTTTCAAGCTTCCTCAATAAGAAGTCGCAAACCATCGTTAAAATAAGATAAATGAAGGCAGTCGTTAAATAAGGTTCCCAGGGTCGATAATATTGGCCTTGCATGGCGTTACCCCAATACATTAATTCAGGAGCCGCAATAACGGAAACTAAGGATGAGTCTTTAATCAAGACAATAAATTCATTCCCAAGAGCAGGAATCATTCTTTTAAAAGCTTGCGGAATAATAACGTGTTGCATGGCCTGAACATGCGTCATGCCTAAGGATCTAGCTGCTTCCATTTGACCGCGATCCAAAGATTGAATGCCTGCACGGAAAATTTCGGCGACATAGGCGGCGGAGTTTAAGGATAGTGCCGCAATTCCGGATATATACACATTAGTTTCTCCAATGAAAAGGGGGACGAAACCGAAGTGAATAATCATAATTTGTACTAATAAGGGGGTCCCGCGAAAGAGCGTTACATATACCCGAAATGGAGCAGCCAGTTTTTTGTTTCGCATCATTTCCCCAAGACCGATGAGCAGCCCCAATATTGTCCCTAGTATGATGCTCGCGATAGAAAAACCAATGGTCAATAGTGTTCCTTTTAAAAAGAACGGTGCATAATTGGCAATTAAATCAAAACGAAAATCCACAGGATGCCTCCTCCTTAAAATGAAACAGGCCAACTCAAATTGGGGTCATGACTCTCACCATGAAAGTTTTCATGGGTTTAATCCCACCCACTTGAGTCAGCCTAATCGAGTTAAATCGATGGATTATTTTCCTTGTTTAAGTTTTTCCAAATCGGGTTCCGTGCCGAACCATTTTTTGTAAATTTCAGTGTATTTGCCGTTATCTATCAGCTTTTGAATCGCTTTATCAAAATCCGCTTTTAGGTCACTGCCTTTCGGAAACATAAGCCCGTAAAACTCCATCGGAAAACTGTCATCTTTAATGATTTTCAGTTTTTTATCTGGATTATTTTTGACATACGTATCAACAACCCCATTGTCCGCAATGACGGCATCTGCCCCGCCGTTTAAGAGTTCCATTATAGCGAGGTTATTGTTCTTAAATTTTTTAATATGGGGGCTATTTTTACCCAGAATGCTTTCTGCCACTTCTTGACCTGTCGTGGCGTTTTGCACCGCAACCGTTTTACCTTTTAAGTCAGCACCGCTACTGATCGTGCTGTTCTCAGGAACTAGGATTTCATTCGTTGAAAGGTAGTAGGGAACAGAAAAATCATAGGTTTGTTTGCGGTCATCAGTTATAGTGATGGCTGAGACGGCAAGATCCGATTTTTTTTCTTTAATTTCAACGAAAAGCGGATCCCAACCGACATTGACAACATTGGCCTTATAACCTGCTTCTTTTGCAGCCGCATTGACAAGATCAACATCAAAGCCGACGATCTTTCCATTTTCCAAAGATTCAAATGGTGCATAAGCGGCGTCGGTCGCAACTTTTAATGTTTTCATTTCTTTGCCGCCGCCGGACGTGCCTTCGCTTTGGCTTGTCCCGCACCCCGCAAGCGCTAACATAAATGTTAAAAATAGAGAAACAATGAGTGCCAAACGCTTCTTCACGCGGTTTCCTCCTTAAGAATAAAAGTAAATTAATAGATTTATAAAATTTTATGAGTCCTAACCCTTTTTCATTCAATCGTAATTTAAAGAAAAATGGGAAAGGCCAATCCGTTTAGATAATTATACTATCGTTTAGCACTCTAGTAAAGCAGTCATTTAACGCAATAAAGGGGTCAGTCCCCCATTACTTTAAAGCAGTATAGAACTACATCCAAACCGCAAAATAAAAGGCCTTTTCCTTTATCATAGCCTTTATCTAAAGGAAAATTTCACAGGAATGACCGCAAATTACCATAAAAAAAGAAGGGGGTCAGTCCCCCCACTTCTTTAAAGTATTAAAGCAAATCCATAAAAAAACCAATAAAATCAACTTTCGCCATTTAAAGCATTAACGCGTTGGGGGACTGACCCCCAAAATGAATGCAGTGAATAGCTTCGCGGCGCTGGTGTCGCCAGCTTCGAGCAGGCATTCGGGGTGCCACTGGACGCCGATGGCGAAGCGGTGCTCGGTGCTTTCGATGGCTTCAACGAGGCCGTCACTGGATACGGCACTGACGCGAAATCCTCGGCCAGGACGGCGCACGGTCTGATGGTGAAAGCTATTTACTTTAAAGCGCTCCAATCCTATAATGCGGTGCAAAAGAGAGCCGTTTTCTACCGTTACATAATGCGAGGCATGCCCCCGCGGCGCCTTTTGCTGATGTTGAAGCAATGGCCGGTCAGTAATCTGACTGTAAACATCTTGATACATGTCCCCGCCTGTCGCAATCGAAAGGATCTGAACGCCGCGGCATATGCCCAACACCGGCTTATCTGCCTTTAACATTTTCGGAATTATGGCCAGCTCAAACACATCACGATCGGGCGTAATCTCGCCCAATCCCGGATGGGGTTCTTCATTGAACAACGTCGGGTCGATATCCCCACCACCTGTCACTAACAGGCCATCAAGCTTTTCGGCAAGCTTCTCGATCGCTTCTTCATTTGTCAGATTCGGAAGCACAACCGGTATCCCACCTGACTTTAAAACCGCCTTAATATAGGCATCTCCCACGACCGCCTCCCCATTTTTACCAACGGAAGACGTTATTCCAATCAACGGTTTCAACCTATCCACCTCCGAAGTTTCGTCTCTCCCTTTTTTCTGGTCACGCAAATCAAGTGATCCAAAGGAAATTGAGCTTACTTTTTTCATTTTATGACAAACCGCCAAAAGTCTCCCGCTTTCATTTTGTGTTGGGTATAACCCCTTAATGTGGATTCATTTAATGATACTGTATCAGAATTTTTCTTAAAATTCTATATGATTTTTTATCCCACTCTTTCGTATTACATGGTCTTAAGTATCCTAAATGAATTTGCATCCATTTTGATGCATGAGCTTAAAACAAGCCTCTGCTCATTCCATAAGTCTTGGACACTTTGACCGACAAATTCTTGCGGTACGGTCACTTCCATAGGTTTTCTTGAACAATTGAGTATACAAAGAACCGTGCTGACGTTCCCGCGTCGGGCATATATCAGAACATCTGGATGTGAGCTATCCATAAACATCAATGTTCCTTCGTTAGCCAGCTCTGGATGTATTTTTCTTAGGTTAATCAGTTTCTTTACGGTCATAAACAAGTTTTGATTCTGTTCTTCCCGCTCCCATTTCATACAGGCACGACATCCCGGGTCATTTCCGCCTTCCATGCCAATTTCATCACCGTAATAAATGCATGGAGTGCCTGGAAACGACAGTAACATAGCAAACAATAGGCGAACCCGTTCAGCATCTCCTTGGCATGCGGTCAACACCCGTTCTGTATCATGGCTTCCTAATAAATTAAAAGCGACCTCGACTACAGGCTGAGGGTAAGAATACATCACCTTCGACCATTGTTTCTGAAAATCTTGGGCATCGATGTTTTCATAGGCTAGAAAATCAAGGGCAGCTGTAGTAAATGGATAGTTCATAACAGCATCAAATTGATCCCCACCAAGCCAAGGCATGGCGTCATGCCAAACTTCACCTAGAATATAAAGATCTGGTTTGATCGCTCGTACGGTCTTCCGAAATTCCCGCCAAAAAGCGTGGTCGACTTCATTAGCCACATCCAGCCGCCATCCGTCTATATCGTAATTTTCTACCCAATAACGCGCCACATATAACAAATAAGCTTTCACTTCGGGATTTGCGGTGTTTAATTTGGGCATAAAAGGCGTGAACGCAAACGTATCATAATTGGGTTGGGGTTCAAATTTTAACGGAAATTCATGAATATGGAACCAGTCTTTGTATCTTGACTTTTCGCCATATTTTACCACATCTTGGAAAGGCCCGAAATAAAATCCACTGTGATTAAATACCGCATCCAGCATGACACGAATGCCTCTCTGATGACAGGCCGTGATCAGTCGGCGAAACGTTCTTTCATCGCCAAACTGCGGGTCGATTTTTAAATAATCGATCGTATCATATTTATGGTTGGATTTAGCATGGAAGATTGGTGTTAAATATATACCCGTTATGCCCAAATCCGATAAATAATCCAGCCTTCTGATAATCCCTTCTAAATCTCCCCCATACATCACGCTCGGCGTTGGTTGACCTTGCCCCCACGGCATTGTTCCTTCTGGGTCGTTATTCGGATCACCATTTTCAAATCGCTCCGGGAAAATTTGATACCACACAGTGTTTTTGACCCATTCTGGCACCTTGTAAAGATCGGCCTCGTTTAAAAAGGGGAAACAGAAATAGTATTGCGTGTGCCGTGGAATTTCTTTATAAAAGCCTTTTTCAGTATAAATTGCTTTCTCTTCCCCGTCCGAGATCTCAAATCCATAACGCAAGCGACGAAAAGGTGGATTCACTTCGACCTGCCAGTAGTCAAACAGAGCATCATGACCTAACTTTTTCATCGGCATTTTTTCGGTTTGCCATTGACCATTTTCCCACAGATACGGGTCGCCATAAATTAGGTTGACTTGCTCGATGTCGTCTCTTTTTGTGCTCAAGCGGATATGAACTGTTTTTTCATCAAAGGCATACACAAATTGGTCTTTCGGTCTGTGCATGATGGCTTCTTTAAACATGATTAACCCTCCAAACTGAAAATTTTTGTCCCTCGCATCGGTTAAGAATAAGGAATCACATGGGATATGCTGGTAATGGTTGTGTTAGCTTTTTTCCGACAACAAGAGGACCTTATATGTAAATCCCCATAGAGTGCAAAAAACCCCGAATCGCCGTACCAGTGCGATCCGGGGTTGTTGTCATTTCGACAAAGCATGGCCCTCAAATTGTTGACTTCATTATAACTATTGTAAGAAGACATGTCAAAAACTTAGGAGGAAAAGAAAAATGTTAAAAACTTAACTCACTGTCTCTCTATACTGAAGGCGATTCCATCGGTTTAAAGGTTTGCCGTGCCCTAAGCACAACAGGCTGTCAAACGTTGTGGACTTATCATGTGGATCTCCAAATGAGTTAAAAAAGCGTAAAAATATGTTCAAAAAGAATTGACAAACGTTTGCATGATAATATACGATGAAAAAAAGCAAGTGCAAGCGTTTTCGCATGCTATAATATTGTATTTCTTTACACCTTTTATTTTTTATCGTTTGGGCAAACGTTTGCACAATAAGGAAAGGAGCCTTATCAATGAAAAAGGGGAAAATTGGTTTTTTGATCGTATCAGTGATTTTGGCTATCTCACTGATCCTGACAGGTTGCGGGCCTGACCGCGGCAAGCAAGCAAAAGATCAAAAAACAACCCAAACCAAAAAGCCAGAAGCCAAACCCGATCAGTTAGAAGTATGGGTGAATGCTGAAGCCGCCCAAGTGAAAGCGATCAAGCAAATTACCGATGCTTATACACAAAAAACGGGCATTAAAGTTAAACTCACACAAATAAACATGCTCGACCAACAGAAAAAATTAGCGGTGGTTGGTCCACAAGGAAAAGGCCCTGATTTATTCTTCCAACCCCAAGACCGCATCGGTGACCTTGTTACACAAGGTTTAGCCGCACCAGTGGATCAATATTTATCTAAAAAAGAAATTGATGGCTACAGCTCATCAGCCATCCAAGCCGTCACGTATACTTATCAAGAAACCGGAGATAAAGAGGCAAAACCACATATTTATGGTTTTCCAGCTGTCATCGAAACGTATGCCTTATTCTACAATAAATCTATGGTTCCGGAAGCTCCGGCTACCTTTGAGGATTTAAAAGCCAAAGCAAAAGACTTAACGAATGCTGCTCAGAAAAAATATGGTTTTGTATTTGAAGGAAATAACTTCTATTACACCTACATGTTCCTGAAAAATTACAATGCATCAATTTTCGGCGGTGAGCCAGGTAACTACGATCCAAGCCAAATTAATGTCGCAAGTCAAGGGGCCGTTCGAGGGTTCAAGGAATTACAATCTTTCTTTACCGAGGGTTTAATTCCGAAAACGATTAACGCCGATCTCGTCAACGGTCTATTTAAAGAAGGAAAAGCGGCTATGGTCATTAACGGGCCTTGGGCTATTAAGGATTATCAAACAGCGCTCGGGGATAAAGTGGCAACTGCACCGCTTCCGACTCTGAACGGGTCTCCAGCTGTTTCTTTCAGCGGCGTCAAATCATGGCTCGTCTCTTATTATTCCAAAAACAAATATTGGGCAGCTGACTTAGCCAAATTTATGACAAATGACGAAAACAGCAAAATTTACTTTGATAATGCCGGAGAAATGGTTCCGCGTCCTACGGTTCTCGACCAATTAAATAATCCCATTAACAAAGGGTTCACGGAACAAATCAAGCACTCCGAACCAATGCCTAACATTCCAGAAATGTCACAAGTATGGGATCCGATGGGTAACGCTCTACAATTCATAGCGAAAGGCAACGATGTTCAAAAATCGCTCGAAAATGCTGCTAAACAAATAACTAAAAAAATTAATACGATGAAAAAATAATGTCAAGGGGCCCCGGCTTATGGCGGAAACTGATTACCCATCCCGGGGTCTCTTTTAAATCAAAAACAATAGGAGGGTTTCAATGTACAGTGCTCCTCACACTAAAGATGAGAACGGTCACCGCTTTAAAAACCATCATCCAGCTTTGGCCATGACCTTGTCGATTCTTTTTGCCGGACTCGGACAACTGTACAATCGCCGATGGATGAAGGGGCTTCTTTTCATATTATTAGAGGTTTCTTTTATCTATGAATTTGGCTATGATATCCAATTAGGATTTTGGGGTATTGCGACTTTAGGTGAAATACCAGGACTCGATGACTCCATTCAGCTCCTTGTCTTTGGCATTTTCATGATTATTTTACTTGTTTTTGCCATTGGGCTTTATATCTTCAATATTGTCGATGCTCGTAAACAGGCTATCTTATTAAAAGAAAACGGTAAACTGCCGGGTCTGAAAGAAGCCTTACGCGCCTTTTATGATAAAGGCTTCCCATATTTCATCACTCTACCCGGCTTGATTTTACTAATATTCGTCGTTGTATTCCCATTAATTTTTTCCTTGACTCTGGCATTTACCAATTACAATCTCTACCATTCCCCACCCCGCCACTTGGTAGATTGGGTCGGTTTTTCAAATTTCAAACAATTGTTTAGTGAAGACGTTTGGAGCAATAGCTTTTTTGACGTCCTTTCATGGACCATCGTTTGGACAATTGTAGCAACCACTATGCAAATCGTTCTCGGTTTGTTTTTGGCCGTGATTGTCAATGACAAACGGATCAAATTGAAAAAAACCATCCGCACGATATTAATTCTTCCTTGGGCCGTTCCCGCATTTGTCAGCATCTTAATTTTTAAAGCGATGTTCAATGATGGTTTTGGAGCCATTAACAATGACATTATTATCCCGTTATTTGGCGGAAAAGGCTTGCCATGGCTTTTGGATCCTTTCTACACAAAGCTGGCCTTGATTATGATTCAAACATGGCTTGGTTTTCCGTTCTTATTCGCCTTATTTAGCGGGGTTTTACAAAGCGCCTCACAGGAATGGTATGAAGCGGCAGATGTCGATGGCGGTTCTAAATGGCAAAAATTCCGTTACATTACCCTTCCCCACGTCCTATACGCAACGGCTCCGTTATTGATTACCCAATATGCCGGGAATTTCAATAACTTTAACATTATTTATCTCTTTAATAACGGTAAACCAGCGGTAGAAGGCCAATATGCTGGCGGAACGGATATTTTAATTTCTTGGGTTTACAAACTCACTTTTGATAATAACCAATACGGTATGGCAGCCACTGTGACGATTATTATGGGACTGTTTATTTCAATCATTGCATTCTTCCAATTCCGCCATACAAGAGCATTTAAAGAGGAGGGGCAAATCTAATGCAGCCAAAATGGAAATCGCGTATAGAGGTGACTTGCATCTATCTCATTATTATCATTATGGCCGTCATTATTTTTTACCCGCTTCTTTGGACCGTGATGATGTCATTTAACCAAGGATCGAGTTTGTATTCATCCACTTTGATTCCGAAGCACTTTTCGTTTGAACACTACAAATGGTTATTTACTAGCCCAGAGAGCGATTACTTATTATGGTATAAAAATTCCATGATTGTGAGCATTGCCAACACTGTTTTATCTGTCATTTTCACAATTTTTACAGCTTATGCCTTCAGCCGCTATCAATTTTTCGGGCGGAAATACGGTTTATATTTATTCCTTTTGCTTCAAATGTTTCCAGTCATCTTCAGTATGGTTGCGATTTATATTTTTCTCATTCAAATTGGATTAGCTAATACCCTATTAGGATTAATCATTGTTTATGTCGGCGGACAAATTCCGTTTAACGCGTGGCTTGTGAAAGGCTATATGGATGCATCGATCCCGAAAGAACTCGATGAAGCTGCGCGAATTGATGGAGCTGGACATCTTAGGGTTTTTTGGAGTGTGATCTTACCGCTTTGCAAACCGATTTTGTCTGTTGTCGCCTTGTTTAATTTCATGGCACCTTTATTTGACTTTTTATTACCAACGATTGTTATCAGTGATCCGAAAAAATATACTTTGGCTGTCGGCCTTTATAACTTTGTGAATAACCAATTTTCAAATAACTTTACCCAATTTGCAGCCGGAGCCATATTAATCGCCGTTCCGGTAGCCATCTTGTACCTTGCTTTACAACGTTTTCTGATTTCTGGATTGGCAGCCGGTGGTACAAAAGGTTAATGCTTGGTCATCTTCATCACAACAGGAGGTACCTATGGAAGATACAAGTTTTGCTATTCACCCTGAAAAACATGGGCACACCACGAACAACCATTTTGTTGCCTGTGGCAACATCCAAAAGATTATTACACAGCCACAAGCTCTCCATCTTGAATGCCAACACGGGTTTCTTACGGTACGTTTCGTGCAAGAAGATATCGCTCGGATAAGTTTCCATCCGACGGCACCCCCTAAAGAAAATACAAGCATCGCTGTCATTTCACAGCCAGAGAAAATTGAGACAGCGTTCCAAGAAGAACCTGAGCGACTAATCTTCAAAAGCGCTGGATTAACCCTTTTCATCGATAAAACAACGAGTGCTCTTACTGTGCTAGACGCCGACGGTACACGACTTTTTTCCGACCATCATCCCGGTATGGGCTATGACACTGATGGTCATGTTTATGCTTACCACACTCTTTCCGAAAAGGCGGGAGTCTATGGGTTAGGAGAGAAAACGGGATATCTTAATAAACGCGGCACGAAAACGACCATGTGGAATACCGATATCTATGCCCCCCATAATCCCGAAACCGAAGCATTATATCAATCGATCCCATTTATGATGACCGTATTCGATGGGCGGGCATATGGGCTGTTTTTTGATAACACATTTAAATCATATTTTGACTTACAAACACTTGATGGCGGTTATCGGTATGAGGCAGAAGGCGGGATGCTTGACTATTATATTTTCCGCGGCCCTACCCCGAAGAAGGTGATTGAACAGTATACCCGTTTGACCGGGAGAATGCCCCTGCCTCCAAAGTGGGCACTGGGTTACCATCAATCGCGTTACAGCTACATGACCGACGCCGAAGTCATTCAACTTAAAGATACCTTTGTAAAAAAAGGGATACCGTTAGATGCGATCCATTTAGATATTCATTACATGAAAGGGTATCGCGTGTTTACGTTTGATCCCGAGCGTTTCCCAAACCCAGAAAGTCTCGTCAATGAATTGAAAAAAGATGGCATTCATATCGTTCCGATCGTTGATCCAGGTGTCAAAGCTGATTCAGAATACAGTGTGTTTCGGGACGGTGTGCTTGGGGGACATTTCTGTCGGTATATCGACGGTCAAATTTACTATGGGGATGTTTGGCCAGGTAAAAGCGCATTCCCGGACTTTGCCAATAGCGAGACGCGGCGTTGGTGGGGAGAACTCCATCAGTTTTATTCCGACCTCGGCATCGAAGGCATTTGGAACGACATGAATGAACCGGCTGTTTTTAACAAAACAAAAACGATGGATCTAAAAGTCATGCACCAAGCTGATGGAAAATGGGTGAGCCACCGCGAGTACCATAATGTTTACGGTCTCATGACGAGTCTTGCCACTTATGAAGGCATGAAAAAACTTTTAAATGGAAGGCGTCCGTTTGTTCTAACACGTGCCGGGTATGCCGGCATCCAGCGTTATGCCGCCGTTTGGACCGGTGATAATCGCAGTTTCTGGGAACATCTCGAAATGGCCATTCCAATGCTCCTTAATCTCGGCGTTTCAGGGGTACCGTTTGCTGGTACTGATGTTGGAGGCTTTGCCTATGACACCAACGGGGAACTTTTGACGCGTTGGACACAGCTAGGTGTTTTCTCGCCATTTTTTAGAAATCACAGTGCGTTAGACTTTGCTCGTCAAGAACCTTGGAGCTTCGGAGAAAAATATGAATCGATAATCAAAAAATATATTCGCTTGCGTTATCAATTCTTACCTTATCTTTATACGCTTTTTAAAGAAGCCGAATCGACCGGATGTCCGATCATGCGCCCGCTCTTCTTGGAATATCCGGACGATGACGAAACCCTTCATCTTTATGATCAATTCATGGTGGGAGAAAATATTTTGGTTGCGCCAATCTTGCGTCCAGGGATCACTCATCGCCTCGTCTATTTTCCAAAAGGGGAATGGATTGACTATTGGACAAATGAGATCATTACTGGCGGGGAATACCGAATAGCGAAAACGCCTCTTGACGTACTCCCCATCTATATCAAAAGAGGAGCCGTCATCCCAGAAGGTAAAACGAACCGAAACGCTGACGAAGCTTTTACTGAAATGACGTTTCAGGTTTATCCTAAAAAAGGGAACCATACTTTCGTCTTTTATGATGATGATGGCCAAACATTCCATTACCGCGATGGGGCATTTAACGAATATTCATTTGACTATTCATACGACGAGAAAAGGATTAAAATTGATCTGAATCAAAGTGCAGGAAATTTAGAGCCGAATTGGAAAAAAGCTGATATTATTTTGCATAACATAGATAAAGATGTCATCGTTACGGTGAATGGAAAACAGGTCGAACCAGAATGGTCTAAAAATGAAGGCCGCATAAGGATTCTATAACTTGAATTAAGAAAGGAGGCATACTCCGTGACCGTTACAATTAAAGATGTCGCTCGTTTGGCCAACGTTGCGCCTTCAACGGTGTCTCGGGTTATTGCTGATAGTCCGCGAATCAGTGAGCGAACAAAGAAAATTGTCAGAGCCGCAATGGAGGAACTGGGTTATCACCCTAATTATCACGCTCGCAGTCTCGCTAATCGGAGCACGCAAACCATTGGGATGATTATGCCGAGCTCGGGGAATAAAGTTTTTCAAAATCCCTTTTTCCCTGAAGTGATCCGCGGAATCAGCACAATGGCTCACGACAAGGGGTATGGCCTCTATTTGTCAACTGGTGCCAATCAAAAAGAAATTTATGACGGTGTCGTTAACATGGTCCAAGGCGGTCGCGTGGATGGCATCGTGCTTCTTTATTCCCGCATTGATGATCCGCTGATTGATTTTTTACTTGACAAACAGTTCCCGTTTACTATTGTAGGGAAACCTTATAAATACGAAGAAAAGATCTTTCATATTGACAATGATAATTTTAAAGCAGCCCAAGAAGCCACCGACTTCCTCATCCGCCTAGGCCATAAAAAGATTGGCTTTGTCGGCGGGAGCTTTGATTTAGTTGTTACAATGGATCGCTTTCTCGGCTATGAACGAGCGATGCGCCTCTTTCGCTTGCCCTTTGATGAGAAATATATTGTCCAGCAAGAATTTCTTTTAGAAGGTGGACAAGAAGCGATTAAAAAATTATTATCCTTACCGGAGCCCCCAACCGGCCTAGTAGTAACCGACGACTTGATGGCTTTTGGGATCATCAATGTTTTAAACGACTACGGGATTAGCGTTCCGAAAGATATGTCGATTATTAGTTTCAACAACATCATGCTCGCGGAATTTTCCAACCCGCCACTCACTTCGGTGGATATCAATATTTTTGACTTAGGTTACAGTGCTGCTGCCACTTTGTTTAAACAACTCGAACAAAAATCGCCAGAAAACACGCGTCTCACCATACCTCACAAAATTATTGAACGTCAATCCACTGGCACGCCACGTGTGCAACAAGTCTAACCGCCTTAGGGCGGTTTTCTTATATTAGTAAGAAACAGGCCAGCAAGCTCTCTTTTTGCCCAAAAAAGCATGGCAGGGCCACGTTTTTTTTTTTGCTAAAT
>Ga0310838_1001081_pt1 | contig 16906 bp, 23 predicted proteins | sample SM_ome_6_FD_202241 | JGI IMG/M metagenome (GOLD analysis project Ga0310838, IMG submission 202241) | Sorghum-adapted microbial communities enriched on stacked mutant (SM) sorghum from Joint BioEnergy Institute, Emeryville, California... ...
GGACCTTTCCGAACTCGTCGGGAAGAAGTGCTATGTCGGCCTCGACCTCTCCAGCACGACGGATATCACGGCTGCCGTTTATCTGTTCCCGCCGCAGGAAGGGATTCCGGATTGGCGGTTTATTCACGAGGCGTGGATACCCGAGGATAATATGCGGGAGCGCGTGCAGCGCGACAAAGTTCCCTATGACCGCTGGGTGAACTCGAAACACCTGTACGCAACACCTGGAAATGTCGTCGATTATGATTTTGTCGAGGCTCGCCTGGTAGCAGCCAGCAAACAATATGATCTGCGCACGGTAGGCGCCGACCCGTGGAACAGCCGAATGCTTACGCAGCGGTTGATGCGACAGGGCATCGACGTGGTGGAGATCCCGCAGAACATGGCGAGCATGTCGCCGGCCATGAAGTTGATCGAGCAGTTATTGAAACGCGGTTTGATGACCCATGAGGCGAATCCGGTCGCTCGATGGTGCTGGGGCAACGTCGTGGTTGCGGTGGACGGGAACGAAAACATTAAGCCTATGAAAAACAAGTCTGCGGACCGTATAGACCTGACTGTTGCGCTGATCGACGCCATGGCAACGGCGATGCTGTTTGAAGAAATCAGCTTGGATGTATCCGAATTTGCAGATGAACAATTCTTAGACAAGTTGTGGGGCTGACGAAAGGTGGTGAGAAATTGGGGATCAAAGACTATGCTCGGCGCTGGCTCGGAATTAACGAGACGCGAGAGACGTTGGAGTTGAACAAAGACGACCGCAGACTTGCGGAAATCCTCGGTATCGATCTAGATGGCGTTAACGTGAAGGGGAAAGGCGCGCTCAAGGTTGATACTGTGTACGCCTGTATTCGGATCCGCTCCGAATCGGTCGCCAAGCTGCCGCTGAAAGTTTACCAGGAGGATGATTTCGGCGTCCGTAAACAGAGCAGCCATAACGTCGCTCAACTCTTACGGCTACGGCCAAATCCGTTTATGTCGGCGTATGACTTTTGGAAAGTGACGGAAACGCAGAATTGCTTATATGGGAATGCTTTTGTAAACGTCGAATTTGACCGAAAAACGGGCAAGCCTATTGCGCTTTGGCCGATCGATTTTAACAAGGTCAAAATCTACGTCGATGACGATACTGGCATGTCAAACGTGATGCAGCCGCGATCAAAGCTTTGGTACGTGGTTGATCTCGGATACGAGCAGCGAAAAGTCTCACCGGACGAGATGCTACATTTTCGCGGCGGACTGACGCTTAACGGGATCGTCGGACTTTCGCCAATCGATCAACTCCGGGCGACGGTTGAAAATAGCGCTTCTGCCAATGAATTCGTTAATAAGTTTTTTAAGCAGGGTTTACAGGTAAAAGGGCTTGTCCAGTATGTCGGCGATCTGAACGAAGAAGCCAAACGAACGTTTCGTGAGAAATTTGAGGCGATGTCTTCCGGCTTGAACAACGCCCATCGGATCGCACTCATGCCTATCGGCTATAAATTTGAACCGATTGCGATCACGCTTGAAGACGCCCAATTTATCGAAAACGCGCAGCTCACCATCCGGCAGATCGCTGCTGCCTTTGGCATCAAGATGCACCAACTCAACGATCTAAGCCGCGCAACCTACAACAATACGACCGAGCAGCAGAAGGAATTCTATACTGACACACTCCAACCGATCCTAACCGGATATGAACAGGAGTTGACTTACAAGCTGTTCCTCGATGAAGAAATCGAGAACGGCTTTTTTATTCGCTTTAATGCGGATGCGATTCTCCGGGCCGACATTAAGTCGCGCTATGAAGCCTATCGAACAGCTATTCAATCCGGCTTTATGACGCCGAACGAGGCGCGGGAACTCGAAGAAAGACCGCCGATGCCGGGCGGGGATCAACTCATTGTCAACGGCAATATGGTGCCTCTGACGGATGTTGGGGCTGCATATCGCTCGAAAGGGGGTGATGGAGATCAACAAGGAGAAGACGATGCCGGAGAAGGAAATTCGAGCGATGCCGACGACAATTGAGATTCGGGCAGCAGAAGGCGAAGACGGAAAACGAACCATCACCGGGGCGATCAAGTACGAGACTGACTCAGCTGATTTTGTTGACTGGTATGGTGACACGTGGGTTGAGCAAATCGCTCCCGGTGCCTTTTCTGAATCATTGAAAACCCGAAATGTTGTCGGATTATGGAGCCATGACACATCACAGGTGCTGGGAAACACCAAGTCCGGCACGCTCAGGATCTATGACGGAGAAAAAGAACTCCGGTTTGAACTCGACATCCCGAACACTCAGTCTGGTAATGATGCCTGGGAATTGATCCAGCGCGGGGATGTTGACGGTGTGTCGTTCGGCATGCGTGTGACAAAAGACAAATGGTCAACGGAACAACGAGGAGACAAAAAGATATACAAGCGAACCATCCTGAACGCCGAATTGTTCGAAATCAGCCCGGTTGCATTCCCGGCATATCCGGCAAACGAGGTAAGCGTCCGTGGGTTGGAGGAATTCAAAGCCTCCGAAAAGCGAGCCGCCGACCAGTATGAAAAAGAGAAGCTTTCCCTTGAGCTTGACCTTTATGGTTGAGCTTTTTTTTATTCAAAAAAATACGAGGTGATTTGAAAGATGACGAAAGAACTGAGAGCAATGCTCCAAAAACTGGAACAAACCAAAGCAGAAGTACGTAGTTTGTTGGCTGAGGACAAAATGCAGGAAGCCAAAGAAAAGATGGAGGAAGTCCGCGCCCTCCAGGCAAAGGTTGATCTGCAACGCGAGCTGGAAGAAACCGAAGCCCGCGCTATGGGTGGTACTGAACTGAAAGACGACGGAAACGTTGAAGAGCGCGACATGAAGGAGCTTGAAGTGGAATACCGTCAAATCTTCCTGCGCGGCATCCGGCGCCGGCCGATCACGTCCGAACAGCGCTCCATCATCGCTGAATACGAGCGCCGCGCCGTCATGAACGAAGGCAACACCAACCCGGCCATTCCGGATGGCGATGTCGGCATGGTTGTGCCGCAGGACATCCAAACGCGGATCAACGAACTGATGCGTGAATGGAACGACCTGTCGCAGTATGTGACGGTCGAGAATGTTACGGCGCCTTCCGGTTCCCGTGTGCTCGAAACGGACGCCAACATGACGCCGTTTGTGGATGTTGATGAATATGGCGTGATCCAGGAAACGGACAACCCGAAATTTACGCCGATCCAGTACGCCGTCAAAAAGCGTGCGGGGTACCTGCCGCTGACGAATGAGCTGTTGCAAGACAACGACGCGAATCTGCTCAACTATGTGACGAACTGGATCGCACGTAAAGCGGCGCATACTCGCAACGTACACATTATCAACTTGCTTAAGACGCTTACACCGCAAGCGCTGGCGGACGTGAAGGCAATCAACACGGTGCTGAATGTCGGGCTCGATCCGGCGATCAGCCTGTCTTCGATCATCCTGACCAACCAGGACGGATTCAATTGGCTGGATAACCAAGTCGACGGTATGGGTCGCCCGATCCTGCAAGAAGACATCACGCAACCGGGTCGCAAGCTGTTCAAAGGACGTCAGATCGTTGTGGCCAGCAACCGCCACCTGCCGTCCGTGGATGATAAGGCACCGATGGTCATCGGCAACCTGAAGCAATTCATGGTGCTGTTCAACCGTCGGTTCTTCGAACTCGCGTCCACACGCGAGGGCGGCGATGCATGGCGCCGCGATACGACGGAGTTGCGGACGATCATGCGTGACGACTACGTGAAGTGGGATCCGGCGGCCGCTGTATTTGGGGAAATCGACCTGACGCCGACGCCGTAATGACGGGGCGGGTTAATCCCGCCTCTCTCCTTTATGGGAGGTGATCGAGAGTGGCAAAGGTGATTCGGGCTTTTCGGGACCGGACACAGAATCTGAAGCGCTATGATGTTGGCGATGATTATCCGGAAGACAACAAAGAGCGCGTGGCCTATCTGGTGAAAGAGGGGTTCCTTGCGCCCCCGGAACCGCCCGCTGAAAAGCCGAAGAAGCGCAAGAAAGGCGCTGATGTCGATGGCGATCCTGACACTTGAGGAAGCGAAAACGTGGCTCCGGGTGGACGGAGAAGACGAAGATAGCCTAATTGAAATGCTGATTGGTGCCGCTGAAACGTACCTGGGCAACGCGACAGAGGTTGAGTTTGATGACGCGAATCAGCTTGCGAAACTCTTTTGCCTTGTCCTGTGCGCTGACTGGTACGAGAATCGTGATCTGATCGGCCAACAGCCGAGCGACAAGGTCCGGTACACGATACAATCCATCATGGCGCAACTCCAACACGCCTACTCTCCGGCAGAGTCAGAAGGTGGTGGCGACGATGGCTGACAAGCTGCTTGTTAATCGCCTCAAGCATCGTGTCACCATTCTTAGGCCGCCGGGGGTTAACGATAGAGACGAATACGGCGAACCGCTGAATGACTATGTTCCGGTCGCTACAGTTTGGGCCGCCATCGAACCGCTTAGAGGCCGGGAATACTTTTCTGCCATGACCGAGAATGCAGATGTCACGACACGCATCCGTATCCGTTTCCGTGATGACGTGGACCGAACGATGCGGGTGCAATATGGGGATACGGCATTTGAAATCCTGCACATCATCAGGCCGGAGTTTGGCAAGAAGGAACTCCAACTCATGTGCAAGGAGCGTCAATGATGGCGCGCAGGGATACGATTATCGGTTTCAACGAGCTAATGCGTGACTTTGAACGTCTCGGCAAGGTGCCGCAAACAGCAGCAACAAGAGGCGCACAAGCAGGCGGCAGAATCGCACTTAGGGCGGCAAAGGCGCTTGCCCCCGTCGATACCGGAGAACTTCGGGATGGAATTATTCTCAAAGGCGAAAAGAACCGGGAAAAAGGCAAAAAAGTCTATGACGTGATGATGGACCCTGCGAAAAACCACATATTCGTTAAAACGACCAAAGAGGGCAAGCGCTACTATTACCCGGCTTCTCAAGAATATGGCTTTCTAACGGTCGATGGTCAATACATCCCCGGTTATGGTTTCTTGCGCCGGGCTGTTGATGACAACGCCGAGGCAATAGAGCGAAAAATCCTCGAAGTCGCTGGTAAAGAGGTGGACAAGGCGCTGCGGAAAGGTCAAACGAAAGGACGGTGAGCGGATGGATTTTGAACCGGCGTTGGTGCAAGAACTCAACACAATTACGGCGCTGGGCGGTCGAATCTATCCGCTCTTCGCGCCGGAAGCGACAAAGAATAACGGTGTGCCGTATCTTGTTTACGCATCCAGCGAAGGGGTGCGGGACAAGACGCTCGGCGGTTATCTGAAAAGCAAGGAAGTCCGTGGTGAACTGAATATCATTACCGAGCGTTACAGCGACCTCAAGGCGATCACTAAACAGGTGGTCGCCTTACTTGTTGGTTTCGAAGGCCGGCGTATTGGGGCAGACGGTCCGTATATCGAGGAGATCGCCTATCAGATGCCGGTCGAAATGTACGAATCTCAGCCGCAACTCCATCGGTGCGTGGTGGAGTTTTCGGCTTATTTTGCTGAGGAGGGTGATTGAGGGTGTCCAAAAAGGCATCTCGTGCAGTTGGCACAGCATTTAAAGTCAACAACATTGTCGTCGGCGATTTGAGCAGCATCAGTTCGCCGAGCATGACCCAAGAGGAATTGGATGTAACGACGTTGGACAGCGACGGAGGTTACCGTGAATTCATCGGCGGATTCAAAGACCCCGGAGAGGTATCTCTCACGGGGTATTTTGTTCCCAGCGACGAGGGCCAAGTAGAACTGTACCGCGTCTTTGATACCGGCGAGCAGGCCGACTTTGAAATCGAATTCCCGCCGCAGATGGGCGCGAAATGGCAGTTCTCCGGGATCGTCACGGCGTACAACACGCCGATCGACCTTGAGGAAGCAGTTGGCTTCGAGGTGACGATCCGCGTGAGTGGAAAACCGACGTTGACGCTACCGACGCCTACGCCTTAATAATCATATCGGCCCGGAGTTGTTGCTCCGGGCCTAAATCATGAAAGGAGACTGAATCATGAGTGATGTTGTCATTCTAAATCTTGATCGTCCGCGTGAACTGCGATTCGGGCATAAGGCGTTTAAAGCGCTGAAAACGCAAACCGGCATGACGCTGTTGGATATTGAGAAAAAGCTGAACGAAGGTGACCTTGATCCTGAACTCATCGAAAAAATGGTATATGTCGGATTGCGCCATGAAGACGAAACGTTAACGCCTGAGAAGGTCGAAGACCTGATTGATCAGGTACCGGCCTATATCGATGTGGTAACGGCAGTCGCAAAGGCGTTTGTCATTGGATTCGCTGGTACCGCCGAGGGAAACGCGGGGGAGCCGGAATAACCGGCACAAAAGAGCGACGGGATTACGATTTCGACGAAGCCTTGAAAGTAGCATTTCGGTGTGGTTTCAGTGTCCAAGAATTCGAGGACATGACACCATACGAATTGATGCTCGCGGTTGAAGAATACCAGGACCGTATGAGGATTGAGCATGAGGCACGGATCGTACAGGCGTACATGACAGCCGCATGGCAAAGGTCCAAACGAAGAATGCCGAGTCTGAGACAAGTTTTGCGGGATGTACAGCCTAAACAGACGAAACAGCAGTCACCTGAGGAAATGCTTGCCGTAATCATCCAAATGCACAAAGCAATGGAGAGGGGAGGGGATCGAAATCGCAGTCGTACGTAACCTAATGGTGCGTGTCGGTGCGGATTTTTCCGAAGCCCGTAGAGGACTTCAAGGCGCAACACGCGAACTGAACCGATTTAAGCGTGACACAGACCGCACGGTGCGCGGTATAACCGGCAGAACGGGACTCGGAAAAATTGGTGCGGAGTTTACCGATGCTCGCAAATCAATCGTCTCCGCCCTGTCTCAAATCCGGGGAGCAAAGGGCGTTGGTGGAGTGGCGTCCGCCCTCGGATCGTTGCGCCCAGCCCTTTCGAGTGCGGCGGCTGGCTTCCGGGGATTGGGTGCGGCGGCTGGTGGTGCGGCTGCTGCGCTCGGCCCGATTGGCATTGGCCTCGGTGTTTTGACTGCTGCACTTGCTGCGGCAACGGTCGGCATATATCAAGCATCACAAGCAGCGGTACAGTATGAAGCTGATCTCGGACGCCTACAAATGCAGCTGAAAGGCAATACGCGCGAGTTCGTGGATTGGGCTAGGAGCCTTGGACTCGCCAGAACATCCGCCGTGCAAATGGGAGCGACGTATTCGACGCTCCTTTCGTCGTTTATCCGGGATAATGACGAGCTTACAGAGTCCACGAAACAACTCTTGCAAACGACTCGTGTTGTCGCATCTGCAACTGGTCGGAGCATTGATGACGTAATGGAACGCATGAGAAGCGGTAAACAGCATGCCGCCTAAAGCAGAAATGCTTTAGTGACAATCGGGGAAAATCGGTAGAGGCTCAGCACGTCATGGTGGTGCTAATACCGAGGTAACCGGAAACACCACCCGGCACCGTAACGCGTAGCGGGTGAGCGTTAAGGGAGCAATAATCCCGCCAAGAGTCCCCGACCCCTAACGTAAAGTCGAGGGTGAAAATGTACGCTGAACCGGGCTGGAATCGACCAGCCGTAACCGAAAGGTGATGAGGGAAACCTCCGGATGCAAAGGATAAAAAGCCTTTGCGATAACAACATTGTTGCTGGGTAATACCGAGGCTATTGAAGACCTGGGAATTTTTGTCAACATCTCCATGATCGAAAGCACGAACGCTTTCCGCCGTTTTGCTGGCGACAAGAGCTGGAACCAACTCTCGTTCCAGATGCAGCAACAAATCCGCCTTGCTGCAATCCTCGAACAAGCATATGCGCGATATGGCGACAAGTTGCAGAACAACGTCATGACCAAACAAGAGCGGCTCATGGAGCAGCTTAAAGAGGTTAAACTCAACCTGTCTCAAGCATTTTTACCAATCTGGGACGCCATTTTACCGGCGCTTATCAGGTTTTCTGAATCACTCGCATGGGTAACCGAGCAATTAGCTCGGTTTTTTTATGCTATCCGTGGCTGGGATTACGACGAGAGGACGAGAGGGATTGACGAGACTACCGATGCAATTCAGGACGAAGGCGATGCTTACGACGATCTGGCAGATTCGGCCAAGAAAGCGCGAAAAGAAATTGCTGCATTCGACCGTCTGAATTTGCTCGGCTTTGATAGCGGATCAGGATCGGGCGGAGGTGGCGGGAAAGGCGGTAGTGGTGGTCCGTCACCTAAGCCTCCGGGTAAAGGGTCGGATATAGAATGGCCCACGCCCGATGTTCCGCCTTTGCCGCGATTGCGACTTGAGTTTGACCCGCCCAATCCGCCTGATGCCGGTATTGGCGCTGTTGCAACGGCTGTCGTTAATACGATGGCTTCGTTGTCTGCGCAAATTCGCGCACAATGGCAGCAGACGCTTGAAAATCTGCGGGTTGGAGTTACCGCCGCTGCTCCGGCAATTGTGACGGCATGGCAAGTCATGCTCGATGGACTACGGATTAACACGCAAACGGCGCTGTCATTGATTGGTGCCGAGTGGCAAGGCGCTCTTGATAGCGTGAGGGTGAGCACACAAACCGCGTTGGAAATTGTGCAAACTGCATGGCAAAACGCGCTCGCAAGCATGCAAGATCGCATCGCGGCGACCCGACCGGCGATCGAAAATGAGTGGAGTCTGATCCAGGCTGCTGCACGTCTCACGGTAACCACAATGGCAGATGTGTCCGCAGCATGGACGCAGCGCCTTAGTGAGATGCTTAACGCGCTCAACGTAAATAGACCGCTGTTTGAAAGCGGATGGTATCAAATCCGCTATGCTGCAAGGCTCACAGTCACAACTCTTGCAGACGTGTCGGCGGCATGGACCCAAAGGTTGCGGGAGATGAACAACGTCCTTAACTCCGTGCGTCCACTTCTTGAGAATGGATGGTGGTTGATCCGCAACGCTATTCGCCTGACTATCCCGGCGCTTACGGACACGCAAACGTCGTGGCAGACGGCTATGCAAGCTATGGCGGCATCGGTAACGCAAATGGCTGCTACGGTGGCGACGCAAATTGGACATGCTCTGAACGCCATTAATCAGCTAAAATCAGCGTTATCGTTTGACATCAAAATGCCGTCACTTCCGTCAGTATCATCCTTACTGCCGAGCGGTGATGCGTTCCAGAAGACATTCCAGAACCTTTTCGGATCACAAAATATACAGGCTGGCCTCGACCTCATTAAGAAGGAATGGAACAAACCGGAGAATCAGGTAGGCTTGACACTGATGTCGCTTTTATCGGGCGGAGGGGCGGCTGCCAAAGGTGTCCAAGCAGGAGCAAAAGGGCTGCTCGAATTGCTCAAAGGATGGGGCATTGCCGTCCCGGCATTTGCCGCTGGTGGTGTTGTCAGCGGCCCGACGCTTGCAATGGTCGGCGAGTATCCGGGTGCTCGCACGAACCCGGAAGTCATTGCCCCGCTTTCGGAGTTGCGAGAGATGGTCGGTGACAACGACGAAGAAATCATTTGGCTTCAACGCATTGTGCAGGCGATCCGCGAAACAGCCAATCGCCCGGTGACAATCAGCCGAAATGATATAGGCCGTGCTTCTGTGGATTATATGAACGATGAGATTCGCCGCGGTCGCAATCCGCTGCGTCTGTGAGGAGGTGCCGTCTGGTGTATCTCGCAATCAATGGAGTCGAGCTTCCGGTTTATCCGGCTGAGTTCCAGGTCACGATCATGGACCTCGACAATGCCGAAACGACCACGCGCACTGCCGACGGCACCCTTTCACGCGACCGAATCGCGGTAAAAAGGCAAATTCAGATGTCGTGGAACGCACTGCGGTGGGAAGACCTTTCCGCCATTCTTCAAATGATGGAAGCGCCGTTTTTCGATGTCACATACCCGGACAGCATGAGCGGAAAGATTGAGACGCGGGTGTTCTATGTCGGCAACCGGGAATCGCCGATTGCGTTCACGCGGAACGGTGTGACATGGTGGAAAGGTCTCCAACTAACCATTACAGAACGTTGAGGTGGATCAACATGTCGATCGTAACAATCGGTGATTTCAAAAACTACCTGCAAACCGTTGCCAATGCTGTATCGAGCGGCAAAATGAATGTAAATGACGCCGAAGTCAAATCGGTTCTGCAAACCATCGCTGCGGCTGTGGGGGAAGTGTCCGCCACACCAACGGCCAATACTCTTGCCGACCGCCTCAAGGCTATCGCCGACCGACTGGGCGAGGCGTCGGCTAACCCGACCGCTAACACGGCTTTGGCAAGGCTTAAGGCGTTGGAGGGCTACCTTGACGGCGTGGAGGCAGCGCTTGGGACTCAATCGGATGCCGAGGCAACGGGGAATGGTAGCATCATTGCTATTCTCAAACGGTTGCGGGCAATCCTGAGCGACGTTTGGAACGACACAGCGAACGCCCTCAATGTTCAACTAACGGGGAGTAATCTTGAACCAGCAGCAAACTTTGCGTTATCACAAGATGTGGTTGTAACTTCCGGAAGTTCTGTCGTAGTTTATTCAAACGTTGATCTATCGAAATATACGCATATTTCGGGCGTATTCTTCATGAAAAATAATCTTTGGCCGCACAAAATAACAGTCGGGTGGAAGAACTCAAGAGATTCAATTGTAGTCCAACAAGAAGTTGTAGAAACTGGAGACGCCCATAAAATTTTTGGGCCTATACCAATAATAACAAAAAACGCAAACATAAGAGTGGTAAACCAAGATACCGTAGACCGTACGATCTTCACATTGGATATATATGGCCACATAAGGGGGTAATTTGAGTGGATTTTCGTAATATTTTGGAGGATATAACCGGAGCCGGAGAAGCATATATGCCATATGCAGCAAGAGACGGGGAAGGCAACTGGATAGATGGATTTATTTCGATTGACTTTTTGAACGCAAACTTTGGGCAGTACGAAACCGCATCGGAAATGAAGGCAGCGACCACAAGCGAAGGGCTGAGACTCTTTTTTGATTGGCTTGTTGAACAAGGCAAATTGCCCGCATGATCTTTAACTAACGAAGTTCGATAGTTTAACAGCGGCCGGGAGGTGATACATTGGCACTCGTTCACTTTTGGAACGAACAGGTGGGTAGAGACGAAAACTACCAACTGGACGCAACAAAACCGTACAACGAAAACGATGACGCGGTATTCCTTTTCACCGACTTTTTTGGTACGCCTGCTGGCATGATCGACCCCGCAGTTTATTATCTTTCTCGCTATCCCTTCCGTAACTGGCACGTCAAGGCGGATATTAACGGCGTGGAATATGGCCGGGACAAAATCATCGACTTTGAGATCGAAGAGAGCCTTGTCAGCGGAGAGGAATTCGAAGTCGGGACAGCGATCGTGTCCAAGTTGGTGATTCGTCTTCTCACCAACGCCGAGATCCCGAGCAATGCCAAAGTCGTGCCGTATGTTGCTCTCTCGGCCGATGGCATTACTGATATATCCGGGATCGATGACTATCTGCACGATGGAATGACGGACTGGGTGCCGTTGGGCGAATTCTATGTTGATACCCGCGAGAAGATCAACAATACGTGGGAATATACTTGTTATGATAAACTCATGTTCGCCAACACGCCATATGTGTCGTCGCTGACGTATCCGACCACCATGCAAGCCGTGTGGGACGAGATATGCACCCAGCTCGGATTTGACTACGACGACAGCGTCGTGATCGGCTCGTACACGCTTCCGGTTGCACCGACGGGCTACAGCTGCCGTCAGGTGATGGGTTATATCGCTGGGGCTAATGGAGCAAGCGTATATGCCGGAAAAGATGGCCTGATCAAGTTCCGGCGCTATGCATCGAGTGATACGCCGGTTTGGGAGATCACTGACGCTGACTATATCACCGTCAAAGAGACTGGCCCAGCCAAAACCTATACCAAGGTTGTCGTCGTCTACGACACCGACGAAGGACTCGCATATGAAGCTGGATCGGGCGACGAAAACCATACGCTTTACGTCGAAATCCCGTTCGGAACGCAGACCATGGCGGACGCGCTGCTCGCGCAGCTCAGCGGGTTCTCTTTTACACCGATTCAAATGGACATGCGCGGCTATCCGCAGATCGAAGCAGGAGATCGTATCCGGTATGGCCGCCCTGCTCCGGCGCTCACCTGGGGCACCGCGGACGTGGCGTGGCAGGATGCAGATTTTAGCTGGGACAGTTACTATGACGGTGCTCAATCGTTGGCGCTCAATATGACGTTCGGGTTTAAGGGTGGTCTGTCTCTCCAAATCGACGCGCCGGCGAAATCTGAGCAAGAGTCTGAGTTTGGCGTCGACGGCAGCCTGACGGCCGCAATTAACCGCCTCAACCGCAATAGTGTCAAGCTCGGCAAGACCTACTACGGTATGACGGTGACGGCCACCGAAGGACTGACCATCGAGCGGAGCGACCATGCTTCGAAACTCGTTCTGAACTCCGACGATTTGAGCTGGTACGTCGGCAATTCGAAAGCCCTGCATTATGACGCGCAGGCCAACAAGCTCAAGTTTAGCGGCGATATCGAGATGTTGGGCGGTACTATCTCATGGTCCAACGTCAACGCGCCTGATATAGACGACATTCCTACCCTGAGCGGGCGTCTGACGTATATCGGGCCGACGGGGATTTATAGTGGCACCATTAAGACAGACCAGCTCATAGCTGGATCGGCCAAGATCAGCAGCGCGCTCATTGACACAATCAAGGCCAATCAAATTGTCGTGGGAGACAACGGCGAGAAAATCGGTGATGGCTTGATCGACAGTGCGGCCAACTGGAACGGAAAGACGACGTTGCTGACGCCGACGGGGATTTACACAGGGACAATCCAAGCGAATCAGATCGTCGCCAGTTCGCTCTCAGCTATCAGTGCAAACCTCGGCACGGTGACGGCCGGAACGATCAGCGGCGTCACCATATCCGGCGCAACGATCGTCAGTGGCTTTATTACTGGTGCCAACATTACAGGTGGAACGATCCAGACGGCCGGATCTGGAACTTATCCGAGGATTGAGCTGTCGGCGTCAAATAGTTGGCTTATTTTTGAAGCTACGTCGACATCATATTTGAGGATACAGCCGCTAGGCAGTCTGGTTACTTTCAACATGGCAAACGGGTCCAGTACCTTTAACATAAATAAGGCCACAGGTGGGACGACAATTCAAGCAAGCGATAATATAACCATTAACAATTCTGGGGCAAGTATCGTCATGAGTGGCAATCATATATTTATTAATGCACCAAACGGGACTATAAACCTGAACGCTGTAGGAGTATATGTCAATGGCAACCCAATTTAACAGCATGGAACTATTAACAGAATATGTCGTATAATCCTTGTAAGAAAGTCTATTACAAGGAGGATGTACCATGAAAAAATTCATTCTCGGCTTTGTTTGTGGCGCTTTGATTTTTGGCGGCACGGCTGTTTTGGCTGATGGTGTTTCGCTGATTGGGAAAACGGTTGATGGAGAGGTGCCGGTTTTTTACAACGACGAGCCTCTCGTAGCCAAGGCTATAACCGTAGAAGGAACCAGCTATCTACCAGTGAGGACGGTCGGAAATACGCTCGGTGCTCAAATCGAATATCGGGATGGAGCGGTGCATGTGGAGCAAAAAAACGATACCGAAATAATCAAACAGCAGGTTATGAATGAAATCAAGATCGAAATGCGCAAGGAAGAAATCCGAAAAAATCTCGACGGCCTTAAAAAAGGAATCGAGGCCTATACAGAGCTGGCAAATCAAGCAAAGCAAAACCTTGAAATTGAAACAGAGCCTATCATAAGGGCTGATTATGAAAGAACGATTCGGGACGCAGAACAAATCATTCAAAAGAATCAACAAAAAATCGCCGAACTCGAAGCCGAGCTCGCGGCCCTGGAACAGCAGCAAGACGAGTCCGAAGACGAAGAATAAGCGCCCCAATTGGTGCGTTTTCTTATGCCCTCCCATCGCGGAGGGTTTTATTATGCCAGAAAGGGTGGTTAGAGTGGAGCAAAACATCACAATGCAAGGTGGAAAAATCTATCATGGCGTTGTAGTCCAATCAAATGTGGCTCCGGGAGAATCGATCGAGGAGCGCATTCGCCAGATTGTACGGGAGGAAATTGCCGCCCACGAGGAGCGGCGACATCAGGAAGTTATCGATTTTCTCGCTGCGACTGCAGAGCTTGTTCGTGGTACTTCTGAATCGCGATTGTAGCGGCTCTTGCGGCAATTTTGACTACATCCATTGGGTAAACCGTCTTTCCAAAACGCTTGTTTTCGCCTTGAAACTCTTCAACAATGCGTCTTTCTAACTGCTTGAAATCGATGTCCAATGAACAAACCTCCCTTCTCTCGAAAATAGGCCGGGCAGCCTATCCATTCGACAGCATGGGAGGTTTTTCCTTGCAAACAAACGTTCGGAGGTGCGACATGCCTAAAATCACACACATTATACGGGCCGAGATCGACCTGTCCCAGCAGCCCGTGCAGGAACTATGTGACGTGATCGCTGCCGTTCTGCCAGCGTATCGAGGGATGGAAAAAGAGATTTTGATCAAGCTGCGCGAGGCGATAGACGGTCATCTCGAAGTTTTGAAAAAGGAGGATGAACAACGTGGCAAACATCCAACTGCTACAAGGGACTGAAAAGATCAAAGATTCGTATGGTAAGATCAACGATGCTATAGCGGCACTAAATTTGTTACAGACAGACTTCAACAATCATATAACAGATGTGGCTGAACACGTGAGCCTACTGTCAGAAAACCAATACACCGCCGCAGAACCCGTGACGAGTTACCCGATGGGTCTTTCCATCATGCGCGTGACGGGCGGAAATTTTTCGAGTGAATTAAATGCAAACGGGACTGTTGTGACGATAAAGGGCACATCGGGCGTAGGTTTTCAAATTTTCGCTTCGAGCACGTCAAATATCGGGACCTATTTCCGCGGCAGCACGAACGAAGTGTGGAAAAAATGGGAACCTGTCGTGAAGTCTGGTACAACGCTCTGGTCGGGGAATGCGTATCAGGCAGGCACGATCTTGAATCTTTCAGGCAACCTGAATGATTTTTCGTACCTTATTGTCATAGTGGATCTTGTCGGATATGAAACACGCCTGATCTATCATAAGGAGTCATCGACATATGAAATCAAAGGTTTCAACTTGGTCAATGATGGTGTGACTCCAACACTCGCTCAAGCAGAAATTGGTTTGTCACGTACAAGCGATACCTCTTTGACGATTGATCGTAACCTTAGATGGCGCTGGACCGGGAACGCGGCGGATAACGCTACGATGTTTTTAAATGACAGCGGCTTTAACATCAGAAAGATTATCGGGGTGGTATGATGATCACCGTTACAACCAACGCTGAAGGCGTTATTACCGGCTGGGCCGAAGTCGGCGGCCTCGCCGGCGGCATCCAGCTCGAACTTGATGAGATCCCGGACGATCTGGCTATGGGGTATTACAGACTGGTCGGGTCTGGTGTCGTGCGCGATGACGATCTCTACAGGGTGTACCTGTCGCGTCAGGTCCCGTGTCCGCCGAACCTTTGCAAGCCGTACTTCGATCTTGAGCTTGGATGGATCGAAACGGCGACGCCAGAAGAAATTGCTGTCTGGCAACCTCCAAAGTCACGGACGGAACTGCTGGAGGAAGAAAACGCCCTGCTTGCGCTCGAACTTGCTCATAACGAACTTCGACTCGAACAAGCTGAACAGGAACAGGCCGCGTTGCTTCTGGAACTCGTAGACAAGGGGGTGCTGTAAGGTGGACTGGTATGCAATCGTAAAGCGTCACTATGACGCCGGGCGATACACCGAAGCACAAGTCGCTGTCTTTGTACAGGCCCGAAAAATCACACCGTCACAATATCAAGAGATCACGGGAACGGAATATCAAGGCTCTGCCGAATAGGCGGGGCCCATTTAATTGGGAGGCGGTGCATATGGACGGTATCACGATCACGGCGGCCATCTCGGTCGCCGCAGCTATTTCCGGGATTGTGCTCGGCTGGCTCGGGCGGTCGCGAACCGTGCGTCAGGACGGCGCCGAGGACGGTGAATTGCGGGCGTCGGTGAAATATATCCGCGACGGCGTGGATGATCTGCGGGTGGAGATACGCAGTCAGGGTCAGCGCTACGATATGCTGGCGGAGAGGGTGACGCGTGTCGAAGAGAGCGCGAAGCAGGCACATCGGCGGATTGACCGCTTAGAGGACGAAGGGAGATGTTGAAAATGACGAAAAAATGGATTAAAGCTGCAACGATTCGCGCCGTTCGGACTGCTGCACAAGCGGCACTTGCTGCAATCGGCTCTGCGACGATGTTTGGTGAGGTGGACTGGCGCGTTGTAGGAAGCACGGCCCTGCTGGCGGCTATCGTGAGCGTCCTTATGAGCATCAAGGGGCTGCCGGAAGTCGAGAATGGCGAGGGTGACGGCGAATGACTCGTAACGAGTTTTTCGCCACTCTCGCCCCGCATGCGATCCGCGCACGTCAAGAGGAATCGCCGCTGTTTGTATCCGTCCGGCTGGCACAGAATTTGCTTGAAACCGGGGGCAAAATCCATTCGTGGAACAACCTCGGAGGTATTAAGGTCGGGTCGGGTAAGCCAAACGAGTGGTGGGATGGCAGCTATGTCAAAAAAGGCACATGGGAAGTAGTAAACGGCCAGAAAGTCGATACAACGGCTGCATTTCGCGCGTACAAGTCGATCTATCACTTTTACAAGGATCAAGACTTGCTGTTCCAAAACAAGCGCTATGAGCGCGTGAGAAACGCCAAAACACCGGAGGAACAAGCGGAAGCGCTGCGGCTGTGCGGATACGCCACAGACCCGGAGTATGGACTGAAAATCTGCAATATCATCAGCATGT
>Ga0310838_1001082_pt1 | contig 16871 bp, 22 predicted proteins | sample SM_ome_6_FD_202241 | JGI IMG/M metagenome (GOLD analysis project Ga0310838, IMG submission 202241) | Sorghum-adapted microbial communities enriched on stacked mutant (SM) sorghum from Joint BioEnergy Institute, Emeryville, California... ...
GTTACTGACGAGGAGCTTTCGAGGGCTGTTCACCTCATTAACAACCGCCCTCGAAAATGCCTGAATTGGAAATCTGCTCACGAAGCATTCATGGATGAGCTGTCGCATTTAGCTTGACAATCCGTCGGGAATAAAACGAAAGAAGAGGAATGCTCTTGAAGGCAGTCCTTTTTTATTTGTAAGTTGGCAATTGACAAAAAGGCGAGAACAATTTATTATACCAATACGGGTATATGTATATGATATAAATCACAAGGAGGGACGATTTTATGGCAGCAATAAAGGCAACGGACAATACTTTGGATCAGATCATCAGGAACAACAAAGTCGTTCTGGTCGATTTTTGGGCTCCGTGGTGCGGACCTTGCCGCATGATGGCCCCGGTTTTGGATCAATTGGCTGCAGAAGCGGACAAAGAGGCCGTCATCGTAAAAGTGAATGTGGATGAAAATCCGGTTTCCGCCATCAAACACCATATTCAAGGCATCCCGACATTGAAACTCTTTGTCAACGGGAAAGAAACCACTACCTTTGTCGGTGTCCAGCCGCTAAATAAACTGAAAGCATTGATCATGCAATATGCAAATTAATTTTTTAATTTAAAATACCCCCATAGGTATATTGAAGTAACAAAAATCGGAATCATACAAACGAAAGGGGGGTCTTATGGAACTGGATGTAGGTTGGGTCATCACATTATTCGCGATCGGTTTTGTCGGTTCCATGATCTCCGGAATGGTCGGGATCGGCGGTTCCATCATTAAATATCCGATGCTGCTGTATATTCCCCCGCTGCTTGGTTTCGCGGCGCTTACCGCGCAAGAGGTTTCCGCAGTGAGTGCGGTCCAGGTGTTCTTTGCCACGCTGGCCGGAATGTTTGCTTACCGCAAAGGCGGGTTTATCAATAAGAAGCTCGTCCTCGCCATGGGGATTCCCATCATTGCGGGAAGTTTTATCGGCGGCTACGGCTCGAAATACCTGCCCGATTCCGCGATTAACCTGACGTATGCCGTTATGGCGCTCGTTGCGGCGGTCATGATGTTTATGCCAAAAAAAGAAACGGACAGAACCGACTATTCCGACGTTAGCTTCAACACAACTGTCGCGGTCATTGCCGCGGCGACGGTGGGCCTCCTGTCGGGGATCGTTGGTGCGGCCGGCGCTTTTATCACGGTCCCGATCATGCTGGTCGTACTGAAGATTCCAACCCGTGTGGCCATTGCCTCATCGTTGGCGATCACGTTCATTTCCTCGATCGGTACCACGGTCGGGAAAGTGATGGGCGGTCACTTGCTTCTGATTCCGTCCCTGGTGATGGTTGTGGCGAGCATTGTCGCTTCTCCGCTCGGCGCCAAGCTTGGAAAGAAAATGAAAGTGAAGGTGCTGCAATGGATTCTCGCCGCGCTCATCACGGCAACGGTCATTAAGATTTGGGCGGATATTTTGATGTAAACAAGGAGTGGATGAAGGTGTTCAGAACCTATACGAAAGACATTCTCCCCCAGGAAGTACAAAGACGGCTGGAACGTGGGGAAAAGCTGAATCTGTTGGATGTGCGGGAGCACGACGAATGGGAATCGGGACATATTCCCGGCGCAAAGCATATTCCCTTAGGTTCACTTGGGGAAAGACACAAGGGACTGAACCCGGGCGAAGAAACGATTGTGATCTGCCGAAGCGGGAACCGCAGCGCCCTGGCATGCGAATATCCGGCATCCATGGGTTATAAGGTCGTCAATATGCAAGGCGGCATGATCGAATGGACCGGGAATATCGAATATGGAAAATCACCATGCTATACTGGGGGGTAATGTTGTGAGAAGAGAAATCCAAACGGATCGTGTCCTTGAATGTGAAAGATTGTCATGTCCGATGCCGGTCGTAAAAACCAAGAAAGCCATGGAAGAAATGAAGCCGGGGGAAGTCCTCGAAGTGCGGGCCACCGATAAGGGATCTGTGGCGGATTTGCAGAGCTGGGCCAAACGCACCGGCCATCAATACATCGGTCTTATCGAAGAGAACGGGGTTTTCCGCCATTTCTTGAGAAAAGCCTCCAACAACGAAACAAAAGCGGAAGTCCAATTCCCTCACATCATGAGCAACGAGGAATTAAAGCAAAAACTGGCTTCCGGCGAAAGCATCATCGTGTTGGATGTTCGCGAACCTGCGGAATATGTCTTCGGGCACATTCCCGGCGCCATATCCGTACCTTTGGGACAACTGGAGGAAAAAATAAGTCAGTTGGATCCGGGCAAAGCGTACGCCGTGATTTGCCGTACGGGAAACCGCAGCGATATGGCCTGCCAAATTCTTGCCGAGCGCGGATTTGCCAAAGTGAAAAATGTGGTGCCGGGCATGTCCCGGTGGCAGGGAGCCATTGAAAGCGACGAATGAAAAACATCAAAGAAAGGAGATCGAAACATGGCAAACAAAAAAGTGGCGATTATCGCGTCTTCTCCGGGTCTGGAGACCGCATACAAAGCATTGAACATTGCGACGGCGGCTGCGGCGCTGGACGCGGAAGTGGCGATTTTTTTCACCTTTGAAGGGCTGTCCATCATTCATAAGGATGCGGAACAAATGTTGAAGCTCAAACCGGGCAACGAAGGTCTGGCGGAAGGCTTCAGGAAAGTCAACGTTCCGACCGTTCCGCAGCTTCTGGAAATGGCCAAAGAATCCGGAGTGCGCCTGATCGCGTGCCAAATGACGGTGGATGTGATGGGACTCACAAAAGAGGACTTCATCGATGGCGTGGAACTTGGCGGTGCGGCGACATTTTTGGATTTTGCCTTCGACGCCCAGGTGACTTTGAACTTCTAACAGGAAAGGAGATTCAAGATGGAAAACGTTCAATCGATTACGGCGGAAGAGCTTCACCGCAAAATGAATTCCGGTGAAGATATCGTTATTCTCGACGTGAGGAACGAGACTGATTACAACGATTGGAAAATTGAAGGCAAAAAAGTGAGATCCATTAACATTCCATACTTTAACTTTATGGAAGAGGATGAGCAGGTGTATGCGGGACTGCCGAAGGATACGGAAATTGTCGTTGTTTGCGCGAAAGGCGGCGCTTCCGATTATGTCGCGGAAATGTTGATGGAAAAAGGGTATAAAACCTGGTCGTTAAAAGGCGGAATGCTTGCCTGGAGCCAGTTTTATGTTCCCACCACCGTATATTTGGACGAAAAGTTGAAAATCATCCAAATCAACCGTTTGGCCAAAGGCTGCCTCTCTTATGCGGTCATTTCCGAAGGAAAAGGCATGATCATCGATCCGAATAAAGAGATTGATGTATACATTGAGCTGGCCAAGCAGCACCAATTCAAGATCGAACATGTGGTGGATTCCCATTTGCACGCCGATCACATCACCGGCGGTCCGCGGCTTGCCGCACAGGTCGGGGCGACCTATTACCTTTCTTCCGAAGAGGCGAAGGGAACGAATTTGAAATATGAACCGCTGGATCGCTATGACCGGATCAAGGTCGGGGATGTCCATGTGGAAGTGCTGTCCATCCCCACGCCGGGCCACACGCCAGGCTCCACCTCCTTCCTCATCGACAATCGGTTCCTGATGTCCGGGGATACGATCTTTGTCGGCGGTTTGGGAAGACCCGATCTTGGGGGCAAGGCGAAAGAATGGGCGGAGGATTTGTATCACACCGTGTTTTACAAGCTGAAAGATCTTCCGGATGATTGCCTGGTTCTGCCGGCACATTACTCCGATATTCAGGAAATCAACGAACACGGCGTTGTCGGGGAGGTACTTGGAAAAATCCGCGCAAATAACGACATTATGCGCAACGAAGATAAAGCATTGTTTACGGAACAAGTAGCCAGCGCAGCTTCCATGGAAAAGCCCCCCAATTTTGAGGAAATCGTGGCCATCAATCGGGGCGAACTGCAGGTCGATGAGGAAAGAGCCATTGAACTGGAAATCGGACCGAATCGCTGCGCGGTGCACCACCACGGATAAAACGACGGAGGAGGTGTCACACATGGCGGACGTTTTTGTCGACGCAAAGGGCTTGTCTTGTCCAATGCCGATTGTCAAAGCAAAGAAAGCCATCGATACGCTTCAGTCCGGTCAACTCATGGAGGTGCACACAACCGACAAAGGTTCCATGAACGACTTTCAAGCGTGGGTGAAACAGTCCAACCACGAATTGATCGAGGCAAAAGAAGACAACGGTGTGTTTAAATTTATCGTTAAGAAAAAATAAGATGTTCGGGGGATGCAGTTTAAGCCGCATCCCCTGCCAACACCAACGTTTGCCAATTCGAAGCAGAAAAGAAAAAATCACCATTATTCTGTTCAGCGGTGATCTGGACAAAGCGAACGCCGCTTTCATCATCGCGAATGGAGCGGCTGCATATGATCACGAAGTGTCGTTCTTTTTCACCATTTGGGGTTGAAGCTTGTCGCGTGCACGATGACCATGGATTTAAAGAAGAACTGATCGACGGGATCAATTATGCCGGTGTTACATCCTATTTGGGCGACGCTTCAGAAGCGGGAGGAAACTTGTTTATTTAGGACCGGTTCCCCCGGATTTAGGGTATAATATACCTGTACACGTATTCGTGATTGGGGGATATTCCATGTCGATGAAATATGATGAGGACATCAAAAGAAGGCTGCGCCGCGTGGAAGGACAAGTTCGCGGCGTCCTGAAAATGATGGAGGATGAGAAAAGTTGTAAAGATGTGGTGAGCCAGCTCTCGGCTGTCCGCAACGCGGTGGACAAGGCTATCGCTTATGTCGTGGCGGTCAATCTGGAACGGTGCATCCTGGAAGAGAAGGAGGCCGGCAAAGATACCGGCAAACTGGTTCAGGAAGCTGTCGAATTATTGATCAAAAGCAGGTAGGTGAGTTCATTGGAACCTTACCTTTACGCAATAATAGGTTTCCTCATATTGTGGTTTGTTTACAATCGGTTTGCTCCGGTGAAGGGACTCAGAAATCTGAATGCCGAGCAGTTCAAAAAGGAATCGAAAGGTCAAAGAATGATTGACGTCAGGGAAGTTCATGAGTTTAAACAGGGACACATTCCGGGAGCGATCAACATTCCGTTAAGCCAGTTGCGAACAAGACTTTCCGAGATTCCGAAAGACCGCCCCGTCTATCTGTACTGCCGCAGCGGGATGCGCAGCAGACAGGCCGGCAAGATTCTGAGCCGACACGGATACCGTAACATGGCTCACTTGAACGGCGGGATTACGGCTTGGAACGGACCTCTGGCGAAATAGACGGTAGACGCCTATTTTCGGGAAAAGATCCCATACGATCGTTAGAATTTGGAAAACTCGGATAGGGGGAAAGGCGATGTTTCATTATACGGCAGAAACCACAGCGAGTATCCAGGATGCCATTGCCGCCCTGGAAACATCTTTAGAGGAAGAACAGTTTGGCGTGCTGTGGCGGTTTAATCTTCGCGAAAAACTGAAGGAAAAAGGATTTGATTTCGAGCGCGATTACGTGGTCCTGGAGGTGTGCAATCCCGCGGAAGCAAGCCGGGTCGTAAGTGGAAATGTTTTGGCCGGGTATTTCTTGCCATGTAAAATTGTCGTTTATGAAGCGGATGGAAAGACCAAAATCGGCATGCCGAAACCGACCGCGTTCATGAACATGCTGGAGGATGATGCTTTGAAGAGCATTGCCGCCGATGTGGAAGTCCGATTGATTGGGTGCATCGATCGGGTTGCGAATCCGCGACAGGAAAACCGATGAGTTTATCTCATTGGTTTTTTTCTTTAACGCATCTTAACAAATGGTTGTTATTCTCGAACAAACAGCCGGGTGTTTAGGGGGGTTAAAGGAATGAAGGGCAAAACGATCCTGATTGTTGAAGACGACGCCAAAATCCGACAGTTACTGAAAATATATCTGGAAAAAGAAGGATACGAGATCCTGTTGGCGGCGGACGGCGCCGAGGGAATGAAGCTCTTTGAAAAGCTCGATCCCTGCTTTGTCATTATGGATCTCATGCTTCCGCACAAAAGCGAGGAAGAACTCTGTCAGTGGATCCGTTCCGACATGAAAAGCGATATTCCGATCATCATGTTGACGGCCAAAGTGGATGAGGCGGATCGAATTCAGGGGTTGCAATTAGGGGCGGACGATTATATCACGAAACCTTTCAGTCCGCGGGAGGTCGTTGCCAGGGTGGAAACCGTCCTGCGCAGAACGGCCAATCGTTGCAGCAAAATCAGCTACAGGGGTTTAACGCTGAAACCTCATAGAGGAGAAGTGAAGTTTAACGGAGAGCTTATTCCGCTGACGATGCACGAATTTAAACTGCTATACTTTCTGATGCGGCATCCTAATCAAATATTGTCCAGAGAACAAATATTACAAGAACTGTATCCGAATGAAGAACGTTCGGTCATCGACAGGACCGTGGATGTCCATATTAGCAAGCTCCGTGAAAAGCTTGAAGCAATGGGCGGGGCTCCGCGTTTTATTGAAACGATAAGAGGGATGGGATATCGATTTCATGCATATTAAACATGGGATGTTTTGGCGAAAGCATTTGACGATGAAACTCATAATGGTCAACGGCCTGGTTATCGCTGTTGTGATCTGGCTCGCAGGGGTATCGGTAAAAGATTTTGCTTGTATGGTAGTAGCCCAATATGAGCTTGTCGGCGAGGAAAAAAGCAGATTCTTCAATGAAACGATGGAGTTTTATTTATGGAGAGCCAGTGTTTTGGCCATTTTGGTCGCCGCCGTCATTCATTATGTGTTCATCAGAAAAATACTTTCTCCTCTCAAACGGCTCACGGAATCGACGCGGCTCATGATCGAAGGACATTACCCGGAGCCCATCGAACCCAGATCTCATGATGAAATCGGTCAGCTTACCCAACATTTCAATGAACTGGCAAAAACGCTGAAGCGGACGGAAGAAAACCGGAAACGTCTTCTAAGCAATATATCCCATGAATTGCGTACGCCTCTGAGCAATTTGAACGGCTATTTGGAGGCATTGTCCAGTGGCGTCATGGAAGGCAACCGGGAACTGTACCAATCCCTGCTTGAAGAATCTCAGTACCTCACCCGGCTCGTTGAACAACTTCATCATTTGACGGTCTGGGAAGCCAGAAGGAATATCAGTCTGGATCAGACAGAAATCAAAATCCATGAACTGCTGCAACAAACGATTCAGGCTTTTCAGTTGGAAAGCGAAAAAAGGGGTGTCTCATTGGACGCCTCCATACAAGAGGGCGTCGTTCTTGGCGAGGAAGACGGAATCAAGCAGGTCATGAACAATTTGCTCAAGAATGCTTTCATGTACAATACAGGGAAAGAGATCAGGATTACGGGAAAAAGGGAACAAACAGAATACCGTATCACGGTATCCAACATGGGGGAGCCTATACCGGAAGAAGCCCGCGATTTGGTTTTTGAGCGGTTCTATCGCGTTGATCCGTCAAGACACCGGGAAAAAGACAGGTACGGTACGGGGCTGGGTCTTGCGATTGTGAAAGAAATTGTGGAACAGTTCGGCGGGAAAGTCGGATTGCAATCGGATGGCCGCAAGCATACGTTTTGGGTTACCCTCCCCATAAAAATGGATAAAGGTGGTCAAGAAACATGACGGAACGTCGATTCAAACCCGAACATATGAAGAAACTTGACAACCCGGAACGGCGTAAATTGTTGCCGCCACACAAGCTATTGGAGTTGCTGGAAATCCAAGACAACGACATTCTGATTGATTTGGGCGCAGGTACCGGGTACTTTACCATCCCGGCGGCAAGTCTCACCCGGAACAAAGTCTACGCCTTGGACGTGGAACCGCAGATGTTGCAATATTTGGGGAAACGTGTGGAGGAGCAAAAACTGGACAATGTCGAGTTAATTGAAGGAGCCATCGAACGTATTCCCTTGGCAGGACAAATCGCCGACCATGTGATCGCTTCATTCATCTTACACGAAGTGGAACCTTTGGAAAAAGGACTCCAAGAAATGGGCAGAGTGCTGAAGCCGGGCGGAAAAGTATTATGTGTCGAATGGGAGAAAAAACAAACGGAACAAGGTCCTCCTCTCCATCATCGAATACAATCCAATGAACTGGCAAAAGCATTTGGTGAGAATGGCTTCCTGGTTGAAAAACTGACCTATCCTTCCGATCAGCACTATCTTATGGTTGCAAGAAAAACGACATAAGGGAAAAATCACGGATTTACTTGACGAACTGAAAGCAAAGGAGGACAAACATGCACGATTTTTTTTGCCACGAAGATTGGACCGATCTTCTTACGAATCAGTCTTTTACACTCGAAGACGCTAGGCGGATGAAATCGCTGGCCAACCTGGTTGCTGAGCATACCAGTGAAACGTTTGCCCTGTTTTTGGAAGAAATGAAAAAGGTTGGAGAAGAAAAACCGATAAAAGAAAATGAATTCCGGAAGTATATGTCTACGTTTTGGAACGCAGAGAGAAACCGTGAATATGTTTCCGCGATTGTCGATTTCTTTCAAATGCTGTTGTCATATCGGTATTCTCCGGCCCGGCTGATGGCTGCTTTGAACAAAATTCACTTGTTTTGGATGCGCGTCGTCCTATCCCAACTCACCTTTTTCTCGAGGAAACGCTCGGTTTTGCTGGAAACGTTGCAACGTGCGGCAAACTTCGACAAGCAGATCTTGATGGAAATCAGCCTTAGAAACGTGATCGAGGTCTTGTCCCAAGGTTTTGCCGAACGTGTGGAAAAGAATTCAGAACTCCATTATACCAAAGAGATGCTGCGAATCATGGAACAGCAGCAAGAACGTGTTCAACATGCCGTTGCGGTTGGTGAACAACTGACATCCTCCATTCATGAAGTTGCTCAATATGCCGCTACTGTAACCAATCAAACCTCTGAAGCCGTTCGCATGGCAGAGAGCGGTAAACAAGTGATAACGCTGGCCATGGAAGAGATCGTTCGTTCAGGTGGGACATTTGAGTCTATCGTTCATCGTTTTGCCGAACTGCAGCGCTATTTATCGAACATCGAAAATGTTGTAGACCTTATCCATAAGATCTCCAATCAAACGCATTTGCTTGCTCTCAACGCATCCATCGAAGCAGCACGTTCGGGTGAGAAGGGGAGAGGGTTTTCGGTGGTGGCACAGGAGATCCGAAAACTTGCTCAGTCCACGAAAGACGCTGTCCAGGATATTGAGCGAAATGTAGAGGAAGTCCACTCTTTGACCGGCGATGTTGCTGATTCCATTCAAACTGCCTCAAAGGTTATCCAAAAAGGCATTCATGAAGCGAATGAAGCGTTCCAATTCGTCACGGATCTGATCTCCCGAATCGTTGAAATCAACGGTATCATCCGTCAAATCACAGCCGTTACGATGGAACAATCCGCGGCAGCAGAAAAGTTGTCCGCACAAATGTGCGACATTTCCGAAGAACTCCAAAATTTATCGGAAATATTCAATGAAGCCGTCACAGGAAGTGTTGAGGTAACAAGAGGAAGAGCTCTGGTCTAATGAATATGGTTGCCTTGGTTTGTGCACATCACTGCTAAATACTGAAAATGCGGGGCGTATCATGAATTTCAATGGTTTGATGGGCCTGAAAAAAGTGCCTGATCGCTTCATGGGCATGAATTCCCAAATGCTTTTTGACGGACTGATATTGCCCGAGGATTTGTTCGCCGGCACTGACAATTCGGTATATGGCATCCTGTTTAAGCGGTTTATTTTGAACGAGAAAATGTTCGATTCGCCGTCCTTTGGGGTTATATGATTTATAAGCCATGATGACACCGGAAGTTCGCAACACATATCCGCCTTTCTGCTGAAACGGGTCCGGGGAAAAGACTTGCTCCAGGTTCGTTTCAAAGGCTTCAAGAATGAATCGCCCTTCCAGTTCTAGTGTAAACAATTCCGGGTTCGTCGGTATGATTTGATATAAATCTTCCACAGTTATGACTCCCGGAAGAATCGGGGCGCCGTACCTCCAACCATGAGACAAAGCGATATCGGCATCTATCGCATACAGGTACGCGTCGGTGATGAGACGGTCCATCGGCGTTTCATTCAAAAACATGCGATGAAGCGGTGTTTTCAGCTTGCCGATTTCTTCGCGCAGGAGCGTCTCGTAAGGTTGCTTGATCTCCCGGATAAGACGCGAGAATTCCAAGTCTTCTTCGTATTCGTCCGCGTAAAGCGGAATAAGTTGATGCCGAATATGGGTTATTTTTCCGTTTTCAAAGGAAATATCGATTCTTCCGAGAAACGAAGCGCTTGCCCCGGATTGGACAATCCATGTGTTATTTTGTCTGATGGGTTTGTCGATTCGATCATGACTATGCCCGCTTAAAATGATATCGATCCCTTCCATGCAGGATGCCACTTTTATATCCAAAGGCAGTCCCATATGGCTGATCACCACGATAAGATCCGCTCGCTCCTTCTCCCGTAATTGATGAACCACTTTTCTCATATCGTCTATATTTAGCGAAAAAGTAAATCCTTCCGAGAAAGAAGGAGGCATCGTTTGATCCACAAATGGGTAAGTCCATCCCGTCAAACCGACCCGTATACCTCCGATTTCCCGAATCATATGCGAATGAAAAGGATTGACTTTGCCGGAGACCGGATTGGCATTCATTGCCAATGCCGGTGCCGGAACTTGACTTATCAAAGAAAATAGCTGTTGGGGGCCGTAAGCAAAGTCCCAGTTCCCAGGTACCCAGGCATCGAGCGGCATTTGTCGGAGCAGGGGCAAGACGGCTTCACCCTTGGACAAAACCAGCGGTCCCGTACCATGAAACAAATCGCCCCCGTCAACAAACAGTACGTGGGGATGTTTTTGTTTTAAACGTGTCACATAGCGGAAGATGCGTGAAAAGCCCCCGCAATGAATGTAGAACGGACGCGGATCGCCCCAGAAGAATTCCGGATGGGTGTCCAAACAACCGTGCGTGTCATTTTGATGAATCAATACGAGTTCCACACTTAAGCCCCCTTGTTGACGCATGTGATCCCAAGCTTATGGATAGTATGGGGAGTTCCAGCCTGTTTTTAAACCTGCTTTATCAGAACTTAACACAAGGCCGGTACGATCAAACGGAGAACGCCCGGGAAGGGAGAGATGAGGATGCCGTTTGGGTACCGGGTCCTGGTTTGCGCCATTTTGGTTCAAACGTATCTTGATTTGATACCAAAAGCCCGGAAAGGAGGACGGAACTTCCAAAGGCGCCAAGAAGCGCTTGCCTTTTTAAAGACCGACTGGTTCGAAACGTTATGCGCCGCTGTTGATTTGGATCCCTCCTATGTAAAAAAGGAAATGCTCCGCGCTTCCGCCAACTCCCGCAAATGGAGCTCAAGGATATAAGGAAAGAAGGGACATCGCTGTCCCTTCAGTTTCTCTGTTATTTGAAAGCACTGCCGCCGAACACAAACCGATATTCCCAGTGCTTGCCCTCAATGCTGTCGATTCTGACCCCGCCGGATTTCACGGAATACGTATGCAAAATCTTGCCGTTCCCCAAGTAAATGCCGTTATGAGTGATTCGCTGTTTGGATTTGTCGATTCTGGAATAATTGGAACTTTTGCTTCCTTTATACGACATAAAGAACATGATGTCTCCCGGCTTCAAGTCTCGCCAATTCGTTGTTGTTTTTCCAATTTTTTTAACATATTCGGCTTGTGTCCGGGAATTGCCTGGAAGAATGATGCCGGCGCCTTCTTTAAACGCTTGTCGGACAAAGTCCGAACAGTCGAACGTCCGGGTATCGGAACGGCTGGAACCAAATTCATATGGCGTTCCCAAATATTTCATACCGGCCTCGATTACGCTTTTGACCGTGCCGGTAGCGGTTTGCGCCATTTCGACGGATGTGTCGCCTCTTGCGGAGATGTAGCGGCTCTGTGTAGTGACGTACCCGACTTTCCCGTGACCGTCCTTGATTTTGTACCAATACGGGTTTACCCGCTGCAAGATTTCCACGTGTTCGCCCGCCTGCAAATAACGAATGCGATTGCCCTCCAAGGATGGCTTGTCCCGAAAATTGACGCTCTTCTCGATCACGGCATCATTTTTGGCCGCGAAAGCGAAGTCTGATCCCCAGGAAACTGTTCCGGCAATCAACGACGGGAGCAACAATGCCATAGCCAGTTTCTTCTTCATCAACTGCAATTCCTCCTTGTGGATTCGGATAATTCCCGCGGCGGAAAATATCGGCTCGCGGTCTAATCCAAGCCTATAACAGGAGATGCAGTGAACCTGGATGTACATTTTTCCAATCGCTTAATCATTTCTTTAAAAAGAAGCGTTATCCTCATCTACAAGGAGGTGGGGGTTTGCACAGTATTCAAATCGGTTCTTTTGTCTTGAACGGACAACTGATTTTGTATTTCAGTTTTGGGGCGGCGGGCTGGTTGATGTTACAATACAGGCTCCGAAACATGTCGGAGCGGGGGTTAATCTTGTCCTGCGTATCAAACGCATTCTGGCTGTGGCTGATCGTCTGGAAAGCGAGCTACCTGCTCTTTCATCCGGTTGAAGTCATCCAACAGCCTGTTTCTTTCATCTATTTCGATGGCGGGGAACGCGGGAAATGGATGGCAAGCCTGATTGCCGCGGTTTATATTTGGCAGAAGGCTTTGAAGCAAAACATTCCTTTAAAAATGTGGGTCGACATTTTCATCACGTATGCATTCGCGGGTTGGTCGGCCTGCCAAGTGTTGTTATTCATGATCGGGGAGGAGCCGACCTGGTTTCATGCGGCAAGCGCCGGATTAACAGCGGTTCTTTTCATGTCTTTCTTGTTTTCTTCAAGAGGATCCGATTCGCCAATAGGACTTGCATACGCCATTTGGTTCTCGATTGGACATGTGATGCTATGGTTTCTGGTCCCCGATCGTTCGATGTGGCTTTTGACCTTCAGTAAACAGCAGTTGATTTTTCTGCTCGTAGCCACGGGTTTGACCGGATGGGCCTGGTTGGACGAGAAGGTGAAAAAAGGAGGTTCTAATGGATAATATTTCGGTTTTCGCAGCCTTTGCCGCGGGGATGCTATCCTTTTTATCCCCTTGTGTCTTTCCGCTCATCCCCGCTTACGTTTCCCATTTGACGGGCTCGTCCTTTCAAGATGGCAAACTGGTCGTGCATCGAGGGAAACTGATGGTTCAGTCTCTTAGTTTTATTGTGGGTTTTAGTCTCGTTTTCATCGCGATGGGGGCTTCGGCAAGCTTTATTGGCCGCTTCTTTGCCCAGGAACGCGATTTGATCCAAAAAATAAGCGGTCTGTTGATTATTGTGTTTGGTCTGCAAATGGCCGGATTATTAAATCTCCGGCTGTTGATGTCCGGTAAAACGTGGGAAATCAAAACGAACAGGAGCCGCGGCGCAATCCGTTCGCTACTTACCGGTGTGGCTTTTAGCGCCGGCTGGAGCCCCTGTGTAGGGTTGGCGTTGTCATCCATTTTGCTTCTGGCCGGGTCTGCCGAAACGCTGTGGAACGGGATTGGGTTGTTGGCCGTGTATTCGCTCGGGTTGGGTGTTCCGTTTTTACTGATTTCATGGTTGCTGACGTATTCGCTGCAGTTCATGAAAAAAATGAACAGATGGATCCCTCTCCTGTCCAAACTGAATGGCTGGCTGCTCATCGGGCTGGGGTTTCTGTTGTTTACCGGGCAATTGCAGAAGATCAGCGCCTGGCTATCCCAATATACGTTTTGGGAGATCAACTTTTAACGAGTGGAGATGAAGCGGATGAAAAAAAGCATGATCGCTGTTCTGGTTTTGATAGGGCTCGTCGTTTATGGCGGATACGATTATTTTCACAAGTCTTCTTCAGAAACCGGACAAATTGCGGAATCGGGGGAAGCAAACCTGGAGACGGGCATTCTGAAGGGGCAGCTTGCGCCGGACTTTGCGCTTACGGATTTGCAGGGGAACACGGTTCACCTGTCTGATTTTAAGGGCAAGAAAGTGCTGGTCAATTTTTGGGCGACATGGTGTCCGCCGTGTCGGGTGGAAATGCCCCATATGCAAAAATTTTATGAGGATTACCAATCGAAAGACGTTGTGATTTTGGGTGTTAACCTGACACCTACCGAGGAAAATCCGGATAACGTACAAGCATTCGTAAAAGAGCAACAGCTCACGTTCCCCATCGTTCTGGACAGGGAAGGAGACGTCATGCAAACCTATCAAGTTGTCGCCTATCCCACGACATTCTTGTTAGACTCGGACGGAGTGATTCGGGAAAAGTTTCAGGGCGCGATTAATTACGACATGATGAAAGAAGCTGTTTCCAATATCAAATAAGACGGGAGAGGTTATGCCGCATGAGTCAATCGGTTAAAAAATTGATTTTGTTTACACTATCCGCTTGTCCGATGGGCCGCTCCATGAATACGGTCATCGGAGAATTGCTTGCCTGCAAAAAAGAGCTTGCATATGAAGTCGTCTATGTGGATGTTGACCATGAAACGACCAATCGATATCGCATTAAGATGAATCCCACCACGCTCTTTTTGGATGGCAGCGGCGTTGAATTGTACCGTATTGAAGGTTTTAAAGAAACGGAAGAGGTATGGAACTTGTTTAGACAGATAGAAGAAGGATCGCTGCGATCGGAAGCGCCGCGGGAAGAAAACCGGGAGACTACCGAAACTTACACGATCTATTTGTTCCAAAACGGCAACGCCGTTCCGGTGGAGACAACGGTGATCAACAAGACTTCCGTTAAAGCGCCAAGAATAACAACGATTCAACAATTGTTGCGCACCCGGCCTGAAGGATTTGACAATCCGTTTCCGGCAGACACTTCGCTTGAGCGGGTTTCCTTTCATCATGATTCTTGCGTCGTAACGCTCCGTTCGACAAATGAAGTGAGCATGGAAGAAACCGATCGGATGAAGACGTTGCTCGCTCATACTTTGGCGGTCTACGGCATCTCCGAAATCAAATTGGAGTGGATGAAGCAGTCCAATTAGCCAACCACGCAGCAAAGAAAGGAGAGGGAAGGCCATAATAATAAAATCATGAATCTTGCACATCGTTATGACGTTCTTAATGTAATTTATTATTGTAAGTGGTATATAACGGAATTCCGATGGGCGATATCGACAATTCGACCGGAAGAGAGAACGAAAAAATCAATGTGAGACGGACATCGTGGGACGACATCAGATTTCATAACCGAAAAAAATTTGAGAGTCTTGGCTTGACTCAGAGTCAGACATAAGTCTGTGGTTCTTTTGGTTATAAAAAATAGTAAAATCATCTTAGGGCCATCTTAGTCATGCTGTCGAAATAGGGCTCTTTTTTTTATCCATAATTGGTAATAACATTTACCTTCTCTAGGCCAGAAAGACCGCTGTTGTTAAGACTGTAGTTCTTTTGATTCGACCATCAAATTTAAGAAGAACTACCTATAACAATAATACTAAAATGATGGAATTCAAACGTTTATAGATAATGGGAGTTTAAATATAAACGTTCAGCGAAAGGGGGGGAAAGATGATGGTGTTTGTTTTTGTCGTTTTATGGACGTTGGCTGCCATTTTGCTCATTACCAATCCCAAATATGAAGCAGCCAGGTGGATCGCGCTTACGCTTTTTGTCGCCGGTGGCGGAGCACTTTCCCTGACCATTACGGAAAACATATTGCCTTATCTACGTCATTTTCAGATTGGCGCAAACGCTTTGGAGCTGATCCTGTTCAAAATCCATTTGGCGGGTTCCTTTCTGAATCTGGCGGGAACCCCTTATTGTTTTCTGATGTTCGCGATTTGTTACTCTGAATTGTTTCGTGAGAGAATCAAAAAAGTCATCGCCTACCTGTTGTTTTTACCGGTACCCGTCATGTTTTGGATCACTCCCTTTGCTCCGGACATTAGGCCCGATTACCGGATGTATTTCGTTTGGTGCGTTCCGTATTTCATCATCGGAACTTTTCTTTTGCTGTACAGTACGAGAATCGAAAAAAACGGTTGGTTCAGGCGGGATCGAATGCGTACGAATATGTTGGTGATTCCGCCTGTGGTGTTTCAGGCGACAGCCCTCTATACGACGGAGGCTTTCTTTCCGGGGTGGCCAGAAATCTGGAGATATGCGCCCGTGGTGATCGGGGTTATGTTTTTCGCTTTTTTGCTGTTGTCCAAGCATGGCATTCTCGGTGTCCGCTTTCGCTTTGAAAAAAACAGTTTGCACCATGCCCTTCGGGCGACAACAGCGGGAACGTCCATCATCAACCATGCGATAAAAAATGAGATGGGAAAGATTAAAATTATGGCGGATCTGATTCAATCCGCCGCCGCGGCCAACCACCAAATGGAAATCCAGCAATATGGCCGCGCCATTTTGGATTCTTCGGAACATTTGCTTACGTTGGTTTCCCGCATTCAAAGCCAACTTCGGGACGACGAAGTGAAAAAACGATGGTGCAACCTGGAAGACATCATCCAAATGAGTCTTTCGCAAATCCGGCCTTATTTGGAGCAGAAACAGTCCCAGGTGATCGTGGATTCGACGGGAAACACTTCGGTGTTTTGTGACGAAGTGTTGATCCGGGAAGTGTTGAAAAATCTTTTCACCAACGCGATGGAGGCGACGGAAGAAAGGGGGAGGCTGTACCTTTCTCTTTATGAGACGCAAAAACACGTCATTGTGGAAATCCGTTTCCCGCAAGGGAGTGGGGGTTCAAGTCCCTTCACCGGCACCATCATGTCCGGAAGAATCAACTGCTCATCCTTTTTTGTGGATGGTTGTTGGTTTTTTTATTTGAGCCTTTTGCATAATTTCGTTTTGAAGCCAGCTTCATAGGGAGTCCTCAACTAGCAGCAGTTAATTCCTGGCTTTAACGTTTAAAAATGTGTAATTGGAGTTTATTGGTCATAAAAATGGGCAG
>Ga0310838_1001100_pt1 | contig 16616 bp, 12 predicted proteins | sample SM_ome_6_FD_202241 | JGI IMG/M metagenome (GOLD analysis project Ga0310838, IMG submission 202241) | Sorghum-adapted microbial communities enriched on stacked mutant (SM) sorghum from Joint BioEnergy Institute, Emeryville, California... ...
TTGCTCGATTTGCTGACCAACTTGATCGAGGAGCTGATTTGCCTCATCCAAATTTGCTCCCCAGTCGCCAGAAGCTTTCAGTAATTGGTCATAGGTGTTGCCAATTTGATCGGCAACCGGCTTTAATGGATTCGGTGATGTGACAAGCTTTTTAGCCTTTTCTATCGATTGGTTTACAGCATCGATGGCATTGTCTTTTTCGATTTGATCCGCAAGATCTTTCGCTTGCTCAATCAAGTCAGCCGCTTTCTCTAAGTCCTTTTGCAAACTGGGCAGTTCCTTTTTAATTTCCTCAGGGGTCTTGGTCGCAAGAAGAGCCTTTGCCAGATTGGATACGTCCTGACATTGGTCATTCAAACAGGTTTCAACGGTCGCATTTGGCAAGTCAATGGCATCTGCCGTTTGATCGCTGAGTGTCATTTTTACATCGGTCATGCAAGCCCAACCGACCTTGCTCGGTGTGCAAACTCCGCCCAACACCGGCAAACCGATTAACTTCCCTACCAAGTTTTGCACATTAATAGGACCCGGTGATTGAATTTTAATAGTCAGATTCCCTTTGTCTGTGGCCAAAGTTTTTGTCATCGTTAAGCCGTAAATTATCCCTTCTCCTATAACTGCTTCGCCTTCAGTGATGATTTTTAGAACATCCATTGTCCCTTCCACTTTGTCGGCTTCGACTAAAAATCCGCCACTATTACCCGAATCGCCTGTTTCACCTTCCGCGACTACTTTATTAGGGGAATACATCGAAAAACAAAGGCTGAAAATCAGTACACCAACCCATCCGATGAAGAAACACTTTTTATGAGTCTTAATCCAACTTTTCATATCAAAATCCCCTTGCCCGCGAATCTCCGTCACTCGAAGTTACGTCGTTGATTTTGTGCTCGCCACCTCGCTGTGATAAATCAATTGATTGTTTTCTTTACTTTCTTTGGTTTGATCCGGCAAATGCGGAATCTCTTGTTCCTTCCAAGCAATGCAAAGGGCGCCACCGACGATTCCAAAAATCGTGCCAAACAGAAAACCGCCTAACGCCCCCATAATAGAGAGAATCGATAAAAACATAATGATCACGCCGAGCACGGTTGAAAATTGCGGATAGAGATATGCCAAAACGCCTAGAATAAGCACGAGTCCGCCAAACAAGAATCCAACAAATGCAAAGCTTCCTGGGACAAAAGCGATGGCATAAAGCTGGATCGGTATATAAAGAATCAAAAGGCCGGCCAATACGGTTAATGTCGCTCCCCAAAAGGGGCGGTGGTTCCGCCAAAGTTTAAATTTGCCGGCATTCTCCAACTTTTGGTGTTTTTTCTGAAGTTTTGCTTCTAATTTTTCCGCCTTGATCCGTTTTCGCTCGGCTTTGTCCTTACCCATGGTGATTTCCACCTCCGTTCGTGGTGTCACGCTACCATTTAATTGATCGTTTCTGGTTTGTCGATGCTTTCTATGGAAATCTTAGCTCCTTGCAACTTAACCATGGTTTGGAACAAATAATCCGTCACGATTTTGGCGTTGGTAATGGTTACTTTCTCCGCGGATTGCGACCAGTTTTTGGTATAATCATCCGTGTTTTTTTCATGGATGCCTAAATTGCTAAATTGCAAATTCGCCTCAATATATCTCGCATCTTGGATCAAACCATGAATCTCCGTAGGTTGTGTGCCCTTAATATTAACCCTAATCCATTTACCATCCGGGAGTTTTAAATCCTTATAAATAAGCAAATTGTAAACGGTCGCCTCTTCAATTTTGTTTCGCACCATCGGCGAGGCATCCGAATTCCCCGTTTCGCCAATTTGCGGTAGCATTTCAAAACCTTTGCCTTCTAACTTGTCGAATTGCACGTAGAAGTCACCCATGCCACCAAGAGGCAAAGCTAAAGCCGTTCCGGTCATGCCGAAGACACCGACCATGGCACCAAGTACGATTAAACCACAAATCAACGCAGCCACGAATTTTTTCTTGACAGTAAATCCCACAGACATTTTCGTTTCCACTGCATTCACCTCACGTGCCGCAAGATTTTTTCAAGCATCCTTAAATTCTTTTAAACTACGCTTACGTAAAATAATCGCGGTGCCAAGAGCAATCAAAAATGAACCTAATGCGATAAACATAAAAGTATTGCCAGCCGTATCCGGCAACCTTCCGCCTAATTCCGAACCGCCGTGGTCACCGCCAGACCCAGATTGAGCGATACCAGATGAGTGATCAGAATCGGACACTTCACCGGGTTTGTCAATGCTTTGTATGGAAATTTTTGCACCTTGTAAATTAACCATGTTCTGGAATAAGTAATCGGTTACAATTTTGCCATCCGTAATCGTTACGGTATCTGCCGATTGCCCCCAATTGTTTTTGAAAGCTTCTTCAGCCGACATTTTCGCCGTGTTATGCTCCTCAACGGCTAGTTCATTAAATTGCAAGTTAGCACTGATGTAACGGGCATCCTGTATTAAACCTTTAATGGTCGTAGGCTGTGTTCCTTCAATGTTTATTCGGATCCATTTGCCAGTTGGTAATTTTAAATCCTTGTAGATTAATAGCCCGTAAACCGTTGCGCTGTCTATCTTGTTTCGAACTAAAGGGGCTTGATTGGAATCTCCGGTCTCGCCGATCTGCGGCATAAGGGAAAAGCCTTTTCCTTCCAACTTCTCAAACTGTACATGGAAATCACCCATCCCTCCTAATGGCAAGGCAAAGGCGGTACCAGTGATACCGAAAATCCCTCCCATTGCGGCAAGCACGAGCAATCCAGCAAAAAGAGCCGCGAAAAATTTCTTTTTCATCGTATAGCCAATAACGACGGAGCCACTCATATGTCTTTTAAACCTCCTCTCTTATAACGATTTCGAGATACCTCGCGTTATATTTGTAGACTATTCAGAATGATGTCACTTAATGATATTATAAGATAAATGTTTAGTTATACACACCCCGATAAAAATCGGATGACAGCGCTTAAACATGATGAGACCCCGACTTTTGTACAAAGTACTTTGTCACATAACGTCGAAAGATTCTGTCTATTATTAGTTGGCGAAATATGGTATATTTTAAGTTGATAGATTTTATTATTAATTCCGTCATAAAAGCAAAAAACTTACCACTTAGTCCTGATGGCCATAAGATGTCCTAGAGGATGCTGGCATCGTTCTAGATTGGGATCGGAGTAGTCCGAGGGATTAGGCCCTGAGCCTGGCATAACATCATGGCGCTATGCTTTTTATCCATTCATACCTATGAAAAAAAGCAGGGGGATTATCGTCATGGAATCGCTGAGTCAGGAAATGACGCAAATTATTGAAACCGGTTTCCAAATGCTCAAGCACTATCGGGGGGCTATCGAAAAAGAATGGCAAGCCATCCTCACCCATCTGCAGCGGCTCAATGACCATAATGCTAAAGAATTAGAAACCATCATCCTGTTTTTTTTCTCCTACATATTTGACCGAAAGCATGAACACGCCGATGACTTGCTGCTCGATCTCCATGCGGCTAAAACGGTAATGCAACAAACACCTTCACCTTACCACATTATTTTCGGCACCATGTTGCTTGAAAATGCCGTTCATAAAGCAATAAATGAAGAAAATCATCCATTATTTCAAGACCATCAAGCGGTGCAATATTTATTTACCCATATCAATGAGGAGCTGTTTGGTTATTCAAACGAAGATAACTTGAGCATTGACCTTGTTCTTAAACAACTCGCAGAGTCCCACCAACTGCCCATCCATTGGATCGCCCGCATTCAACAAGAGCATAACGGGTTAGTCATAAAAAAATTTTTTGATGGAAAATCGAATCAATTGGCGGTTCGGCCGTCACACCCTTTCAATACTATTTTTGAAGTGTCGGAATGGCTGTTAGATCATTGCTCCATTGGTGTTCACACGAAGCCACATACCTTCCCACTGCTATGGAAAAATGAGACCCTGCTTTTTTGCATGGATAAAGTGGAAGCTTACGACCTTACCGCTTTTATTGCCTTTACATTGCATTTAATTGAAAAAAAGGATCGAACCTTTGAATGGGTGAACCAGAAACAGAAATGGAAAGATGCGGTCATCCTTTTTAATGAGTGGCTGTTGCGGTCTAAAAATCTCGATGAAGCGATTGAAAACATTACGACAGGGTTTGTCAAATATTTGCCTTTTGAAAGATGTGCGCTTTTTTCCTATTCCTCAACGGATCACAGTATACTCGGACTGCACGGTTATCAGTTTGACTGTGAAGCCGTTAAACGCATTCGCGACAAAAGCGATAACTTTCCGTTCATCGATAAGAAGCTCAAACGGTTAAAACCGCTCGAAAAAAACTTCATTCATTTACAGCCGATTTACACAACAAAAGCTCGAGATGGCTTCCCTCCCCAATACGTTAAACAATTCGAACTGGATACTGTCGTCATTAGTCCTATCTACGTTTTATCAGAAGGAAAATTGATTGGTGCGGCGCTTTTGGATTGCGGACCAGGTGTCCCTTTTACTTTAAACCGAGATACATTTACGGCTTTAATCAAATTCGGTCAAATCGCTGGTGAACTTTTATATAAAATTAACAAAGACTGTTTTATCGTTCCCAAACGAGATCCACCAAGTTTCCACTTATCCCCACGCGAAATTGATGTTTTGAAGCTGATGGCCGATGGCGAGTCAACGAGTGAAATGGCGCGGATTCTCGACTTAAGTGAGTATACCGTCCGCGATTATGTATCCGCCATCATGCAAAAAATGAACGCACGGAACCGCACGGAAGCCGCCACAAAAGCGATCCGTTACGGCATCATCTAAGGGTCAGCCTTTAGGCCGACCCTTTCACTTTGAAAAAATACTCCTGTCTTACTGATTGAGATGGGTTTTCCGTCCTTTTAGAACAAGGACAGCACCACTAGCCGTGATTAATCCGCCAACAGCTATATAAAATGGATAGGTTCCTGCCGTATCTGGAAGCCGTCCGCCTTGCTCCTCTGAAGAGGTGTCGGTTTGGCCTTCGGGTTTCGTTTGGTTATGCCCGTCTTGGTCACTCGTTCCATTTTGGCTACCATTATCAGCGGTTCCATTTTGGCCGCCATTATCACCGTTTCCGTTTTGGTTGCCTCCGTCATTGGTTCCGCCATTGCCATCTGAAGTTTCCGGTGCTTTGGCGAAAATAGCAAAGCTGGTAAGCGTTGAAGCGTTAACGGTCACCGTTCCATCTGCTTCGTTCACTAACCCATTTTGTTTCACCCATTGGCCATGATCCAGAGCGTAAATATCCACCTGCTCCGATTCAAATTGTTCCTTATCATATCCCATGGTCAAGTGATAAGATTGCGCTGGACATTTGCCATCCGGATAGATGACTGAAAATTCCCAAGTTTCTCCGGCTATTTCTAAATCCTTCTCTGCTTCGACTGCATCGGTCTGTACCTTTTTTACGTACAGTTGGGTGCCATTCGGTAAATCAGCCGGCATAGTGAGCACGGTTTTCGTGCCTTTAATAAAGATTCTTTGGTTTGCCTTGACTTCGATTTGGCTACCCGGTTCCACTTCTTTGATGAAACTCGGTAAAATCGTTTCGACAAACCGCCCCGCGATCGCTTGATACCCTGCCTCATTTGGATGAATATTGTTTTGGTTCGGTAAATAGGTCTCATAGTTGCCGTCAAATAAATCAAAGATTGGGACAAATGTCGCCATGGTCCCTGCTGCGCCCTGAAGCGCCGCGTTCAGTCCATTAATCATCAAAACGATGGCTTGCTGCCCGTCGATATAAGGTAAGGCATTGTAGTACCCCATGAGATAAATCGGTGCGTTAGGATTGAGCGTTTTGATCTGTTGTAAAATTTGCTGTACATTGGCTTTGATTTCCGGGATCGTTTGAACAACCTTCGTGACCGTCTCAGGATCGCTCACGTCGGGATTGGTTCCAACTTTCTTCAAAATGTCATTCGCACCGATATCCAGTGTAATTAACCCGGCTTGTCCAATCGCTTCTTTCACCTTTTCATTATTAAGTTGATTTAAGACGTCGGTTGTTGTATACCCGCCGACACCTTCATTGATGAGCTGAACAGTGTAACCGGCATTTTCCTCCAGTTTTTGTTTAATAAAAACGGGATACCCATTTCCGATTGTCCCGGAATTTAGGAAGCCGGCTGCCAGTGAATCACCTAATGCTACGTAGTTAAGAACGGGCTTTACAGGGGCGCTTTCGGCTCGTGCTGAAAACGGAAAGAGAAACAGCATGAGAATGAAAATGGATAGAATAGATTTCAGACGTCTCATAGAAATCTCCCTTCGAAAAAGAACACACATACCACAACCCAAGCAGTATGTGTGTTCACTAAAATTCTGACTGGACGTCAGAGTTGGCTTTTCTTAAGCAATTCGCCTTTTTTCACCAATTCGCCTTGGATGATGTAACGGTCCGGAGCGTTTCCCACATAGTAAAAGGGGTAACACGTGGTTAGCGTCAAAGTCGGATGATCCTTTTTGACAATAACGGTTCGATCTTCGGCATCCGTAATCCAAATTTTTTGGATCTTATATTCATAGTCCACACCTTTATAACGGACATACAATTTGTCACCGGTTTTTAAGTCCTTTAGGGGTCGAAAAACCGTATCCCTATGGCCTGAGATGACAGTATGGCCGCCATATCCCGGTGGGACGGTCCATTTGCTGACGTACATTCCGGCGCCTTTTTTCAAAGTCTTGTCATCGGTACCCCAATACACATCATACGTTTTTTTAATTTTGGGAATCACGAGTTCGGCGACTTGGGTTCCGGTTTTATAATGTGGGAGGGGTTTTTCTTTTTCGGTTCGTGTTGCCTGATTCGTCGGTGCTTTCACTTTTGCACTCTGGTCTTGGGCTTTGGTCACATTTTCTTTTATACCATGAACAGATTGCACCGCTTTCCATTGGCTGTATCCAAACCACATCATGATTGCGATGCCAATGAACAGAAGAACAAAGCCCGCTTTTTTCATCGTTTTTTCACCCTACTCCGCCGTTTTTTTCTTCCGGAAAACGAACATGGCGCCAATTGCAGCCATGATAAAGCCGCAAGCGATGCCTACCGGGTTATAAGCCGCTGTATTGGGCAGTTTACCACCTTGGCTGTTATCCCCATTGTTATTGCCGGAGTTATTGTTGCTATTATTGCCGGAGCCGGTATCATTTCCGGTGTTCCCACCGTTACCTTGATCACCGTTATTGTTGCCATTATCTCCTCCGCCGTTATCACCATTGTCCCCACCATTGCCACCATTGTCTCCACCATCGTTATCGCCGCTGTTATCTACTTTGGCAAAAACGCCATATGTGGAGAAATGGCTCGGTTGGATGGTAATCGTTCCGGCATCTCCGTCAACAGTACCATGTTGAGCTTCCCATTTACCAGTTTCCTCATTGAAATAGTAGATATCGACTTGATCTGAGGAATATTTACCGGTATCATACCCCATGGTCAAGGTAAAGGTACCTTTTGGTGCTTGACCATTTGGATAAGTGAAGTCAAATTGATACACATGCCCGGCAAGCTCTAAACCTTCCGCTTTCGACACAGCGTCGGAGTTGCTTACGTCCGTTACGGTCAACGTCGTACCGAGCGGCAGGTCTTCCGGCATGGTCAATACGATATTGGTCCCGTCAATCGTGACCTGTTCTCCTGGATAAACAACCGTTTCTTCACCCGGAGTGATGGTACCCTTTGACTTCACGACGTTGACTGTCCGAGTGGCCGTTGCCGTGTTTCCGGCGCTATCCGTGACCGAGTATGTCAACGTGTACGTGCCGAACTGGCTCGTATCGACACTGCCTGTCACTTGAATTTGACTCGTCAAGTCACCATCAACATTATCAGTTGCCGTTGCGCCGGGGTCTTCGAATGTGCTTCCCATCTCTACCGTCATCGGATTGTCGCCATTAAGCGTGATGACCGGTTTTTCGTTATCAACAACTTTCACTGTTCGCTCTGCCGTAGCGGTATTCCCAGCGCGGTCGCTTACCGTATAAGTAAGGGTATAGCTTCCAACTTTATGCGTGTCTACTTCACCGGTTACGACGATTTGGTCGCTGATGTCGCCATCCAAATTGTCATTAGCCTTAGCGCCTGGATCATTAAAAGTGCTTCCATAATCAACCGTCATCGGGTTTTCCCCGTTTAAGGTGATGACCGGTGCTTCCCCATCGATTTTGATGGTATTAGCTGTTGTATCTTCACCGTCCATCGGGTTACATACGGCAACGGTGGTCGAAAGAATGTCAGGAACGCCATTAAGCTTCATCGTCGTCTTAATTTCCCCTGCGTTAATGGTCAGAACCCCTTCATCACCAGCTGCAAATCCAGTGACCTCCATTCCATGATCTGGAACGGTCAAGGTAATCGGGCCTTCAGCTGGTACTGGCGTTTCGGGAATTGGAATAGCGCCGCCTTGTTGTTCAGCGACGTCTACCGTCGTATCCTTATTTGTCGCATGGAGTAAAAATTCATCTGTCGTTCCTGTAACAGATGTGGCCCCCAACAATCGCATCACATCTACCGTAGATGACGGAATTTTGACGATGGATTGCGATTCGGTAATTTTAATATCCGAACCCGGTTTCACCGTTTCCGGCGCCACTCCTTTTGCTATGACTGGCATGGTGAAAGTTACAGGAATGGGTTGGGTGACGTTACAACTGTATAAAATGCTTCCGTCCGGTTTCACAACATTAACCGTTCTGTCAACGGTAGTGGTATGCCCGGCGCTATCGGTGACAGAATAGGTCACCTTATAAGTACCGAGTTTATCAGGATCGACTTTATCACCGGAAACTTTAATCTGATCTGTCAAATCCCCGTCGACATCATCACTCGCCGTTGCCCCCGGATCCTTCCAAGCATCACCGAGTTCAACCTTCATGGGATTGTCACCATTTAAGGTGATTTGCGGGGCTTCATCAACGGCTTTTTCTTGGATGGTAATGGTGGCAATTGTTGTATCCTTGTCCGTTGGCACACAGGAAGCTTCAACCGGAACATCTTTTGGTCCATGAATAACTAAGACGGTATCGATTTCACCGGCTCTTAATGTCAAAGTTCCTTCTTCCCCTGCCTTAAAACCGGTGACACTAATAGCCGGATCAGGCACGGTAAGCTTCAAATCGTTGGTGGGGTCAATCGTTGTCTCAGGAATCACTAATTTCGCTTGATCAGCTACATTGACTGTTTTGTCCGTATTGAATGATTGAATTTCGAACTTGGTCGTTTCCCCTGATAGAGAATTACCAAGCAGATGCATAGTCCCAACTTGATCCTTCGGAATGGTGACTGTCGTCTGTGAATTATTGATCGTAACCTCTTCCCCTGGCTCAACGACAGTGGGAACCGTACCTTTAATCGTGACCGGCATATCAAAGTCTGTTGGGATTGGTTTTTCAACCGCACAATGGTACGTCAAATGGGTTTCTTTAGAAACAGTCTCATCGGCGGCACCAGCTGGTAGCGGCCTGACATTGGAATAAAGCAAAGTTAATGAAAAAGCCAAAGTAATGGTGGCCGCCTTTTTCAATACCTTTTTAATGTTACATACCTCCTTTTTTAAGATCTTGTCCTGCTTGATGATGGGAATTTTCTACCTACTGTGACCCCCACACCACCTCCTTCGAGCTTGACGCGACCATTGACTTCATCATCTTTAACTATTTCTACAAAACTTTGTAAGCCTTTACATTTTTATAAAACGAGAGAAGGATAAAGAATTGAGGTTCAGAGATGGCATCACATTTGATTCCGGACGATTTTTCATTTTTATAGTAAATCCTTACTAGGTTGTAGCCTATCCCGAAAAATATAGGAAATGGTTGAGCATAGGCTGGAGTATCCCGACATTTGTACGACTATTCCGTCTTTTCTACAAAGTGCGACAAAAATTGCAAAGGCAACTGAATAAAATTAAAACCTCTTCACCCATCCTCATTTTCATCGCTAAACAAAAATGAAAAATACCGCGCTCTTCAAGCAAAAATGTGCACATAAATCCCGTTTTTGCGCACCTTTACACAGGATCAGGCTTGGAAATACGCATATGATCCAGTTTTTTACATTTTAGCCGCAATTTTTCCATATTATGGAGTGTCTGCTCATTTTCGTGGCTGTTTCAGCTGAAAAATGAGCATAAATTTGTTTTTTGCGCATTTTTGCCTAGGATCTGGCTTAGAAACGCGCATACGCTCCAGTTATTACCATTTTTAGCTACGATTCTTCCATATTATGGAGCGTCTGCTCATTTTCTTGCGCTTTACGTCCAAAAAGTGAGCATAAATTCGTTTTTTGCGCATTTTTGCCCAGGATCTGGCTTAGAAACGTGCATATGCTCCAGTTATTACCATTTTTAGCTGCGATTCTTCCATATTATGGAGCGTCTGCTCATTTTCGCGGCTGTTTCAGTTGAAAAATGAGCATAAATTTGTTTTTTGCGCACTTTTACCCAGGATCAAGCATAGAAATGCGCATATGCTCCAGTTTTTTACAAATATTACTGCAATTATTCCATATTATGGAATATCCCTGTATTTTTAATAACTTTTCCAGCAGTAAAATGCGCATTAATGCCGTTTTGGCAAACTTTTTTGTATCGTGAGCTATAAAAGTCGCGCAAGGGTGGCTAGGCACAAGAATTACGCACGACATACAGCCTGATAGTAGTGCTAGATTAAGCCAATTCTCTATACTTTTTAACGAAAAAAAGGACCCTTTCGGCCGATCCCCAAAATGAGATCTGCCGATAGGATCCTAGCTTTCCGCTCGGTCTGATTTTTATCTATACAAATGTTATGCTTTTTGAAGAACATGACTCTGTGCCTTTTGTGTCGATTGCTTCCATTTTTTATTGAGTTCATTAAACACTTCGTTGTGTGAGGACACCATGGCAAAGGCTTCTGCATCAGGTTCAATATATTTTTTGGCTTGGTTGACAGCGTTCGCGGCGTCTTGAAAGCAGCCGGCGAGCAAGTTTAATTTACCATCATAATGAAGAATGTCACCGGCAGCAAATAAACCGGGCACTGTGGATTCGCATTTCGCTGTTCCTTTTATAAAATAATCATCCACCAGCTCTAGGCCTAGTTCAGCATTTTTGAGGAGTTCGGTATCCATGTCAAAACCGTGATTGACGATGACCGCATCCACGTCTACACGAAAAACATCGCTGCCGTTCCTTGTTAATTCTACCTGTTGGATTCTGTCTTCATTTACCGCAGGGATCAGATTCGTAATAGTTGTTTGCGGTAAACATTCCACCGAACTGTTCATGATATGTGTGATTTGCGCTTCGTGGCCGCAAAGCTCCTCACCGCGACAGACGATATACACTTTTTTCGCATAAGGCTCCAATTCGACGGCCCAATCAATCGCGGAATTGCCGCCGCCCGAGATTAAAACCGTTTGATCCCTGAAGTCTTCAAGTGATGTCACGGTGTAGTGTAAATTGCTATGTTCAAAACGCTCCGCCCCAGCAACATCCAGTTTGGTATGTTTTAAAATGCCGCTGCCGACAGCGACGATGACGGTTTTGGAGTAATGCTTACGCCCAGATGCCGCTTCGAGCACAAATAGACCATCCTGTTTTTGAATCGCAACAATCTTTTCATTTAAAACGACTTCCGGTTGAAATGTCAGCCCTTGTGCGACTAGATTATCAATAAGATCGGCGCCCGTAACGGGAGGAAGCCCACCGACATCCCAAATCGTTTTTTCCGGATAAAGGCGGACTTTCCCGCCGAGATATGGATGGTACTCGATAACTTTTGTTTTCATTTTCCTTAAACCGCTGTAAAAGGCCGAGAATAACCCCGCTGGTCCCCCGCCGATCACCGTCACGTCAAAAACGTTCATTTCGTTCATTGTCGATCCCCCAAGCCGTATAAAAAAATCAATTGACAAATGAGAAACATTCTCACTATAATCATATTATAAATGATATTGATAATTGTTATCAATATTTTTTTATGATTTGAGGGAAAAACATGGTTCAAATATATACGGAAAATCTACATATTGGTTACGGTGAGCGCACCATCGTCGAGGATTTAACGGTTCAAATACCGGAAAATCGCATCACAGCGATCATCGGCGCGAATGGCTGCGGAAAATCTACGCTTTTAAAAGCCATGACGCGGATCATTGCTGCTCAATCCGGATCCGTTATCATTGACGGAAAGCGCATCACGGAAATTAAAACCAAAGAGCTTGCCAAAAAAATGGCCATCCTCCCTCAATCACCAGAGTGTCCGGCAGGATTAACCGTCGGCGAGCTCGTTTCTTACGGGCGCTATCCTTATCAAAAAGGTTTTGGTCATCTGACACAAAAGGACCGCGACGTCATTCACTGGGCGCTCGAAGTGACAGGTGTTTCTGCCTTCAAAAATCATCCGGTCGATGCTCTTTCCGGGGGGCAGCGGCAAAGGGTCTGGATTGCTTTAGCACTCGCTCAAGAAACCGATGTCATTTTTCTTGATGAACCAACGACTTATTTGGATATTGCTCACCAGTTAGAAGTCTTGGAGCTGTTAAAGCGGCTGAATGACGAACAGCAACGGACGATCGTCATGGTTCTGCACGATATTAATCAAGCGGCGCGCTTTTGCGATTACATTATCGCTTTAAAAAACGGCCGCATCGTCAAAGCCGGGACATGTGAAGACGTCATTCAGGCAGATGTTCTAAGAGAAGTTTTTCACATTGAAGCTGTGATTGGCACTGACCCATTGACGGGAAAACCGCTCTGCACGACTTACAATCTAATTAAAGGAGAAACCGCTTATGTATAGAAAACTGATGCTTTTACTCCTCTTGCCGGCAGTGCTGTTATTTAGCGCTTGTGGTCAAAACAATGATTCCAAATCCGAAAGTACCGCTCCGAAAACGGTCACATACCAATCGGAAAACGGCCCGGTGGAAGTGCCGGCCCATCCGAAACGCGTCATTGTTTTATCAACCTTTACCGGTGACGTTCTAAAATTAGGCGTCCCGCTCGTTGGTGTTGACTCATACGCGAAAGACAACCCTAATTTTAAAGAGGCTTTAAAAGGGGTTGAAGCCGTTTCTGAAAATGACATTGAAAAAATTATTGCGCTGAAACCCGATTTGATCATCGGCCTGTCCACGACAAAAAATATTGATAAGCTCAAAAAAATTGCACCGACCGTGACCTATACGTACGGCAAATTGGACTATTTGAACCAATTCATTGAAATCGGCAAGCTTTTAAATAAAGAAAAACAAGCCAAAGCTTGGGTCGCCGATTATAAAAAACGCGCCGAAGCACTTGGGAAAGAAATCAAAGCGAAAATCGGTGAGGATGCGACGGTTTCCGTCATTGAAAATTCCGGGAAACAGCTCTACGTTTTTGGCAATAACTGGGCGCGCGGCACCGAACCCCTCTATCAAGAAATGAAGTTGAACATGCCCAAAGCCGTGAAAAGGGATGCGTTAAAACCCGGCTGGTTTGCCATCTCGCCCGAAGTTCTACCGGAGTACTGCGGAGATTACGTCATTTTCAGCAAAGACCCAAACGCGGATGCTTCCTTTATGACGACCGACACCTATAAAAATATCCCTGCCGTGAAAAACGGTCATGTTTACACCGTCAATGCCAAAGCGTTTTACTTTAACGATCCCATTTCATTGGAATACCAACTGGATTTTTTCAAAAAAGCTTTTCTCGGTGAATAATAGAAAAGAGGAATTCTTAAAATGGAATTCCTCTTTTTAACAAAAATCAAGAAAAAGATGAGTGGTTTCATGCATGCATTTTCTTTTACATATAAACTCTTCATCGCTTTAATCCTTCTTATCGTTACCTTTATTTTGGCGTTAACATTCGGCGCAGCGGATTTGGACATGGCTAAAGTGTTCCACGCCTATTTCTCTCATAAAACAAACGAATCCTTTAACATTTTTCGGGAAATCCGGCTGCCGCGGGAAATTGGTGCTATTCTTGTCGGGGCGGCCCTATCTGTCTCCGGTGCCATCATTCAAGGATTAACGCGTAACCCGCTCGCCGACCCTGGGTTACTCGGGTTGACAGCCGGTGCGAATGCCGCACTTGCAGTCACCATGGCCTTTGTTCCGACCGCATCATATCTATGGTTGACGGTCGCCTGTTTCATCGGGGCAGCGGCCGGCGGTCTCATGGTTTTTGGCATCGGTGCCGTGAAAAAGAGCCTCTTCTCCCCTGTGCGCATGGTTTTAGCAGGGGTAGCCATCACGGCTTTTCTTGAAGCGATCGCCCAAGGTGTCGCGCTCACATTTAAAATTTCTAAAGACGTCTCCATGTGGACGGCAGGGGGTCTCGTCGGTACTACTTGGCATCAACTTCAGATCATTACGCCGATTATTTTGATCGGGCTTTTTTTGGCGGTCGCCTTGTCGAGGCAGCTCACTATACTAAGCCTGAATGAAGAAGTAGCGATTGCCGTCGGGCAAAAGACGCTTCAAATAAAAATTTTACTGCTGATTATTGTCATTATCCTAACCGGTTGTGCTGTTGCGCTCGTTGGCAATATGGCTTTTATCGGGTTAATGATTCCGCACCTCGTCCGGCCGTTTGTCGGTACGGATTATCGGTTTGTCATTCCTATCTCCGCATTATTCGGGGCAAGTTTCATGTCGCTCGCGGACCTTTTGGGGCGAACCATCCACGCTCCTTATGAGACTCCCGTTGCCGCCATTATCACGATTTTAGGATTGCCTTTCTTTTTATATGTCGTGCGCAAAGGGGGTCAGCTTCGCTCATGATGGCAACTTCTTTGTTAAAAAAGCAGAGGCGGATCATTTTATTATTGGTGCTTTTAATTTTATTGACCGGTTTAACCGGTTTAAGCATTGGCAGCGCATCGCTTTCGTATGCCCAAACGCTTTTGGCCTTGATCGGCCACGGAAACCCTATGGACGAATTTGTCATTTTTGACATTCGCCTGCCGCGACTTCTCATTACGCTGCTTTCTGGCATGGCGCTTGCTGCTTCAGGGGCTATTTTGCAAAATCTGTCAAGAAACGACCTGGCAGACCCCGGCGTGATTGGCATTAATTCTGGAGCAGGGGTAGCGGTTGCCGTTTATTTTCTTTTCGCACCTGTCAATCACGATAGTTTTACCTATATTTTGCCTATCGCCGCCTTTATCGGCGCCTTTATCACGGCTTGTCTGATTTACGGTTTTTCTTATACAAAAAATGCGGCCTTAGAGCCCGTTCGCTTTATTCTTGTCGGGGTTGGATTTAGCTTGGCCCTTTCCGGGTTAATGATCGTCATCATTAGTTCATCCGACAAGCAAAAGGTGAATTTCATCGCTTCATGGCTCGCCGGATCGATTTGGGGTGACGGCTGGCCGTTTATTCTGGCAGTGCTTCCATGGCTCGTGGTCCTTATCCCTTTTACCTTGTATAAAGCCCAAAGCTTAAACTTACTTAGCCTGCATGATACCACGAGCATCGGGCTCGGCTTACCGATTCAAAAAGAGCGTCTTATTTTGCTTGCTGCTGCGGTCGGCTTAGCTGCCTCTAGTGTCTCCGTTACCGGCAGCATATCATTCATTGGGCTCATGGCGCCGCACTTAGCCAAAGCCCTTGTCGGCCCGCGCAGCCAATTATATATTCCGATTGCCGTATTAATCGGTGGCTGGTTGCTGATGACAGCCGACCTAATCGGTCACAATATCGTCCCTCCGGACGGCATCCCCGCCGGTATCATCGTCTCGCTCATCGGCGCCCCATATTTTATTTATCTGTTTTTCCGGCAGAAAACGTAAACATTCACCGTTAGAATAAAAAACCGGGTTAATGCCCGGTTTTTCTGTATGCAAACCTTTATGAACGACCAGGGAAAACTGATCCCAATCCATTATGACCTAAGGCCACTCGCCACCGAATTAACGAATTGGTGGCACTGGAAAGTTTATGGTAGAATAATATATAATATTCAAAATAGTGAACCTATAACTCGCAAACGGGCTTTCTAATCATTCGTTTGGGGGTAGCCATATGCCCATTTGTCAAAAATGTAACCATACATGGACGTGGACAGAAACGATATTAAGAACGTTCAAGAAGAAAAAGGAATGCCCTTACTGTGGCGGCATCCAATATATTTCCTTTAAATCGTCACAATGCCTCGCCTGGTATTGGTTAATGATTCCCTTTGTCATTATCATTACCCACCTCTTAAGCATGTCGAGGGCGATCGCCATGATTGTTTCCGGGTTGATGATTGTCATAGGGTTCTTGACTCAACCATTTCTGACAACACTCAGTAACGAGGAGGAGTTTCCTGAATAATTTGGAGGAAACTCTGTCATGTCAAAATATGCTGGAAAAAACCGGTTCAGGGCTACTTTTTTTCAGTATTTCGTTTTCATAATAAAACTTGGCTCTGCCAAGCCTTATAGGCGATGGCAGAGCCTTAGTTGCCCTTATGCTGCCCTGAAAAGATTTTACTCTTTCTTACGGGTACCAAAAATCAGAGCTCTTAACTTTTTTTCTTAATCAACCCCCACAGCATCTCGACTTTTTTAATCAAAAATATTCCACCAGATTGCGGGCGGGGGTGTCACTGAGCCACTCCAATTGGCGCTGGC
>Ga0310838_1001104_pt1 | contig 16574 bp, 12 predicted proteins | sample SM_ome_6_FD_202241 | JGI IMG/M metagenome (GOLD analysis project Ga0310838, IMG submission 202241) | Sorghum-adapted microbial communities enriched on stacked mutant (SM) sorghum from Joint BioEnergy Institute, Emeryville, California... ...
AGGATCACATCAGAACGCAAGAAGACTTAAAGCCCGGCCCCAAAAACTCATTGAAACAGGCATTCCGTGGCGCGATGGCGGGTTATCCACAGGCTTGAGTTATCCACATTCCGATTTCATGTTTAATTGACAAGTTCAAAAAGTACTCGGCTTCCAAATCTTTTATGACGCTTTTCAAGATATCCTTTCCCGTTGTCGGTCGTAATTTATCGCTCGATTTTTGCAACAAATACATGCATTCGTCGACAAATTCGTCAGGACGGTCAAATTGTTGGAGCCAATCCAGGGACACTTCAAGCTGAAGAAATTCCCTTGCAAATTGTTGCACAACATTTTCTTTCATATGTTGAGGCAAATCCGTTTCCAGGAAACGCCTTAATTCATCCAACCCATTCTCCTGATGCCCCTTTTGCTCAAATCTCTTGAGTGCCGACAGGCTGGTTTCATCGATTTTGATGAATCTGCTGTCCAAATCCTTTTCCCACTTTACTTTTTCATAAACATGCCGTCCCAAGACCAATTTCATTTGGATCAAGCCTATGCCATAAGAAATACAACGGGGAAGATCATCCATCTTGTTGATCCCCGTGAAATGTACGGCAGCAACGGTCGGAAAATCGAATTGCTCGAATAAATGAGCGGCATACTGTTCCGTCGGATCAAAATGGACAAACAAATGAAAGGCCCCTTGATGGCTGATTTCAAAATCGTACGATGATGAAAAAAACGCACGGATCGTGTGGTAGGACGGTGACATCGTTTGCAAATTTCCGAACAGGATCAAATATACGTTTCTGTTTTCCCGCAAAAGATCATTTAAATACTTTCTCGCATCATGGCCCAATTCAGCATCCCGGTTATACGATAGAAACCACTCGCATATCTCGTGATGGATCGCTTCATACTTTTTTTTCCTTTTGCGATCCAATGAAGCTTGCACTTTTTGCATCACTCTGTTCAGTTCTGCAGGATCAAGCGGTTTCAACAAATAGTCCATTACATTTAATCCGATCGCCTTTTGCGCGTATTCGAACTGATCGTGCCCGCTGATAATGACAACTTCGATCTGATCGGATGAAATTTCACGCAGTTGCCGGATAAATTCAAGACCGTTCAATTTGGGCATCAAAATATCAACAAAAATCAAATCCAATTCGATTTGATTTTGCTCGATTTTTTGTAACAACAAATAGGCATCATCATCAGAAAACACGATTTCGTAGCCTTTTTCTGCGAACGGATATTTCATTGCGATTCCTTCACGCATTAACTCTTCGTCATCCAGAATGGCCAGTTTATACGTCATTGCCCTCATACTCCTTTGCCGGTAACAAAAGCGTGACTTTGAACCAATGTCCTTCCCTGCTGTCGACCGCAACACCGTAAAGGTCTCCGTAAGTCAATCGGATGCGTTGATGAATATTTTGCAACCCGATATTTTCTCCGTTGTCTGCCGTTGGTTCGCTCGCATAATCCAATCGTTCCCGCAAATCCTGCAATTGTTGTGTAGGAACCCCCACTCCGTTATCGATCATGTGAATTTTGAAATATTGACCGTCTCTCTCCGTATAAACCAGAAGCACATTCCACTTTTTACGGAAAAAGCTATATTTGAATGCGTTTTCAATAATGGGTTGCAGAATGAAAATGGGAATGGTATACCGCAAATCTTGTTCCGGGATTCGCATTTTGCATCGGAAATGCTTCGGATACCGGATGCTCTGAATGTTCAAATAGGCCTCGACATGTTGGACTTCCTCCTGCAAAGTCACGTATTTTTTTGATTTCAGCGCATAACGGAACATGGTCGTCAAAGCATAAATCGTTTGGCTGACTTCTTTTTGTTTTCCTTTCAGCGACAATACATCGATAATTTCCAGCGTGTTGTACAAAAAGTGCGGTTTTATCTGCATTAACAGCGCGTTGAACTGGGCATCGCGATATTTAAGTTCCGCTTTGTACACCTGGTTGATCAAATGATTGATGCTTTCCATCATATTGTTCATTTGCGCACTCAATTGCCCGATTTCATCATTTGAAACCACGTCCACCCTGATGTTCAGATTTCCTTCCTCAACCCTTTTCATGGAACGATACAGATTTCGGATTGGGCGTGAAATTCGAAAAGAAATATAAGAGGAAGCAATGACGGAAATGATGAAACTGACCACAACCAGCACGAATGAGATGATTTTGAGCCGCATTACACCTTCCTTGAGCATTTTTTCAGGTACGATGGACACGACTTTCCAACCCGTAAAGTCTGATGCCGTGTAATTGATCAAATTATCTTCAAACAGAGTGGATCCTCTTTTTTCACTGATGTTTAAAATTTTGGCCATCGTCACAATATCCAAATTATCGGGTTTATTGGACAAAACCAATTTCCCGTCGGGTTCGAACACCAGGAACGTGCGCGGATCCTTGTTCAAATCCTGGATCACTCCCATTTCATGAAGCATCAAATCGAGCCGTATCCACCCCAATGGACGTCCGGTACCCGGTTCGGTAACAAGTCTGAGGTAACAAACGACCGCATCCGGCATTCCATCCGTTTTGCTCAAATTGATTCCGTAATCAATATGAACTTGCGTCTTCTCGTAATCCTCCGGTCTGGGAATCGGCAGGACCACCTCCCATTGGGACAGTCCCGCCAAATTTCCATGCAGGTTATAAACGTACATATTAACGATTTCCGGCCAGGATCGATTTGTGAAATCCAACAAATTGTAAAAATCGTCTATCCGTTTGTCTCCCGTCCGGGGGATGGAATCATTGCGGGGAACATCCCGAACGTATGCAAGGAAATCCAGCAGTTGGGAAGTGTTGGACAATTGAAAACTGACCCTGTCAAGCACATTAATTTGGGTTTCCAAATGATCTTTCATTTGATCCAGCGTCAATAAATTGGCTTCGCTAACCTGAGCATAGATTGACTTTGTATCAAACCAATAAGTAATGACCGCAAATAGCAATATTTGGAAAAATATTAATATCGTAAATGTAATCATTATCTTTTTTTGCAGTGAATTAATTTTGAACCACTTCAAGTTATTCTTCCCCTTATCCAAAAACTTTCTCCGCACCAAACAAATGAAACCCCTTTACACAAGGTTACGTTGGTCCTGGCTTTGTGTAAAGAGGTTTGGGGAAAGCCAAATTCAGGCGATGTCCGCGCCATGCGCCGCCCGGTGGTTGGGTCGATATCCAGAAGATACAGACGGACGGGCATGGACATGAAAAAACGCCTCTTCGGAAGTTTGTTGAATGTTAGCTTCCGGGTGGCGTGTATTCAAGCAACCAAACATATTTGGGTTCAAACTGAGATGGATCTATAATCTGGGCAGACCGCCTTCGTTAATTGCCAAACCCTTCGGCTTGCACCCGGTAAGGCGAGCGGTTTCCCGCCAGCTCTTCCAACACGGCACGGGATACGATGTCCGCTATCCGCTCCTGCGCCTCTTCCGTCAAGCCGGCGATGTGTGGCGTGATCCAACAATTCGGCAGGCGGCGCAACGGATGGTCCGGTGCGGGGGGTTCCGCCTCCAACACGTCGAGACAGGCCCCAGCCGGCCGTCCGGCAGCCAGCGCTTCATACAGCGCCTGCTCATCCACCACGGCGCCGCGGGACGTGTTGATCAGGACGGCCGTTCGCTTCATCAGCGCCAAAGCGCCGACTCCGATCAACCCGCGGGTAGCGGGCGTAAGCGGCACATGCAGGCTGATAAAGTCGGAGCGGCGGAGCACGTCTTCCCGGGACGCTGCCGTGACGCCCAACGCCGCCGGCGCCTCGGCGGGCACATGTGGATCGAAACAGAGCACCCGCATGCCCAGCGCTTTGGCTTTCTCCGCCGTGCGCCGGCCGGTCTCGCCGAACCCGAACACGCCGAGCGTCTTGCCCGCCAGCTCCGAGCGCGTAAACCGTCTGCGTTCCCATTCCCCGCGCCGCACGCTGTCCGCCGCTTCATGGAGCGCCCGGCACGCGTGAAGCATGGCGGCGATGACATATTCGGCGACGGCGTTCGCATTGGCGTTCTTCGCGGACCATGGCGACGGGCAGCGTCATCGGGTTTTTGCTCGGGCTGCCGTTCGGGACTGAACATGCCACTCCCCATACCCTCGATGATCATGCGCGATCCCATGTCATTGATGGCGTCTTTCGCCCAATGATTCAGCGCGTCGCCAAATTCGAGCGGATGCCACACAACGGTGTAGATACTGTTGGTCAGGCTGTTGATTTTGGCGTAATATTTGCCGTCGATCAGGATGACCCTCGTAGGAACATGGCGCACGGTTCCGTCCGATTCGACGACGACGCCAGTCGTAATCCGGTTCGGGTCGACGCCGTCCGGGATGGCGATGGTGCGCTCCACATAAGCGTTGAACTTCTCCACTTCGACGACAACGTCGCCGTAAATGCCTCTGACCGTAAATGCAAGCGGCGGAACGACCAGGGCAAGTTCGCCTTTGGCCGCCGCGGTTTCGACGACTTCCACCTGTTCGGCGGTTGGCTCGGCGATTTCAATCTGCACCTTGATGTCCTGCAGGGCGACCGCTTCCCCGATTTGCTCCGATAAGGCGTCGATGTTGATTAGCCGCGCGGGCAGCGTATAGGTGGCGCGCTCCGTGCGGATTTCCAGCACCGCCTGCCGGTTCACCATGCGCTTGACCATTTGCCCGTTCAGTTCGCCGCCGACGACGTCGGACCCGTTAGTCATCGGAATCGTGACGACGGCGCCCTGGCCTTCCTCCGCGAGCTTGTTTTCCAGCTTCTGCTGGTCGACGGTGACGGTGGTCAAGGTTTGATCGTTGCGTTGCGTCGCGGTGGCCGTACCTGCGTTCTCCAACTTGCCGTTGAAAAGCACCTCGACACCCGTGCCTGGAGCCGTCGTTGGCGCCGGTTGCGACGGCGCAGGAGTCGTCGGCGTTGGCGTCGGCTGCGACGGCTCAGGATTCGGCGATGGCATCGGATCTTGCCACGGCTCCGGATCAGGCGTCGGATCCTGCCACGGCTCCGGTTCCGATGCCACACCTGTCGTGAAAGCCCACGCCGTTTTGCCCGAAATCGCCTCGTTTCCGTTACCGACCCTGTCGATGAACGCTCCCGCGTCCACCGTGACGTAATAGCTCGTGCCCTGATGGAGCTCCGACGGCAAGGTGATTTCGACTTCGGAGCGCCGTTCACATTCGCATCCGTGGCTTCCACGCTGGCCACGGGCGTGTCGTCCGCTTTCCAGACCTTGATGAATTTTTCCTGCACCGCCTCCACATTCTCGCTGAACCGCAGCTCAAGCGCGGTATCCACCGCCACGTTTTCCGCGCCGTTCTCCGGCAAGAATCCGATTGCGGAAGGAGCGGTCACATCGTTCATTTCATAGGCGCCCATGTCGACCGCGTCGTAGCGTTTGCGCGGATTGCCCGCCGGTTCGGTCGTGATCGCGGACAGATCCGGCGTCTTCCCGCTCTCGTATACGTTGTCGTCCCCCGCGTCGATTGCCGGCGATCCATCCGCAAGCCGATAGTCGCCATTTGTGGTCGGCCCGCTATCAGTTGAAAATCGACAAATTGGGGATCGGCGTCGATATTGTTGCCGCCGTCCGTTCCGAGCGAAATGTTCCAAACGTCCCCGTTGTATGCACCTTCGATCAGGCTGTGTGAAAAATCGGCGTTGGCCGGAGCCGTCGGATACTTGTACACCGCCGGAGCGCTTCCCGCCGTGTTGCCCCAGATGATGGTATTGCGCACGAACGGGGTACTTTTAAATCCGACGTACATTCCCCCGCCTTCGACGTCGCCGCATTCCCGGCAATGGTGACATTCGTCAGCACCGGAGCAACGGTGTGCATATAGAGTCCGCCGCCTGTTTCGGCCTTGTTGCCGCTGATCAGCACATTCGTCAATGTCATCTCGGGAGGTTCCGCACTGCCGCTGTATCGGAGAAGGATTCCACCCCCTTCTTCAGTCGCCGAATTCCCGACGATTTTCGCATTGGTCATCGTGACCTTGGCATTCGCGCTGAATATTCCGCCGGCAAAACCATCCTTGGCTGTATTTCCGTCAATCGTCACGTTGGTCAGCGTCAGGACGGTGTAGGAGGTATGGAGGCCGCCGCCCGAAGTATTGGCCCGATTCCCGGTGACCGACACGTCCGTCAAGGTGAGGGTGGAACCGGCGCCGGAGCCGGTGCTGTAGATTCCGCCGCCGAGACCAAAGCCGCTTTCGCCCCGCGCCTCGTTTTCGCTGATGGTCACGTTCGACAGCACCCGTTCGGAATTGTTCATGGAGATCCCTGCACCGCTTGTGTAGCTGATATTTTGCGTGATGGTCGAATCGTACATGGTCAGGGAGCCCGTAGAAACATATAGCCCGCCGTCTTCATTTTCCCGGATTGTCACATTCGACATCGTCTGATTTCCGACAAAGCTCGTGAACCCGCCACCCATGAAATTCGGATTGTCGGGCGAACTTGGCGCGTTATGGCGAATGATCACGTTCGTCAAACTCGGACTGCCGTTGTAGTTGAGTGGCGCAATATCGATCGCATGCTGCAACTGGACAGCAAAAAAAGCCGTATCCCAGCTTTCCCCGTTTTGGATTTCGCTGCCGCCGATTTTCGTCACATATTAGACGTTCGTATCCGGCGAAGCTTGCACCCGCATCTGCAGCGTCGGGAGTATCCCGCCGACGGCAACCAATGCCGCCATCAATAACCGCACCCATGCCGAACAGATCATGCGATGTACATCACTCTCGCCGGTGTCGAAAGGGGGGATTTTTGAACGTTTTACGGATCTTCAGACCAGTCAAAACGAAAGTTAAACCTATGCAAATCAGAAAGTTCCAGTAGTTGAAATACAGGGTGTTTTGCTTTTGGGGAGTTGAAAGGCCGGATTGCGAAATTTCGGAAATCAAGGTTGCCGCGAACAGGATCTGCTGCCATAATGCGCATTCAAAAACCAACAATCCGATCATCATCAATCCTGTTGAGCCTTTGCGTGACCATTACCGAAAGATTCCGAACCCGCGACATAACAGACAGCGCCCTCTCTGAAGACAATCCGACAGTCCGGATTGTCATTTTCCATCTTTAATGTTATATTGCATATTATTCTTCCATATTAAGGCTTTGTAAACACCGTTCTTTATACACCAGCCGGAAAGGACTCTCATCCTTGATTAAAAATCATGCCTTTCAGAAGCTTTGGATCGGACAGTTGACAGCCAATTTGGGAGATACGATCTATATTGTCGGGCTGATTTCATTCGTGTATGGCATCTCGGATACAGCGACTTCATTGGCGCTTGTTCCTTTCTTGACAACCCTGTCGAGATTCATCTCCAGTCTGATCTCTCCGGTCATCATTGACCGATTTTCCATGAAACGTCTGCTCGTGATCTCGCAACTCTTCAAGACCATTTGCCTGTGCGGGTTATGAGGATGGATTGCGGCGAACCCGGATTTGCCGCTCGCCGTCGTCTATTTTTTTGTATGCGTGATCTCTTTTTCGGATGGAATCCAGCTTCCGGCCGGCAGCGCGTTATTGCCGCAAATCGTTCCTCCCGACCGCTTGATCAAGGCCAACAGTTTTCTCGGCATTCTGGATCAGACCATCCAGATCGTCGGGTGGCCCGTTGGCTCCATCTTGCTGGTCATCCTGGGCAGCGATATGCTGCTGGTCATTTCCATTGCCCTTTATGGGATTTCACTCGTTTCCAACTCCATGATTCAAGTTGAAAATGCAACTGAACAAGAATCCGCGGATGAGAACGGGACAGAATGGAGCTCCCTGATCGAAGGCTGGCGCAAAATCGTCTCCACCCCCGGTCTGCGCAATCTTGCGATCATCGACGTGCTTTCGGGAATCGCCAATGGCGTCTGGGTGTCGGCCATCCTGTTTGTCTATGTCGAGCAGAATCTCAACGCCACCGAAGAATGGTGGGGATACATCAACGGCAGTTTCAGCGCGGGAATGATCATCGGCGGATTGCTGTCCTATCGATTCTCGGAGCGGATTGGCGCAAGACTGCCAGGCACCATTTTCTTGGGTACGTTCCTCTGCGGCGTATTGACTTTGGCCTTCGGATTTGCGCAAGCACCGCTCCTGGCCCTGATCATTTCCCTCATCCTGGGAATTCCGGAACAATTGAAAGATGTTGCGGAGACGCAGGTCTTTCAGCGCAGCGCATCCGATAAACTTCTGGCCAAAATTTACGCCGCACACGGCGTGCTGTTTTACATCGTCTATGGGGTCAGCGTGCTGCTTCTGGGATGGATCACCGATACCTTTGGCTTGACATATACTTTCCTCTTCGCTTCAGCATGCCTGGGAGCGGCGGCTGTGCTGGCTTATGCGAACAGAAAGAAGATCAAGGATCTGGGAGCCCCGGGAAATTTGATCGGTATGAACGGTCAAGAAAAGGAGATGCCTGGCGCCAATTAAACCTTGGTCGTCCAGGCATCTCCTTCTTTGATTAATCCGTCGTCTCCAACGCTCTTGCAAGGACCGCTGCCGCCTCTGCTCTTGTCGCCTGTCTCTGCGGCCTGAACGTTCCATCTTCATAACCGGCAATGAGGCCATGGCTCGCCGCGATTTCTACGGCTTCCTTCGCCCATTCAGAAATTTGCTCCTGTTCGGTGAAGGTTTTCCTTTGTCCTCCCGGTTTTCGCTGCAATCCAAAGGCTCTGACCATGATCTCGGCCATCTGTTCCCGCGTGATCGGATCATCGGGGCCAAAAGCGGTCTCATTGTACCCTCTGATGATCCCGTGTCGATAAGCGGCCGCAATGATGTCTTTCGCCCAATGGCCTGCCGTATCCGGGAAGGTTTTCTTTTCGTGATTGCATAAACGTCACGTCGCCGGCGCGAACATCATGACGAGACCGACGAAGCCCATCGCCGCGCCGTTCGGGCGGATAGACGACCAGAATCGTGTTGAACATGAGCGGGATCATGAGCCCCATCCCGATGTCTCGTCCGGTATACTCGCCTGATACGCCGCAAATGGCGGTACCAATGTCCCTCCTCCATGAACAGCCGCATGGCCACTGGTCGATGCGGGACAATACCGGGCGAGACACTCACGGAAGGCGTATTCGCCTTGAGGATCCCCTGAATCGCATGCCGGTTCATGGATACAGACCTGTTCAATACCGATTTCCATATTCTCGTCGGAAATGACTCACCATCTACTGCAAGCAGGCTGAAATCAATATCACAGGTTTGATCCGTCTTTCTCTTCATGAAATGACAAAGACAGCTCGATACGCCTTCCCTCCAATCTGACCTCTAACGGGAGCGCTTCTGTGGGGGGCGGCCGGGTTTATCAAGGATAAGGTGATTACGACGAACCCGCTTGCGTTGGAACTTCTTGCACCATATTGCAAAGAAGCGATAAAAGCCAGGGCGATGCGGGATGGCGATGTGTTTTACGGGAGGCGGCATGAACGAAAATAAAAAGGATGCCCGATTCGGGCATCCTGCTCCGATTGATTCTGTTGCGCCTACACATTCTCCACGATCAGCGTAAACGTAACCGTCGCCTCATCCAGACTCGGATCCTCGGAAGGCGTATTGTCTCTCACCTTGATGGTGACCTCATAGATACCCGGATCCGTTATGCACAATTCGTTGCCATACAGCACAAGATTCGGATCCAGTTCGACGCCTTCGAAGATCAGTTCATCTCCGTCTTCGTCATGGGCGTATGAATCCAGATAGATGACGACGAACGGATCTGTCCAGGTTGTCTGAAAGGGCGTGGAGATGCTCCAGTAAGGCATTGTATCCGTATTCAGCACCGTGATCTTGAAGCTGGTGGTGCTCGTCTGGTATCCTGTCGCTTCCAGCGTGACGGTCAGGTTGTACTCTCCCGCGGCATCATAAGGCACATTTCCGGAGAGTTCGCCGGTGCGTTCATTCAGGGCAAGCCACCAGGGCAATCCGGACACGGAGAATCGGGCAGAACCGGATGCATCAATCGGAACATCCGCTCCGAGAATAACATTGACGACATCTCCCTCGCACCATTCCAGGTCAGACGCAGGATGGATCCTGAATACCGGAGATGGAGCGAAGTAAGGAGTGGGCGCAGTCACGTATACCTGTACCGTATCAACAAGCTCTCCCCAAGTGGCGGTAATCGTATAGGTGCCGCTCTCATGGCTGATGAACCGTCCGCTCTGGTCGATTGAGCCTCCGGAAGCCGACCATGTCACCGGGATTTCGGTCTGGATGGTGTTGCCTTGCGCATCCAGCAGAACCGCCTCAAAAGAATGCAGGTAGCCGGCGGATAGCGACGATGGCTTATTCTTGATCTGCAGCCGGTCAACCGCGATCCGCTCAATGTTGACCTGTGCACTTGCCGTGTTGCCTGCGATATCCACCGCTTCAATGGTGAAGGCGTTCAGTCCCGGCTTCAGCGAAACGGTTGCCTGCCATCTTCCCTCCGTAAAGGCAATTTCAGACCGCGATGTTCCGTTCGAGATCGACATCGCCGCCAATCCTTTGTCATCGCTTGCGGTGCCTGACAAGATAACCTCCGAAGTGTTCGTGACCTCGGGGTAGCTGTCCAGCGTCACAATTGGTCGAGTGGAATCGACGAATGCGGTATACAGCGAACTGCCACCCTCCAATAAATTGGACGAATACCAATTATCCAACACAACGAATGCCTCTCCACGGGTTGATGGAGCGCCGGGATTGCTCAATAACAAGGCGGCGTCCGCTTCGGAAATCATGCCATGCTCAATGGCATTCCTGACCCATGCCTCGTACCAGGCCCCTCCTGTTTGCTCCACCTGGATTCCCAGATACTTCATCACGAATACGAGTGTTTCAGCCTTGGAAACATTGGCGTTCGGATCGAAGGTGTCTTCATCACGACCAATGGTGGTACCCGCCTGTTCGGCCAGATTTTTGGCCACGGCCACGTAGCCGCTGAACCAATCGCTGGCATTGACATCGGCAAACGACGGAGCTCCTTTGGCCATCTGTGCCGCCTGCTCGGCGCCGAACGACCTGACGATGATCGTGACCAGTTCGGCCCGCGTAAGGTTGGAGCCCAGATCAAAATCGATTTCTCCGGACTCCAGCACGCCTCTGCCTTGTATGATGCCGAGCTGGTACATCTTGGACGCGGTTTCAAACGGCGTGGCCGTTGTGATCTCGGCATGGACCGGCGTTGCCAGGGAAATGAGCAACATGAGTCCGAGCAGCGTGATGGCCATCTTTTTGACAGATTTCATGACCATCCTCCTTAGAATGACATATTTTTGAATTTCACTGAGTATTTTAATCTTCGAGGTTTGCTTTGACAATTATTGTCCTGCTTCCGAATTGCATATGCACTACAATATTTCCTCCAAAACGTGGCGGATCCCCTCAAATTTTCTGTACTCATGCGGAATGTTCAACGTATCCGGATGGATCGGATTTTTTCCGCATTTTGCCGTACCACGCACAAGATGTTGTTTTCCTCCAAGTACCATTCTTCTCTCATCATCTCTTCGTAAAGCTCGGCGGCTTTTTCCGGTGCCACCCCTCGTTTAATTCCCCGATCACCACATCCGAATCCACGCCAAGCGGAATCGTGACGAGCACTTCAACATCGGCGTCAGTCAGCAATTTGCCCAAATACCGGGCGATTTCCCATTCATTGTCGACGACAACCGCTTTCAAGTATGGAAATATTGCATTTTCTTAAGAATCATTACTGAAAATGCAAGCGAGACATACTCTGCGTCATCCCGGCCTTGTCCCGACGAGTGTGACGGTCATCGCGGACAGAAACCAATAAGAAGCCCGGAGCGATCTACGCCCCGGGCGTCCGAATGTTCATCCTCTTGCTTAATCGATGAGGTCCGCCTTCTGCAGCAATCTCTGGATGACCGCCGCGGTCTCCGCACGCGAGATCGGATTGTGCGGGTTCAGTGCGCCGCCATTCCCCTGGAAGATGCCATGGTGAATATTGAGCGCCGCGGACTGCCGAGCCCAGCGGCTTACGCTGCCGCCATCCGCGAATGCAGCGATCAACTGCTCCTGTCTTTCCGCACTGAGCGACGTGTCCATCCCCGCCAGTGCCATTGCCCTGGCGATGACCGCCATCGCTTCCTCTCTCGTAATCGGCGCGTTCGCCCGGAAGGTGCTGTCCGCATACCCTTCCATCAAGCCATACGACGCGGCGATTTGCACTTGGGAAGCATACCAGTCCGTGCTCTTCACATCGCTGAAAGTGCGCCCGCCGTTGGCTGCCGAGTGCAGACCCAGAGCCCGGACCACGATGGCGGCGAACTCCGCGCGGGTGATGTTTGCATCGGGATCGAACCTATCATCGGATGTGCCTTTCAACACGAGCCGCGAAGCCATATTTTCAATGTAGCCTTTCGCCCAGTGGCTGCGGACATCTTCAAACATCTTCTCATGATAGATAACCGAATACACGCTGTTCGTCAGGCTGTTGATCAGGGCATACTGGCTTCCGTCAAGTTCCAACACCTTCGTCGGCACATGCCCCATCTCGCCATTCGGCAGCATCACAACACCTGTTGTAATCCTGTTCCGCTCCACCTCGTCCGGAATCGTGATCATCCGCTCGACATACGAGGAGAAGGCATTGATCTGAATCTCCTGATCCCCGTAAACCGCCACAATGCGGAATTCCACGGCAGGAGCCACCATTTGAAGGTTGCTGCTGCCGGTCGCCACCTCGCTGTCATCGAGGAGTGTCATTTCCACGCGAATTTTGACGTCCTCCGGCGCTGTTCCGGAACCGAACTGTCTCAGCACCGCTTCAATATTTGCTTCTCTGGCCGGAAGGATGTAGGCGCCCAGTTCGTTTTGTACTTCCAGCACCGCTTCTTTTGCCGCCATATTGCTGACTATTCGCGCATTTAGTTCCGCAATCAGCGAATCCGAACCGTTATGAACAGGAATCGCAACAATGTAGCCGGGTTCGACCGCATCCAGCCTGTCATTCAACTGCTGTTCGTCAACAGTGACGCTGGTGACCTTCTTGCCGTTGATCGTTTTCACATTAGCCCGGGCAATCTTCTCGATTTTCTGACCGTTGACATATACATCGAGGCCATCCCGGTCATTTTCAACGGCGCTCTCCGGAGGGTTGTAAGGAGTCGAAGGCACACTTCTCGTGTCATTCAAGGATAGCGGGCCCGTCGTCTCCAGATCGGAAGAGGCATTGCCAGCCAGGTCGAAGATCGAAGCCGCATCCGCCGGCCGGATTTCGATCGTGCCGGTTCCGTTTTCGGTTCCCGAGACGGTCAGGAATACCCGAATCACCGTTTCGCCCCCGACCAACGCGCCGGCAGATTCCGCAGATGCGGTATCCGGTTTCCTGACATCGAGAATCTCCACCGAAGACGCCCCGCCATTGCCCGGAGTAAAGACCAACATGAGATCGTTTTTGTCAATCGCTCCGCTGCCCTGGTCCGTCCCATAGATTCCCTCCGAGAAGGTAACATCGACATACGCATTGTTCGCGCTGACTTGAGCCCCTGAAATCGCCGGAGCGGTCAAGTCAACGACAAGGCTGACCGCGGCCGAATCCGCGCTCGTATTGCCCGCCGCATCCACCGCGTTGGCGTTCACCAGGTACACCCCGTCCGCCAGATCTGCCGGCTGCGTCAAAGTCCAGCTGCCCGCGCCATCCGCCGTCGTAGTACCAACCGGCGAGCCGTTCAGGAATACTTGCACCTTGCTGCCCGCTTCCGCTGTCCCGCTGAAAGTCGGTTTTCTGATGTTCAACACAGCTCCGTCCGTCGGAGAAGTGATGACCGGAGCACCCGGCGCAGTTACGTCCACAGTGAAGCTCACGAGAGCCGATTCCCCGCCCTCATTGCCCTCTGCATCCGTGGCCGTCGCCTTCACCGTGTGAGCCCCTTCCGTCAAATCCGTCGGCTGCGTCAATGTCCATTGGCCATAAACGTCCGCGGTCACAGTACCGATCGACAAGACGTCCACGAAAACCTCCACCGTGACGCCCGCTTCTGCCGTCCCGCCGTAGGTCGGCTGTTTCACATTCACAACAGCCCCATCCGCCGGAGTCAAGATGACCGGAGCATCCGGGCCGGGCACTTCAACGGTAAAGCTGACCGCAGCCGAGTCGGGACTGGTATTGCCCGCCGCATCCGAGGCCGTCGCCTTCACCGTGTGAGCCCCATCGGCCAGATCCGTCGGCTGCGTCAATGTCCAGTTGCCCGTGCCGTCCGCCGTCGTCGTGCCGACCGACGAGCCGTTCAGGAATACTTCCATCTTGCTGCCCGCTTCCGCCGTCCCGCTGTAGGTCGGCCGTTTCACATTCACAAGGGCTCCGTCCGTCGGAGAAGTGATGACCGGAGCATTCGGCGCAGTTACATCCACGGTAAAGCTCACGGGAGCCGATTCCACGCTCTCATTGCCCGCCGCATCCGCGGCCGTCGCCTTCACCGTGTGAGCCCCTTCCGGCAAATCCGTCGGCTGCGTCAATGTCCAGTTGCCCGTGCCGTCCGCCGTCGTCGTGCCGACCGACGAGCCGTCCACGATCACCTTCACCGTGCTGCCCGCTTCCGCCGTCCCGCTGTAGGTCGGCTTTTGGCTGTTCACATGCGCTCCGCCTGCCGGAGAAGTGATGACCGGAGCATTCGGCGCAGTTACGTCCACGGTAAAGCTCGCGGGAGCCGATTCCACGCTCTCATTGCCCGCCGCATCCGCGGCCGCCGCCTTCACCGTGTGAGCCCCATCGTCCAGATCCGTCGGCTGCGTCAATGTCCAGCTGCCCGTGCCGTCCGCCGTCGTCGTGCCGACCGACGAGCCGTTCACGATCACCTTCACCGTGCTGCCCGCTTCCGCCGTCCCGCTGTAGGTCGGCCGCTTCACATTCACAAGGGCTCCGTCCGTCGGAGAAGTGATGACCGGAGCACCCGGCGCAGTCACGTCCACGGTAAAGCTCACGGGAGCCGATTCCACGCTCTCATTGCCCGCCGCATCCGTGGCCGTCGCCTTCACCGTGTGAGACCCTTCCGCCAAATCCGTCGGCTGCGTCAATGTCCAGTTGCCCGTGCCGTCCGCCGTCGTCGTGCCGATCGACGAGCCGTCCACGAACACTTCCACCGTGCTTCCCGATTCCGCCGTCCCGCCGTAGGTCGGCTTTAAGCTGTTCACATGCGCTCCGCCTGCCGGAGAAGTGATCAAGGGAGGATCAGGCGGGGTCGTGTCCTGCAGCGAGAGGCCAAAGGCCGTAGAATTGCCTGACAAACTGAAGATTTTCGACCATGAGCCATCTTGCACAACGACGATATAATTGCCCGCCGAATCGGCCACAAAGACCCCTTCGTAATCATAATCATCAGCAGACTTGGCAATCTGATGTCCAACGGACGTCTGGCTCCCATCGTCAGCCAATGCAAAATAATAATAATCGCTATAGGTATTAGCTATTGAGAACATCATAGAATATTTCTTTGTACCAAAAACAAACAGATCCAATGGGTAGAGAAACCGACTCGGGGAGCCTTCGTAAACTTGTTTTCGTTGCCATTGCCCTTCCGCATAAGTAGCAAGATGAGCATTTCCGGAAATATCGGAATACATAAAATAGAGCCGATCGTTCGAATCAATCACAACAGGAACAGAATAATAGACCTGATTCGCCACTTCTTCAGGCGAACCAAAATTCGCATCGGCTTGCGATTTGCTTGTAAATTTATATTGGGAATCCAATTGGTAAGATATATAAATGCGATTCTGATTGCTCACTGCTATTCCCGCAAGGAATTGCCAATCATTTGTTCCGGTTTTTGTGGCCACAGATGTCACTTGCCAGGAACCGGATGAATTATGTGCATATTTGAGTTGCGACTGTCTGGTTCCATTCGTATCGAAATATGTATAGGCAACATGTGCTTTTCCATTGGAGTCAACAGCAATTTTCGGATTATTGAAAGTTTTCCAGCCTTTTGAATCGCTGGCCGACTCCACGGTGGAGAATGTCCAGCCTGATCCGTTAAAATAGCCGTATTTGATTCCCCGCGGGCTGGATATATCGGTCCCATCAGCCATATAGAAAACAAGATGCAGATGATTCTCCGCATCCACGACCAGATCCAGGTAACCACTAATACTCGAAGCTCCTGCCATCGTTTTGGTTACGCTTGTAACACTGGTCCATCCGTTGCCGTCCCACTTCCTGATTTCAATTTCTTCATTAAACTTGCTTACATAAGCAAGATAAATGACGCCCTCCGGACTTTGGGCGAGGGCGCTGAAAGCGCTGGTGCCTCCGGAGTAAGAATGGATGGTTGATTTCTCGATCGTGTCCGAGAAATTGGCATGCGCCTGCATCGGATAAACAACCGGAATGATGAGAAGAGAAATCATCAGCAAAACGAGTCTGGTCATTTTTCTTCCAATCATGTCCTTCGCCAACCCTTCGATGAAATGTTGATAGGAAATACATAAACCTGAATTTCGAAAGTACCCTCTCATCAATTAACTAAAAAAGGGCTCCAATCCTTGGTATAATGAGGTTTACCGAAAACAACACCATCCAAGGAAAGGAGCACCTTCAAGGTGAAGTGTACC
>Ga0310838_1001115_pt1 | contig 16260 bp, 20 predicted proteins | sample SM_ome_6_FD_202241 | JGI IMG/M metagenome (GOLD analysis project Ga0310838, IMG submission 202241) | Sorghum-adapted microbial communities enriched on stacked mutant (SM) sorghum from Joint BioEnergy Institute, Emeryville, California... ...
ATAAAATAGAAGAGGCTGGTACATAAGTCAACTTCCCAAAAATTGGTCCCCATTTATATAAATAAAGTCACATTAAAACGAATAACCCCGTACCACTTTTAAAGTGATATGGGGTTATTATTGGGATGCGGTCAACCTTTTAGCCACTTTTTGCCCAACCTCATCAAAAACATAGCCGCCTCATACGTCCATCATCAAGCCTTGGCGTTGAGACGGCTTTCATTTTATCCTGCTTTCGTAATATGCCTTTGTTCGGTCACCTCGAATGTCCAGCCGAACGGGTCCTCTAGTTCGCCTGTCTGAATGCCGACAATCGTCTTATATAATTTTTTGGACACGGAACCGATTTCGCCGTCATTCACGATGTAAGTCTCCCCTTTATATAACAGTTTTCCAACCGGGGAGATAACGGCCGCTGTTCCCGTTCCAAAAATTTCTTCCAATTGCCCTTTTTTGTGCGCTTCAATGACTTCATCTATCGCCAAGCGCCTTTCAGTGACAGGGTATCCCCAATATTTCAATAATTGAATGGCGGAATCACGCGTAATTCCCGGTAAAATACTGCCATTTAATTGCGGCGTAATAATCTCTCCGTTGATCTTAAAGAAAACGTTCATGCTGCCAACTTCTTCAATATATTTTTGTTCGACGCCATCCAGCCATAAAACCTGTGTATAACCATCTTTGGCGGCGAGCTCTTGTGCTTTGAGGCTGGCGGCATAATTGCCACCGGTTTTCGCCTCACCGGTTCCTCCTCTCACCGCACGGACATATTCGGTTTCAACGGCAATGGAGACAGGATTAATGCCTTCTTTATAGTAAGCGCCTACCGGGGAAAGGATCATCAAAAATTTATAGCTTTTTGAGGGTGAAACGCCAATATACGGCTCGGTGGCGATAATAAACGGGCGTATATACAGGGAGGTACCCTCCGCTCTTGGAACCCAGTCTTTTTCAATCAAAATAAGTTGGCGGAGTGCTTCTAAAACGAAATCTTCATCAATATGAGGAATACATAAGCGGTCATTTGAACGGTTCATTCTTTCAAAGTTCTTCTTTGGACGGAATAACAGAACTTTTCCGTTCTTTCCGAGATAAGCCTTTAACCCCTCGAAAACTGTCTGCCCATAATGGAAACACATGGCAGCGGGGTCCAATTGAATCGGCTGATAAGGAATGATCCGCGCATCATGCCAGCCCTTCTCGTTCGTGTAGTCCATCGTAAACATGTAATCCGTAAAGACTTTGCCGAATTCCAAAGAATCCGCGGATGGTTTGTCTTTCAATGATGTACAACCGGTAAATTCAATAGTTAAATCCTTCAATGTCAAGACTCCCTGTTTTTATATTTTAAGATTTTAAAATATAATAAATCCAATTTATGAAAGTTTCAAGATGTAAAAATAAATTAGTTAATAAATACTATTTTGAAAGCGTTTACTTTTTAAAAATGCGAAAAGCGGCGGCTTAAAACCGTCGCTTTTGTTAAAATTGTCATTTTACTCCCAAAGTCTATATCCCGGATAACCAAATCCGTAGCCGGGGTAACCCCCGTACCCATGGTGATGGAAGCCATATCCAGGATATCCGCCGAAACCATGGTGATGGAAGCCGTATCCGGGATAGCCGCCGAAACCATGGTGATGGAAGCCGTATCCAGGATAACCACCGAAGCCATGGTAACCACCATAGCCATATCCTGGATAACCAAAACCGGCTCCCATTCCTGGCATCATGCCTCCGTAAAATTGTCTCTCTAATTCTTGATCCATTCCCATACCCCTCCTTTACGGAATACACCATAGTATATGTGTCCCGTTTTTTCGCGGTATGGTTATTCGCCCATCTATTAAATATCGAAATCCGTCCCGTTCGTGTTTTCATTGACCATCCGGTAAAGCCTGTTCGAGCATTTATCTTAGCAGTGCTTTTTTCTGCATCGTTGGGCTAACTTTGACGGGAAATATTTATGACCATTCAATATCGTCGTCTCGAAAAAATCCTTTTTATCAACATGATGATAAGAAGAAAGATGACAAAATCGACGAGCAGGCCAAAAAGGGAAAAGCCATACATATGACCGCCGTAATAACCGCCAAACGGATGGAACATATGCCCAATCATCATGCCGAGGCCAAATGAAGCCGCATGGGACAATAACGAGGACCCGCGGTTATACGTGGATCTTGGCATTTTGACGACAGGTGAATGATATCGCGTATGGAAGGTACTGGTATGGGTGGAAAAACCGCGACTTGTCCCGAATCCTCTTGCTTCAGATACATGAGGCATATAAGCCAAGCCGATCATTATTGCCAACAGGAAAACCATGATTTTTTTCATTCAAAACGCCCTCCAAACCCTCAAGCAATCTTTTCGGTTCCTGGAAAACCTTTTATTATTTTTACGTTTGGAGGTCAATAAAGTTTCATTATCCGAATTGAAATCTCTGGAAACTCATTCGTTGCAATGCTTTCGTTGAACGGTTTCTGACTTTGAGTGAGTTTGCAACTTTCAACGCCTAAGCCTTTATACGACACTGTTTTTGTTCGTCGGGCTATCTAAAATATCCGCATCCACAAGATTATTAATGGGGATGTTGATTGGCGAAAGATCTCCGTTTTGCTCTCCTACCGCCTGGTTACGCTTATAAGAAAGCAGCTCATCAACGAACTGCAAAGATCCGGCATTGATGACCGATCCGTTATCAACCGTGTTCACTTTAAAAGCGAAAAGATTGATGGCCAAAGGGGTAAAAAAGACCATTCCAACATCTCCTTTGAAATTTATCGCCATTCTACAGAAGACTACCACTTCGATGTTTTCGTTTAAAAATATGGAGGAGCCTTTCAAAGAACACTTACTTTACTTGTCGGGCTGTCAAGATAATCCTGGTCCGTGACATAGGATTGTGTTAAAACCATCGGTGAAAAATCACCGTTTTGCTCGCCAATGCCCTGGCTTCTTTTGTAAGAAACGAAAATATCGATATGTTGGCTAGGTCCAAGATTTACAACCGCCGAATGATCCACGACATTTATTTTGAATGTCAAAAGATTAATGGTTACCTGACCAAACGACATCTTCCGCCCTCCCAACCTGAGACCGATGTTCGAAGCGTAAACGTTATTTTCTTATTTTGATCGTTTGTTGCTCTAAAACATCATCATCCCGAACAGCATGCCAATTAAAAGCCCTAAGCGTTAAGTCAGACATTTGTTGTCCGAATCCTTGTGACTTTTTGGCACAAACATGTCGACCGATTTGAATGGTAGAGCCTAAAGAAACACGTCCCGAATGGTCGGCATTATTAATTTTTATTTCAGCAATCTCGACGTTTGTCGGTTTAAAGAACATGTATCACCGCTCCTTATCTTGGATGCCGGGCATCGGCAACCATTCGGATTCAAATGAAGAGGCCGAATCGATTTGGTCCCGATCATCGACCATGCTTCGTGTGCCTAAAAAGCTGCTCCCATCACCCATGTTCTGTCCTAACCCCATATTTTTCTTATCGGAATTATGCCATTCCGCCAATAAATTGTTTCCAACATTTATGGCCGAGGCATTTTCAAAGGAATTCACTTTAATCATGCAAATATTAATATAGAATTGTGCTGGCATCGGTGCCTGTGACATTTTCCGTCTCTCCCCTTCCGCTTTTTAAATGAGTATTCATGTATTTGTAAAATATGTCCGTGACCACTTACGGTAACGTACTTCTCCATCAACCATTAATGTTAAACGTTCCGCCGTAACCGTTTAGAACGCTATCATCAACGTCATATCCGAAAATCCACGTGAATGCCAAAATCCAGACACATCGTTTTGAATGGATGCGAGGATTAGAGATAAACTATGACAAAGCCATTTATCATTCTTACAAGGGGGATTGCAAAGATGGGCAGAAGGGATAAACTCACCACGCTTTTTGGGATCGGCATCTTCGCCCTGATTTTAACGACTGTTTACTCCATTGTACTTGGTATTCTCGGTTACCGGACGATGAACCGAATCGATTTTATCTATAAAAAAATGAAAAAGGGGGAGTCATCGAGCTAAGCCGATGGACTCCCCATTGTTTTTATAAGAATTCAACATTTAGATATATGAGACCCAAGGTGTTCGGAAAGGACTACCCTCCGATGTTCGGAAGGATTTACTTTTTAAAGTGGTACGGAATCGTCGTGATGGCGATATCCTTCGTTCTCACCAGATAAGCGCGGATTAAAGTTCCAGATTGGTTATGAAGCAGCGCATGCCACCACTTTTTCGTATAAAATTGCGGCATGACAACCGTAATCCTCGCACCTGCCTCATCTGTTTTATATTTGACGGCATCAATAAATCGGCTGAGCGGAGTGAGAATGCTCCGGTAAAGCGAATGAATGGTAACAAGCCGCACCCCCGTATCCCACTCTTCCCATTGCTTTTCCATTTTTTCGATCGCTTCCGGACTGAAACCAATATATACGGCAATGACATGATCCGTAATCGACTTCGCGTACAATAGCGATTGTTTGACGACGGTCGTAATGCCAGATACAGGAACGATAATCACGTTTTCTGAGAGCTTAACGTCTTTTAATTTCTCGGAAATGTCGATGCGCAACTGGTCTCCGACATCCAAATAATGCTGGTGAATTTTATGAAAGACGAAGACAACGAGCGGAATAAAAATCAGTGCCATCCAAACATGCGTAAACTTTGTGATAAAGAAAATGATTAAAATCAAATAACAGATCAAGGCACCGATTAAGTTAGCCGCCAGCTTCATCCCCCATCCTTTCGGTTTCGTCCGGATCCATTTCAGGATCATACCAGTTTGAGATAATGAAAAAGGCAGGAAAACCCCGACGGCATAAAGCGGAATTAAATTGCTGACATTGCCTTCAAAAATTATGATCAATAGAATGGAGGCCACCCCTAATGTCATGATGCCATTGGAATAACCTAACCGGTCGCCCCTCGATTTAAAAGGACGAGGCATAAATTTGTCTTGAGCAAGATTCACAGCCAATAATGGAAAGGCAGAAAAACCGGTATTGGCGGCAAGAACCAAAATTAATGCCGTTGTCGCCTGAATAAAGTAATACACACCGTTTCGACCGAACACTTCGGTGCTGAGCTGTGATAAGACGGTTTGATGTACGGACGGACCTATGCCGTACCAATATGTCAAAAAAACGATGCCCGAAAACAACGCACCCAAAATAACTCCCATCATCGAAAGCGTCAAAGCCGCGTTTTTCTCAGACGGTGCCTTAAAGCTTGGGATCGCATTCGATATCGCTTCAACACCGGTCAATGCCGAACATCCCGATGAAAAGGCTTTTAATATGAGAAATAAACCGATGCCGGCCACCGGTGAACCAACCGGTGCGTGGGACGAAGCTGGGGCGTGGCCGGTTAACACTTTGTAAAACCCTGCAATAATCAGGACGACCAATGCTAAAACAAATAAATAAACCGGATAAGCCAGTATTGTGGCCGATTCGGATAAGCCCCGCAAGTTTAAAATAGTTATGATAATGACGATAACAACGGCGATCAAAACACTATGGGGATGAAGTGCCGGAAAAGCCGAAGTCATCGCATCGGTTCCAGCTGAGACGCTGACCGCTACCGTTAAGACATAGTCAATGAGTAAGGATCCCCCAGCAATCAGGCCAAAATTCATCCCCAGATTTTCTTTGGCGACGACATATGCTCCACCGCCTTGCGGGTATGCATAAATAATTTGGCGATAAGAGAGAATCAAAGCGAGCAATAAAACCAACACGCCAACCGCAATGGGTAGCGAATACCACAAAGCCGCCATCCCCACAACAGCAAGAACTGTAACAATTTGTTCAGGACCGTAGGCGACAGAAGATAAAGCGTCGGATGACAATAAAGCCAACGCCTTTAATTTATTTAGTTTTTGATCTTGAATTTCATGCGTTTTAAGCGGTTTGCCGATTATCCAACGTTTAATTTTACTAACCATATCTTTTGCACCTTCATATCACACAGATGATATTGAAAACTTGCGCCTGACTCATAGGGGCTAGACTCCCCCGTTATTTCGGAAGTCTGACCCCGGACTTTTGAGACAGACCCTTAGTTGCCCTTATACTGGCATAATAAAAGTTCTACATCCTTGCCAGTATTAGCCTGTTGATAACCACAGACCCTTAGTCACCTATATGCGATCGGAAATTCTAATTAAAAAATGGGTGGCACTTGTTAAATTTCAACAGTAAAAAAAAGAAAAAACTATCAAAGCGATGCTTTAATAGTTCCCGTGCAATCATCACTCTCCCTATGCCGATGAGGTTAGCTGACGGGTTCGGGCCGGGCCGCCCTACCTAGAAAGGATTCACCCCAAAAAAACGGGTCCCCCACTCCCTAAAAGGGATTAGGCACAAATAATATTCCATTGATGCCCTCATTTTATAAACGCCTTTACACATTGTCAATTGTTTTTCGGGTAATTTTTTTAGCCGACGACATCATGTCTTATCCGCGTCAAATTCTGTGCAGAAAATAGCATCAACCTTCAGACATTATCAGGATGTCAGAGGCACACAATATAAAGCAACAGAGGAGGGAAAAGCATGCCAAACAATAACATACAGTCAATGTTGAAACCAGGCCATTCTGGGACCAATGCACAAAAGGTAAAAAAACAGATCCAAACCGATATCAAAGCGGGTGTAGGTTCCATGACGGCCCGGGAAGCCGGTGCCAGGCGAAGTAAATAAAAAAACGGGGTTAACCCCCGTTTTAGTGCGTTTTCTTAGTTCGTTCTGCCTGATCATTGCATCTCAGTTCTAGTTTTTGTCGTTTTTAGCCCATGTTATTCCAAATTCTGGAGCGTCTGCTGATTTTCGTGGCTCTTTTTGCTGAAAAATGAGCATAAATCCTGTTTTTGTGCATTTTCGATGACGATCGGCTTCAAAATCGCTCATATGCTCCAGTTTTTTACATATTTAGCTATGATCTTTCCAGATTATGGAGCGTCTGCTCATTTTCGCGGCTCTTCTTGCTGAAAAATGAGCATAAATCCTGTTTCTGCTCATTTTCGTGCTTGATCTGCTTTCATTTTGCGCATATACTCCAGGTTTTTACATATTTAGCTACGATTTTTCCAGATTATGGAGCGTCTGCTCATTTTCATGGCTTTTCATGCCGAAAAATGAGCATAAATACGGTTTTTGCGCATTTTCAAGGACGATCCGCCTTAAAATTGCGCATATGCTCCAGTTTTTTACATATTTAGCCTTAATTCTTCCATATTCTGGAGCGTCTGCTCATTTTCATGGCTCTTCTTGCTGAAAAATGAGCATAAATCCTGTTTCTGCTCATTTTCGTGCTTGATCTGCTTTCATTTTGCGCATATACTCCAGGTTTTTACAGATTCCACTGCATTTCTTCCAGATTATGGAGTGTGTGCGCATTTTCATCTCTCTCCCAGCTGAAAAATGCGCATAAAGGCCGCAAAGGCGCGAGTCGAGATCAGCATGAGAGTTTTTTTGGTTGCGCGAAGTTCTACCGCCTTGTGATGCTAGTCCATGCTGGACATCGCGCCTTAATGGCTTGCTCACATCAAACATTTTCAAGGTTTGACCCGATAAATTTCAAAAGAATGCCCAACTTCAATGTAATTATCCTGACGATCATAAATCGTCAACTTCAGCTGCCATTTCCCCGGGATAGTCAAATACGAACCCTTCGCTGTGAAATAGCTGACGTGGTCATCATCCGACCGAGCCGCATCCCGCTTTAAAGAAATGTGGAATGGTGCCAATTCTTCTTTATTTAATTCCTGCAAAGTCATCTCGGCAGTGGTCATTTTTCGATCTTTACACTGCACAGCCAACTGTATCGTTTGCACGGTGCCGGGATTTGTCGGGTAAATGGATGTGGCGATGGTACATCCTTCACGATCGGTTTTCCAATAGACCGGTTCATTAGGAGGAAATGGCGTTAAATGCGTCAATGCTCCAACAATAATCATGAGAATAAACATAAGTGCGGCATCCACTTTGATCCAACGCTTAAAGGCATGTGGGTTGCGGCTTTTCAGGCGTTCCCTTATAATCGCGGCTGTTAAGAAAACAAGCAGCACGACAAAAACCTTAACAACCAGTAACTGCCCCCAATCGCTTTTAAACACATCTGATATATCGGGTGAAAAGAGAAGCGTTAAGACAAATCCAGTAACAACTAAAATCAAAAGGCTGATGAAAGCGCCATTTGAGAAAAACGGCAAAAAACTTTTTAGGTGGCTTTTATAATGGAATAAGAGAAACACTAAACCGCCGACCCAAAAAGCAGCCGCAAATAAATGCACTGCATCAGACACAAGCGTAAGTGGGACTGGATGAAAAACCGCGGCATGACCAACCGCTGCTTCGAGTGCGATCATGCCAACAACCCATAGGCCGTCCAACCACCGAAACCGCTGCAAAATCAAAACACCAATGATAGCCAATAAAACTCTGATTAAACTGATCAAGCCGAGTTCCGTGTGAAAGAAATAAGTCCCCCATTGACTCCCGGATAATCCTGAAAGGGCACCATAGCTGTCGCTAAGGCTGAGAAGCACTGCGCTAATCAGAAAGAAAAGCTTTAATGCTTGGTACCAACCAGCTTTTTGCTGATGTATCCACTCGCGTCGAAGGACACCGATGAAAATCCATCCTGCAAAAGCCAAAAAGAACAATTCATAGATGCCATAAAAGGAAAAAGCGATACCGCTTTGACCACCATTATTGGCTGGTTCAGGCGCCGGGCGATTTAGCAGGTCTGACCCGTTACCCACCTGAAACAAATAGGAAGATCCTACTGGGTGCCCATCAGCGGAAATCACATGATAGCTGACGGTATATGTCCCATTCTTAAGCTTTTTCAACCCGACGGATAACTGGGTGTGGTCCGGCGACATCTTCGTCGTTGATTCGGACACGAGGTGCCCTTTGCCATCATAAACCTTGATATAGTATAAATCCCTTTGCAGACGTTCATTAAACGATAAAACGACCTTGTTCGGTGCCTCTTTTAATTGGCTGTTCGGGCTAGGTGTGGATTGAATTAACGTCGCATGGGCTTCGGTGACTTGTGGGAGAAATAGTAGTACCCCCAAAATCAGAAAAGCAATGAATTTCTTCATTGAAACCCCCTCCCTCATAAAAAATAAAAGCAAAGTGCTTAAGATCATTTTTGACAAGACCATCCTCGCTCATTACCATAAACATTTTCGTTGGAACCCTGTGCTTTCCGTTACCGTTACGTGGGCCGTCACTTTGTAGATGCCTTTGTTTTAAAAGTATCATGGCGTGTGTGCATACCGTGGTCTGCATTTTTTTGTACTTATTGAGGGATACCTCTTTCAGCCAATCGTTCTCTGTTTCACTCTTGACAGCGATGCGCTTTTTTCAAATGCATCTTTTTCGGCAATTCTTTAAGGATTTCTTCAAAGGAAAAGACCTTACCGCCAAAGCCTTTCACAAATTGCTCGGCATGTTTCTTATATTCAAAGGTGAGAACTTGCGGCTGGCAGCAGCCCAAATCTAAAGACGCGTCCATGACAAACCACGTCAGAGGAACACTAATCGTGGTTTTACGCAAAAAGTCATAACAAATGGCCTGCAAGACGTCTCTGCCTAATTGCTGGTAGCGTAGTAACCCACAGTGCGCGCAGCAAGCGGCTTCAATGCGATTCTCCGAAAGGATTAGCCGAAACGCGAAAGATTCATTGACTTTTTTACGACAATACACGCATTCTTCTTTCGGCGAAGGAGCATCTAGAGCAGCATCACCTCTATAGGTAATACCCCCAAAAGTTTTAATAATCGTCCCTTCTTCGATTAAAGGCTTTAAGTCGCGGTGGACCGTCATTTCCGAGACACCTAAATGCTTGCTTAATTCTTTGATAGTCATGTTCTTCTTTTGAGCGATCCATTCTTTAATTTTTTCTTGGCGTTCAATCCGCAACATGTCGGCGACTCCTTCATCTCATTCTCACCAACAAGTTTTGATGATTTTTAACATTTATAAACATAGTTTAACAAAAAAAGTGGAGGGATTTGACAGCGCTCCATCGACAAATCTATGAACTTTTTAACACCTCATCGTCGCTACAAAAGTTTTCACTTGTACTTCACAGACTTTTCACCAATTTGTTACATCTTAACAATCTTTCCGGAATGATTTTATACTAAAATATTGTTAGATGGTGTTATAAAATGTTTGAATATAACACATATTATCATTAGTTGAAAACGCGAGGTAAATCAATCACTCCAAGGAGAGGTTTATTGATGAAGAAACTGTTCACCATTTTCCCTGCCGTTTTAGCCTTTATGTTTTTATGGGTAGGGGTAGCCAGCGCCCATGTGACGGTTGACCCGAATCAGGTTCCAGCCGACTCTTGGCAAAAATTCGTCATTAAAGTACCTAATGAAAAAGACATCGCAACAACAAAAGTCGAAGTCCGAGTTCCTGACGGAGCAGAAGTGATGTCCATCGAACCGGTAAACGGCTGGACGTTTAATGCCCAAAAAGATCAGAATGGAAAAATGACATCTTTAATTTGGACAGCGGAAGATAAAGGGCTTTTAGCCGGTCAATTTATTGAATTTCCGATTATGGCTAAAGTGGCGAAAGATGCTAAATCCTTGCAATGGAAGGCTTATCAAACTTACAGTGATGGCAGTGTCGTCAAATGGATTGGCCCTGAGGATTCCGAACACCCCGCTTCGGTAACCAAAATTGTGACAGCAACGGATCAGCAAACAGCAAGCGCAACATCCGATCAAACCAGCCAATGGCCGTTGTATCTTTCCATCATCGCGGTTGTCCTAAGTGTCATTGCCCTTTTCATCAGCCTGATGAGAGGGCGGAAAACGGCCTAACGTATCGCCATCCTTTTTGATGGCAAATATATTTTCTCCTAGGCATTTCGTTACTTTGGCACAACCAATAAAAAGTCGATAAAGTGTAAAACGTGACGCATTTCCTTGTGCGTCACGTTTTTCAATTCAAACATCAAAACGTACCTTTACTTAACCGGAAAAGCTCCGGTTTTCGAAACAAAAACCCGGTCGCGGGGAAAGGTTTTATGAAAATACCGCTCGACTCTCGCATGGAGGTCATTGAGGTACCAATCGGAGAGCTCATGCGCTTCAAAGAGTTTCGGCATCCCGAGTCTCTTGGAGCGGCGGCCCATCGCCCCGTCGCCGATGGTTAATGTATCAATCCATACCCGATCAGCAACAGGCTCTAATTTTTCCGGAAATTCGGGTGTGAACGGCAAGACGGGCGATACCGCCGCTTGCGTTCGTATTCCCGCATCGTGAACCGCTTTTAAAGCCTTAATCCGTAGTTTGACTCCCGGTGCCAATGGCGCGAAAATCCTTTTGATATCTTCCCGATCTGTTTCCACCGTCATGGAGACGAGGACGTCACATTTCTCTTTTAATTGGACGAACAAATCAATGTCTCTCGTAATGAGCGGCCCGCGCGTTTGAATCTGTATGGAGTCAGGTGGTTCCTCTAACATGGCTTCTAAAATTTCCCGGGTAATCCGGGCTTCGCGTTCAATGGGTTGATAGGGGTCAGTGGCTGAGGACATGTAAATATGAACGGGTTTTCCTTTTTGCCGCAGTTTCTTTATTTCCTTTCTGTAGCTTTCCGCCGCATTGCTTTTCATCTCCACCCATTCGCCCCACGGCCGATCCTTAAATCTTTGGATGGGCAATTCCCGGACATAACAATACAGGCAAGAAAACCGACAGCCGCTATAAGGATTTAAAGAATGGGTAAAACCGACATCTAAGTAGCCGCTAGCTTCCGTTAAGATTTTCTTTGTGACAATCGCCTTGGTTTCCAGCGTCCATCCCTCCAAAGTGAAGCCATTTTCTTCATAGGATCATCATATTAGATCTGATGCCAAATTTGCATGAGAACGCGGTTGAGGACGGTTAGTAAAACAAAGAGAATGGCTAGTACCCGTTGCCCAGCCGCAAATAAGGCTAAGGCACTGCCGCCGAATATCATGACTTCAAGGAATAGTTTTCTCCATCCTTTAACAGGAAACGGTGCAGCTGGCGATCCAAATGTTGCCCAGATAACCGCAGCCAATAGCGGTGCACCGATCCCCACAACTATTTTCAAACCTAAGGCAAGATCCAAATGAAATCCCCAGTACCCTAATGATATTAAGGCGCCTATTTCCAAAACAAACCGTAATAAGAGGTTGATACCCATTTTCTTCTCCTTTTCATGATAATATGTCTGGCATTCTACCTGAGACGCACGGCATGATCGAGATGCTATTAATATTAAGTTAACAAATGGAAGATTTAGCTCCAATAAAAATTGATGGCAAGTAGCCTCTCATAATACAAAATTGAGGGCTTGAAGCCCTCACAAGACGTCTTATAATTCTTCTTGTAATTTGTAGTAGTAAAGCGCTATGCCATTTGGCCCTTGTTGACCGGCGATGACGATATATGCAGGTTTTTCTGTACTATAATCATCATAATAATAATAAGACTTACCTATAATAAAATCGGTTGAAATGGTTAAATTTAAAGTTTCCCCTTTATCCATTGCATTGATGGTGGAAAGCAATTCTAGTCCTTTCTTATTTTCTTCGTCAATATGAACTGAAGCGAGGTTTGTAAAATTCTTATACTGTTTAGTGCAAAATAAAAATACAGAGTTCTGCAACAAAAAGTGCAGAGCCTAAAGTAAAGAAAAAAGGCTTGCCAGCCCCTAACATTTCCTCTACTGTGGAAGTTGTGAAATCATAACCAAACAGTGGAGGATCGAAAGGATGCTGACAATGCCTGAAATTAATCGTATCAGAAAACTACGTGAAAAGAAAGGGTTGGCGATTGCGGAAATTGCCCGCAAAACAGGGTATAACTGGAGAACCGTGAAGAAATACGCGGATGGTAACACTTTTGCCCGACAAAAAATAAAACCAAAAAAGGGCATGATGGAAGAGGAGGGATACGGACAAATTATTGATGATTGGCTAGAGGAAGATGCGAAGCTGCTAAGAAAGCAGCGTCGGACGAACAAAACAATGTTTGAAACACTCCAACGTAACCATGGATTTAAAGGATCATATCGCACGGTTTGCGCGTACATACAGAAGCGAAGACCACAGCTGAAGCTGGAGAAAGAACAGCGCTATGAGCGCCTTGAACATCCGCCAGGGGAAGCACAGGTCGATTTTGGGAAGATGACCGTGGTGACAAAGGAGGGGAAGGAGGAAGAACGATCCGTTTTGATCATCAGCTTCCCCTATAGTAACGCCGCATTTGCCTATCCGCTGCCGGCAGAAAACATCGAATGCTTCCTTCATGGATTGACGCAGTTGTTTCGCCAGGCCGGAGGAGTGCCGAAGGTATTGCGTATTGACAACTTGCCTGCAGCCGTCTCATCCATCCAAAAAAGGGGTGGACGCCAATATACCGAGGCCTTTCAGAAGTTTCAGCTTTACTACCGGTTTGATGTGCAGGCGTGCAATCCGTACAGCGGACACGAGAAAGGGAATGCCGAGCGAAAAGTCTATTATACTCGCAACCTTTGTTTTGTCCCCGCTCCGTTGATCGAATCAGATTCGGAGTTAACAAATTGGCTGCATCGCAAGATGGTCGAGGATCGGAACCGTCTACATTATGAAAAGGAGCGGATGATTGAGGAGCTATGGCAGGAAGAACGTTCAGAACTGTTGGCTTTGCCAGAACAGGATCTTCCGATCTTTTCTCTTGATCATGCCTACGTGAACAAGTATGGAGAAGTAACGGTGGATGGGGAGGCGTTCGTCATTCATGGCTTGTCCGTTCCCAATCGGGTGTTGGTGAAAAAGGAATGGGATCGTTTCTTTGTGCTCTCTCCTGACGGGGATGTACACTTTGAGGCACCAAGGCCGTATACGAACGTGAAACGCGAGATCCCTTGGAAGGAGATTTTTGCCGAGTGGGCGGTCAAGCCCCGGGTCGTCGAGTATTCCCGGTTCCGGGCGTACTTGCCGGAATCGATTCAGACCTATTTGCGGGTCTCCTCCTGCGAAGTGTCTTCCCGCTTGAAAGGGCTACGAGTGCTTTTAGACCGATGTACGCTTTACGAAATCGCCCAATGGCTCAAGAAGAAGCAACGATGGGACTTGGCCCCTCATGAAATCGGAGTGTTAATGGAAGCCGAGCACTCCCATTACCCGGCCAAGTGGGAAGAAGCTTATACCCCTTCCGTTTTGGTTGATTATGAAACGGACTTAACGGTGTACGATCAACGCCTTCATCCCGTGAAGGAAGGGGGGTGGCAGGATGAACACAGAGATAAAAGAGATTTGTAAAGCGCTGCACTTGGCGTATATCGCTGACCGATTCGAGGAGGTGGAATTCGAAACAAAAGAACAGTTTTTGCGCAACGTATTAGCGCTCGAGCTGTCGTGCCGCCAGCAGGCGAAACAGGCGCGGCTGATCAAGAGAGCCAAGTTTCGGGAGTTGAAATGGCTCAAGGATTATGAGTGGTCCGATCACATCCATTGGCCGAAGACAACATCGAAAGAGGAACTATGTGACCTTCGTTTTTTGGAACGAAAGCAAAACGTTCTGCTTTTGGGTTCCCCAGGAACCGGTAAAACCCATCTCGCTACAGCACTCGGCATTCAAGCATGTCAACAAGGCCGTGAGGTTCGGTTTTTCCGCGTCGCGGATCTCGTTGCCCGACTGGAGGAAGCATTGAAAAACGGCACACTTGGGCGAATAAAACGGAGCATTGACGCGTGCGAACTGTTGATTTTGGATGAACTTGGCTATGTGCCTTTTCAAAAGCAAGGATCAGAACTACTGTTTCATATCATCGCTGACTGTTATGAGCAAAAAAGCGTCATCGTGACATCAAATCTGGAGTTTGGACAGTGGAATCGGGTGTTTGGGGACAATCGTTTGACGGCTGCGCTGGTGGATCGCTTGGTTCATCACGCCCACATCCTGGCTTTTACGGGGGAGAGCTACCGTCTACGGAACGCTCTCTCTACCATTCCCTCATCCCCTTCCTCCACCTTGAAACCATAAATCTCTGGCCGGCAAGCCTATGTATTTTTTCTTGCACTTCTATGTATTTTTTGCTTGCAAAAAACAAGTCTCTAGTCATCGCGTTCTATTTATAAGCTCTAAATATTGAGAATCCCCATATCCGATAGTTGGGAAACGTTCAAATAACTTTTTAAGTAACTCTGAAGTCGGTAAATCTTTATTTTTGGAAATAAATTTGACGACCGCATTATCTTCTTTTAACATATCTAAAAATATATCGATCGCCTGATACATGACTGGAAGAAGCTCCGTGGCTGGTTTTCTATGGTTAATCAATACTTCCTGGTAGACCGAATGATAGTGACCTAATTTAAGTTCAGTTTGACGGACTTTAAATTCATCCTCCCTAAAACTATTTAAGAATACTTGCCCCTTATAGCCTGATTGTTCAAGATAGGCAAGTATTGTAAGTAAGTTCATTTGACAAAACATGTCTTCACCAAACCATAAAACGATACATTGTTGTTTCTTCTTAAAGAGGCTTTCTAACGGATCAATCACTCTTTGGATGTAATCATTAACGGAAACATGATGTCCGGAGGCTCTCACGTTGATAAACTCCGCATCGAAAATTCGTTCAGTCGTTTTGTTCACACACATCGCTTCGTTAAACGGTGCATAATCGGCATCTCCCATTAGCCTATTTTCATTAAACTCCTTATACATGACTTGACCGTTCAAAATGTGAAGGACATCTTTATCAAACCAGTCTTTTTTTTCATGTTTTAACTTTTCAACCTCCATTTTTCGAGAAATATCCATATCATACCATCCCCCATCTTTTTCTATAGTCAATTTAACGATCGACCGAACGGGCAGCTTGTTACGTTGATACTCCCTGGGATTGATACCAAAAATCGACCTAAAGGCTCTGCTATTTGCTTCTTAAGAAGAATAACCGTAATCAATGGCAATATCAGTGATCTTCCTATTGTTTTTCAAATCCTCCATTGATAAATACAATCTTCTAAGGAGAACATACCGTCTAATACTTATATCGGTTACTTGGTGAAACTTAAACGAACAATAATAAGGGGAATATCCCATATAATGAGATAATTTATCCAATGAAAATGGTTTTTTAAAATGATCTTCAATCCAATCAATCATATGCTGCACCATTTCATCCATCGATCTCACACCTATATTTAATTATAAG
>Ga0310838_1001125_pt1 | contig 16134 bp, 9 predicted proteins | sample SM_ome_6_FD_202241 | JGI IMG/M metagenome (GOLD analysis project Ga0310838, IMG submission 202241) | Sorghum-adapted microbial communities enriched on stacked mutant (SM) sorghum from Joint BioEnergy Institute, Emeryville, California... ...
GCGACTTGAACGGCGCATAGATGCTGTCGTAATTGCTCAATTGCGTCACATCGATTTCTTGCAAGAGCCCTTCTTCAATCGCCGCCGGGAGGATCGAAGCGTTCGGCAGCACGAGATCGATCGTGCCTTCTTTGGCGATGCGCAGCTGCGTCAACAGCTCTTCTTCGGAAGCCATGTACTGGTGTTCGATTTTGACATTGTAAAGTTCCTCGAACTGACCGACCAATTCCGTATCGTCCGAACCGTAATCCTTCCAGTTGATCACGCGAAGGGTCACTTTTTCCTGCTTGCCGGATTTTGTGGTGTCCGGACTTTCGGAGGTGCCGTCGTCGCCGGAACGACCGGCTCCTCCCCCGCCGCAAGCGCTTACCAACAAAGCGACAAGCAAAAGCAGCACGAAAATCGCCTGTTTCCGATTCGTCAGGAACATAACGTCTCAATCTCCTTTCCCATACTTACATGTTTCCGTTTCCCGCGCCACTGCGAAATGCCGCCGCAGCGTCCGCTGACGTCAGGCCATGTTGGCCGTAATTTTGAATTCCACGCTGGAACTGTAGGTGACGGACACTTTTTCGATTTCCGCATTGTTTTGGTCAAACACGGAACCTTCCGCCTTCAAGAGCGCGGTGAGGCTCCGATCTTCCTGCAAAATGTCCTTGACCCTGTCGCTCACCGGCTCCACCGACAGCGAAATTTCCGCGCGCGTCGGAATCACCCCGTAATCCTGCTTCATGACCCGGTAAAGCGATTCCTTTCCGAAATCATACCGATCCAGCCCGGGAAACAACGAGACGGGAAGCAGCGACGTATCCACGGTCAAATACCGGACCGTCCGCTCTTTCTTGATTCCGCGCGCCCGGACCAGCTTAAAATAGTCCACGCCGTCGACGGACACCGTTTTTTGGTCCAGCACCATGGAAACCGCCACCTCATTGCGGCTTTTCAAGTAGTCCGTGAACCCCCCGAAGTTCCAAATGGAATACTTCAACTGCTGCAGTTTGACAAACGTCCCTTTGCCTCTTACCTGCTCGACCATGCCCTCGCTCGTCAACAGCGAAAGCGCGTTCCGTACCGTTCCTCTCGTCGTCTGAAAACTTTTCATCAGTTCCGTCTCGGAGGGAATCTTCTCTCCCTGTTTGTATTCGCCGTCCAAAATACGCTTTCGCAAAATTCTGTAAAGCTGAATGTAAAGAGGGGCAAAGTCATGCTTGTCCAGCAAGGAACCCATCACCTCCTGTAGTACAGTTGTTCGGTTGTCTGTACAAGTTGAGTTTAGCATAATCGGAGTTTTTTCACAATTCATTTTTTTCGCACCGTTGTCCCCGATGCGTTTTTCGTTTTTCGTCTTTCGTCTTGCGGTCCGGTTTGGCGGCATCAAAAAAACCGACCGGCAGCCAATTCCGGTCGGTTCTTGCGCGACGCATCCTATCCGTTCGATCCAACGGCCATCCCTGCCGTAGCCGGCCTACTTCCGTTTATGCAGAAAGTCAGTGCTACTGCATCTTCCACCATTGAGGCAGATGGATAGTCAGGTGACACATTTTAAAAGTAATTTCCAAAAAAAATCAAAAGCCCCACCTAGTCAAAAGCTTGCCAGGAGAGGGCTCTAATTAAGTACGTTCAAAAAGAACAAAAACACAGAGGCGCTTGACGGGTTTCGTTCATATCAACGGACATCCATGTCCATTAGAAGCCGAATTGAAGCAAATCGGATTTGTAACGGTCACGCATGACCGTTAGCGCTGAATTTTCGCGAAAAAACCGATTTTTCGGCCTCTTACGGACACCGGTGACCGTTACAATTTGAAAATGGGCAAAAATCGCTTCTAACGGACACCGGTGTCCGTTACACCGATGACGGTTACATCGACGACCATTTACACCGACTCCGGCCACCGGCATCCGTTACATCGACGACCATTTGCAACGACACCGGCCTCCGGCATCCGTTACATCGGCGACCGTTACCCTAGCGTCCGTTACACCGGCGACCGCCACCAAACGAACGGCACGATGTCCCCCGGATCGCGAAGCCTCCGGACGATGGCACCAAGCCAAGCGCGTGAAAAACCGCGAATTGGCGTCCCCGATCAAGGAGCAGATAGCCTCTACTCTATCAGGCCCTACAGTTATTGCGAGGCCTCCACGTACTTTTTGAAGTTGTTCATGATCGCCTGCCAGCCCGCCTGCTGGAACTCGACGGGGTGGGTCCCTTCCGCGTCGAACGTTTCCACGACTTTCGTCGCGCCGCCCAGATCCGTGAAGATGATGTCCACTTTTCTCCCGTCTCCCAATGTGTAGGAGATCGCCTTATGCCGATCCACGACGTCGTACACACCGCCGAAATCAAATCCGGCGCTGCCGTCTTTCGCTTCCATTCGGGTGACAAACTTGCCGCCTACCCGCAAATCGTTTTCCGCCCACGGCGCGTGCCAGTCGTCGGAAGCCTGATTCCACTTCGTAATGTGAACCGGCTCCGTCCAACATTCCCAAACTTTTTCCACCGGCGCTTGAATGACGGCCTGAACGGTCACTCTTATGGGGTTGCTCGTCGCCATTTCCACGGACACCTCTTTCGATTCCACTGAATTTTTGCTGTTCATCCATGTAGACGAACAACGGCGGCGAAATTCATCGGTCGATTTGTTCAGGCAGCCCCGCCCGGGTAAACAATTTTTCATTGATAAAGTTTTGGACATGGAAAATTTGCCCGTCTTTCACTTCCACGACGTGAATGCCCCATGGCACGAGGACGGGCTTGTCGCGGCTCGGCACATACTGCGCAAATGCGGGATATCCGCCGTTCACCGTAATCGGAATAAACCGCGATCCCTCGCAATGCCAGCGCGTCAGTGAAAAAAACCGGAACAAATCGTCCCTGCCGCGCACCCACATGGGGAACGGCGGCATGGACATGCAGCCTTCCTCATGGAACAAGTCGACCAGCGCCTGGACGTCAAATTGTTCAAAGGCTTCCACATACCGGGAGAGCAGCTCGCGGTCCGGTTCGGCGTCCATCATATTGAGCTCTTTCGAACGCAAATCCGCCCGGCCCAAGGTGTCTCGGGCCCGCTGCAGCGCGCTGTTCACCGCTGCGGGAGACATGTCCATCGTTTCCGCGATTTGTTTGGAAGACCAGTCGAAAACGTCCTTCAATACGAGAACGGCTCGTTGTCGTGGGGGAAGCGTCTGCAAAAGCGCAATGAAGCACATCTGAAGGGTGTCTTTGCGGACGAGAGCGTCTTCCGGGGTTTCGGACAAGTCGGGAGCGGGCCAAACCCAGGAGGATTCGGGCAGCGTTTCGCGAGGTTCCGCGATGGAAACCGCCGGGTCGGTCAGGTCGACGGGAAGCACACGGCGTTTGGCTTGTCTCAGCTTGTCCAGGCAAATGTTCGTGGCAATGCGATAAATCCATGTTCTGCGGGAAGCTTCCTCCCGAAAAGAATTCCAGTTCAGCCATGCGCGAATGTACGTTTCCTGCACCGCATCGTCCGCGTCCGTAATGGATCCCAGCATGCGGTAACAGTACGACGTCAGCTCGCGCTTTAACGTTTCCATATGCAGTTCGAATCCGGTTTCGCTCATCTCGGCCTCCTGTTGGGGGGTGGCATTTATTCACAGCATAACATAAGGCGACCGGATGCGAAATAGTCCCTTCCGGCGAACTTGTGGGATATGTCCGGCCGGCGATTCCGGCGCGGCAAAGAAAAACCCCCGGTCCTCCTCAAGAGCTTGGTCGCTCCCGGAGGGGGCCGGGGGTAGTTGGGCAGCCGGCATGTTTACATGTTGATCGTCACGCCGTCACCAGCGTCATTCCGAATCTCTTCGCCGCCTTCAAGCGCCGTAAATTCGTTGTTGGCAAGGTGCACTTCGTGCGGTGCGTTGGCGCGAAGCCAGAGCGGATACGTCGCTGTGAATTGGCTGGATGAGATTTTCAAGACGGCATTTTGATTCACGGTTCCGCTGGACTGTCCGGCACGCACGCCGTAATCGGCCGCTTGAACCTTGAAATGGGAAATCACCGCCTCGCCGTCTCCATAATAATTGATGCCGCCTTCCGCGCCTGTCACCTGACAATTTTCCACGATAAGGCCTCTGGCCACATGTATCTGCCCCAAACTGTGCAGCTGGGTTCCTTCACAATTTCTGATGGTCAATCCAAAAGTGGCGCCCGTCATGGTTCTTACCGCCACGATACCCGCATTCGGATTCCCTATAAATTTGACGTCCTCAATGGTGATGTTATGGGCGTAATTATTCTTCGTTGAACCCAGCTCGCCCTTCACCGCCGAAATAATGTCGGCAGTTCCCGACTCGGAAAAATCGAACGTAAATCCTTTGATCGTGAGCGATTCGTCTCCATTGGATCTGCCATCTCCATCGATCTTGATCGGATTTTTCAACACCACATTTCCGACGGCCTTGAGGGTAATATTCACGCCGGCTTTCTGAACGATGGCAATCGGATTCGTCCCATGATTCCCCGGATGGACTTCAATGATGTTGTCTCCAATTGTTGCCGCGTCGATCGCCTGTTGAATGGACTTGTAGTAGTAGGTTATACTTCCGCTTCTCAAGAGGATCGGGGTGTATCCTTCATCCAACCAATTCACGTTCCGGACGCCGATCCGGTACGATTTCCCGTCTTTCGTCGCGTATTCGATAACGATGACCGTCGGCATGGTTCCGTCAAATGCTTGCAGATTCCAGGGGTCTGAAGAACTGTCCCCCGGATTGCTTCGGAAAGAGCCGCCCAATTTCGTGTTACCTGCGTATTCCGCGAACTTGTCGGCCTTCAAGCTGATGGTGGACAGCAACGTCTCGCCGGCGCATGCTTTCGCTTCCAGGGAAGTCAAATCTCCGACTGTCAATTCGTGTCCAAATGTCAAATCAAAGTAGTAGAATACATCATACGGGTTGCCCCAATAGGCCGTCTTCGTTATCGCTCCCGCATTGCTGAAATACGCCGTGTCCCCCGTCAAATTCCCGTTGACCGCCGTCTTGGTCACTCCGTTTTTGAAAGTCACGGTGATTTCGGCCTTGTCGGGGATGTCCGTGGTGAACCCTTTCCATCCGCTGTATACCCAGTTGCCGCCTTCATCGTTCGCATAGTCAAAGGTGCCGAACACATCAAACGGCGCCGACAGATTGACATTGTCCGGATAATTGGTCAACACCTTGCCGGAAGTGGCACTGGCCAGTTCAGTCGTTCCTTTGTATAGCTTGACGACAACTTGTTCGACATCGGCCGCTTTGGCTTCCACCAATTGAAACCCGACACTGTATCCCGTCACACCGGAACCGATGAAGACGCCAAAGTCTTGCGCCGCCACATCGGCGCCGGCGGAGATCACCCGGATGTCGGCGGACGCCGTGATCGTACGATCCTCGTCGGAAGCCGCCGTAATCCTCGCCGTCCCTGCGGCGATGGCGGTGACTGCGCCATGATCATCGACCACCGCGACTTTTTCATCGCTGGATGTCCAGACGACTTTCTTGTTCGTGGCATTGGAAGGTTCAACGCTGGCGGTGATCTGTTTGGTTTCCCCGACGGTCAGCACCAACGTCTTCGGCGTCACATCCACCGCGCTGACCTTGATCGATTTCGCCTTCACCTGTTGAGCCGCGCTTGTCAGAGTGCCGGTATAGTTTCCGGTTCCGACGACTTGGACCCGAATCCACTTGCCGACATCCGCTTCTTTAATCAGATACGAGTTTGTCTGTGCTCCCGCAATGTTCGTGTAAGTGCCGTTCTCTTCATCAGATTGCTGCCACTGATAAGAGACCGTTGCCCCCGAAGGCGCCGGCGTTGCGGTCAGCGTTTCGCCCACGACATATTGTCCGCTGACGGATACGTTCTGGAGTTGAATCGGGGTAGGGCCTCCCGGGGACGGGATGATCGGTACCGGCGCGGGAGGAGCCGGCGTTTCCTCCTCCGGATAAACGATCTCTTCGACTTCCGTTTCAATGATGATTTCTTCTTTCACCTTCTCGCTGATCGTAACCTTCGCGATCGTTCCTTCCCCCGTCACTTTGGCGACGGCATCCAGAATCATGGACACGACTTTCGCATTTTCGCCCAAGTAAATGTCCATGCCCGTGGACACTTCGCTGGCGACAAAGTTTTCCACGCTCCCCGCGGGGATTTCAATCCGGATTTCACTGCCCTCCACTTCCACGTTTTCAAACGTTCCGATTAAGGTAACCGTGGCGCCTTGGGGCAGATGCTCGCTCAGTTTCACGCTGCCGATGGCGGCCAAAGCCTCGCCGGCATCGAGGGAAACCGGGGTGTGGACCAACACCTCGGTGATGGTCGTTGCGCCTTCCACAACGATGCGGATCCCGCCGGTTTTCTTGTCGACCGTGATCGATGCCAGGATGGAGTCCGTAACGTGGATACTGTTTTCTCCGCCGCCGTATACGAACGTTTCCCCTTTTACGGTGACATTGTTAAGGAAAGCATCCCCTTCGCCGATTTCTTCCGCAAAGGTCAAGTTCCCGTGAATCACCATATTTCTTAACGTGACTCCGGCCGCCTTGATCACGACGTCGCGATGAACGTGTTCCGCGCCGCTTTCCGGACCGTAGGTACCCGCCTTGTCATACACCGCCGTCCGTGCTTTCAAAACCCGGTCCAAAACGACCACAGCCTCGGCCCGAGTGATGGGCCGCTTTGGTCTAAACGTTCGATCTTCAGGGTATCCCGTCAAGATGCCCCGGGCAGCAACGAGATTCACCGCCGCTTTGGCCCATTCCGCAATCTCGCCGCGATCCGAAAAATCGGCTTCTTCGCTACCGTCGGAAGCAGCGCCAAGCAGTTTCGCCGCAATGACCGCCACTTCCTGCCTGCTGATCTTCCTTTCCGCACCGAAGGTTCCGTCCTGATAACCCGATATGTATCCGGATTGCACCGCAATCGCAACATCGGAATATGCCCAATGGGTTTCATTTATATCGTGAAAGGGGACATCGCCGGCTTGGCGCAAACCAAAGGAGCGATTGACGAGTGCGACGAATTCGGCTCTCGTAATCGTATGGTTCGGCCTGAAGCTACCGTCTCCATACCCCTTGATCAGTCCTTGTTCCATCCAACTCGTGATCTGGGGTTCCGCCCAGTGTCCATGAATATCGGAAAATGCCGGCGCGGCGGATGCCGAACCCACGGCGGTGAAAAACATGCATAACGCCAGCAATAACCCCGTGATCATGGTTGTCATGATTTGAACATAACGCTCGGGCCATCGAAATGGCCGCCCATCTACCCGTGTGTGCATACATCGTTCTCCTCTCATCATGAAATCGGATGGCTTGGTCACAAACTGAAAGAATCGCGTCATGGCAGAACCAGCTTCCTCAACATCAAAACGGCCAAAATAAAAAGACTTCGCATGCCCCTTTCTCAAAAATGAAAGCACCACACGACAGCCATCATGAGGAGGTGCCGTCAGGAACCGGGTACCGCTCGCAACGACCCCTGCGACGCAAACCCATTACGAAAAAACTCAGAACCGTGAACGCCGAAATGGAAAATATGGCGAAACCGCGCCGAATCGCCGACGACCTCTTCCTTCCGAGCCAACGTTTCGAATGCCGATCCCATGAGACTGAGATTGTATGCGCTTTCTTGGTTCGGATCCCTCCCTACACCATAATATGATGCTGCAGTCCATAAATATACTATCTGCTTGAGTAATAAGTAGTGCTATTTTACTATTATACAATGCTCACGTCAAACATTTCCCGTTTGACCAATTATTAGCATTCGTAGAAAAACATTCCCTCCATGTATTTCACCAAAACGCTCATCCGGACATTTGACTTCCCATTACCCCCATTCTACAAAACCAAGTTTAAATAAACGTAAAACCGGCGTGCAAAATGTAAAAAAAAGCGGACCCGACCGAGCAAACTCGTGTCGGTTCCGCCCTTGATGCGGATGGATCTGTTCGTGCTCCCTAGGCGTTCATCGATCGAAAGCGGCGTGACGACCGCGTCCGCCCGCGTGACCCACGATTCCGGACGGGACTCCCGTCCCCCGCCCTTCCCTGAACTTTCGGCCTATTCATAACGCAGCAGCACGCCCAATGTGGCACCTTGTTCCGCCAATTTGCCGTAACCTTTTTCCACTTCTTCCAAAGGAATTTCGGCGCTGATCAACGGCGCGATGTTCACATCCCCCGCTTCGATCTGGCGGACAAACTCCCGCAAATTTCTGCTTTCCGTCCACCTGACATACGCTCTCGGATAATCGACGCCTTGATCTTCGTACTGCGGGTCGTAACGCCCCGGCCCGGCGGCGCGGGCGATGACGAAATCCGCTTCCTTCCGGAAAAACAATTCGCGGGAAAACTCCATCGGAACATTTCCGACAATGGCGATTTTACCGCGGAAAGCCAGTTGTTCCAAAGCCATGTTGACCATTTGTTTGTTTTGGGAATGGGCGCAAACCGCGATCGCGTCAAAGCCGCAGCCTTCCGTAAATTCCCGCATGACCGATCCCAATTCCTCGTGGTCCGCCAAATAGACGTGGCCGATCCCGGAACGCTTGGCGACTTCGCATCGGTCGGCGCTCATATCCGTCGCCAACACGCGATAATTGGCGCTCGCGCAAATTTGCAGGATGAGCTGCCCGAGCAGCCCAAGGCCGATCACCCATACGGTTTCCCCGAATTGCAGCCGCATCCGCCTGACGCTATGTACGGCAACCGCCCCCAATCCGGCAAACGCCGCGGCTTTTAACATTGCTTTGGATGACAGCTTGGCGCACAGCATTTCCGGAACGGCCAACAGCTCCGCATGATGAACATACGGCGCCCCGTAACAGGCCACCCAATCGCCTTTCTTCAGCCCGGTGACGCCGCTGCCGGTTTCCATGACTTCGCCGGCCGCGCTGTACCCGAGCGCGAACCCGTTCGGAACGTTCGGATTGGCCAACAGCCCCATCTCCGTCCCCGGACTGATCGCGGAATAATGCACTTTGATCAGCACCCGATTTGGCCGTTCCATCGAGATGACAGGCGGATCGCTCTCCACGACGCGGACCGCTCCGTCCATGACAACCACTTTCTTCATGAAAAATGCTCCTCCCGGTTAAGCTTCCTTCCGCTTCAGGTCAAATTCGCATGCTCTCCAGCAGCGATTGCTTGTAAGCCCGAATATCGATGCTTTTTCCGCCGTTCAATCGGGATTCCTCGGCTGCAAAAGCGAGCAAGTGGCTTTTAACGGCCTCCTCAGCAGAGGACAAGTTTTGACCGTCCGCATCCCGGTTTCGCACGGCGTTCAAAAAGCTTCTCACTATTCCTTCGTCGCCTCCGCCGTGACCGTTCATGCCCGGTTTTATATGGATGACCGCCATTTCGCCGGAGGCGAAATCGTACACGTTCAGCTTGCTATCTTCCATCGTTCCGCGGATTTCACCTTTGGTGCCCATGATCTGAATGCTTCGCGACACATCATGGGTAAATCCGCACATGCTGAACATCGCGGTGGCTCCATTGGCGAACTCCATATTGACGACTTGATGGTCGACCACGTTGTTGTCGCACCGGTACACGCAGCGCCCGTAAGGCCCTTCCCGCAGCGCCTTCAAGATGCCTTCGCGGCTTTCGTCAAACGTGACAAACTTGGCCCATTCGGGGTTGTTCAAATAAAATCGCGGAGCCGAGAACGGACACTTCTCTTCCGCGGGACAGCCGTCCGTACAGCGCTCTGCGGAACCTTCGGGCGCGTTTTGGCTCGTAAAGTGCATCAACGAACCAAACGAACTGAGCCGCACGCATTCCTGGTCCATGAGCCAGCAGAGCAGATCCAGATCGTGACACGATTTCGCAAGGATCATCGGGCTGGATTCGCCGGCATTTCTCCAGTTGCCGCGGACGAAACTGTGGGCGATATGGTAATATCCGACGTTTTCGTTCAACTGAATGGACACGACTCGGCCGATTTGTCCGTCGGAGATGACTCGTTTTACGGCCTTCCAGAACGCGGTATACCGAAGAACGTGACAAATCATGAGCAGGCGGCCGTTTTTTCGGGCGGCGGCTTCCATCTCGAAACATTCCCGCGGACTTGGCGACATCGGCTTTTCGATCAATACATCGTAACCCAATTCGAGCGCCTTCATGGCCGGCTCATAGTGCATGCGATCCTGCGTGCAGATGATCGCGACATCGGCGATACGAGGCTGCGCCAAAGCTTCTTCCCACGTGGAAAATACGTGCGATTCCGGAATGCGGAATCGTTTGGCGAACGCTTCCCTTCGTTCCCGCATCGGCTCCGATACGGCTACAAATTCCAGTTCGTGCGGATATTTTTCCGCATAGGGCGCATAGGCGAACGCGCCTCGCATGCCGGCCCCCAAGAGCAGTGCCGTTATCTTTTTCATCTCTTCGTTGATCTCCTCTCCCGCGATCTTGTTCCGTTTACAAACACCCATTCCAATTCATCCCCGGGCGCGATGTCGACAATGTCAAACGACTCCCCGACCTCGAACGGAACGATCGGTTTCACCCGAATTTTCTTGAATTCCGGCAAGCTATGGATCACCGCGAGCCCTTTGCCCGCCCCGACCATTCTTTTTCCTTTCATCGATGAAACTCCGCTGTCCGCGTCCCCGTTATGCCCGAGCGGAATCGGATAATCGACTTCCAGCAAATCGCCCGTCGACTTTTCCACCGTTCCTTTGGACAAAACCATGGAATCTTGCAGCACCGCCTTGACCCGATCTCCCTCAAGTTCCACCGAGCGCAGCGGATACAGGGCGCTTCCACCCCCGCCTTGGCTGAATACCCGGACATATTGCGGACGAAGTTCCGCATCGCCGGGCATTTTTCCGCTCAACCACAGGGTCGAAGCTTTGGCATCCAGCTCCACCACCCGCATCCTCTCCGCTTTCGGCCCGACAAAATACGCTTGGCCGAGCGACATTTCATCGGCTTGGATGCATTCGGCCGCGCGGATGTTTCCGTTTGGGTCGATTCGCATCCACGCGCATCTGCCGCTCACCCCCCATTCACCGAACGGCGTTTGGATCGCAAGATGCCGCTCTACGGGGCTGTGCACCCATAAGTCGGTCATCCCGGTCGACAGAACCACCGCCACGGCTTCAGCCCTGTCATCATTGACGGCGAGCGGAAGGAGCCGTTCCACATGCGCGCCGGCTTCCGCATCCTTGCATACGTAGGCGGCCGACTTGTATCGCTTCCACTCCCTTGTACTGCGCACGATGAAAACGGGATGCCGGGTCTCGCCCTCGAGACTGGGACAAAGGCCGGTCAAAATTTGATCGCCGTCGTCGCACAGCCCCAACCAATGAAGCGAATATCCGTCGACGGATTTCCAAACGGCGCGAACTTCCGGCCCGTTTGGAATAAACCGCTTGACATCGAATATATAACCGTACCCGTTGTTTTTCTCCGGAGTCCACAGCCGTTCCTGCTCGGCGTCAAGCAATTCGCGGAATGTCCCGCCCGTTGTCAACCGTTCCCCAAAGCTGCGTCCGGGCTCGTCAAAGTAAGGCTTCGACTCGGCCTCGACTCCGGCCAGCGTCCAAAAGTTCCCGGCGACGGAAGTGGCTCCTTCCACACTGAGCGTGCTGTTCTCATGAAAAGCCCGGTAAGCGTAGTCGGTCGTGCGGGCTCCCGAGATGGTGAAAAAATCCATCACATAGGAAACCCCGTCCGCAAACGGCACGACACCCAAAAAGCGCTCGTAACGATCGATGTTGTATAACTCCGGGGCGCGTCCTTCGATGGCCGTCAAATGCTCGGACTCAAACAGCAGACTGAATTCTCCGCCGGAAAAAGCTTTATAAATTTGGCCTGCGCGCATCCCCTCGTCCTCATTGACGACCACCGTATTGTGGGCGACGGATTTGCTGCTCCAGCCAAAGTGGCTGTTTGTACCGTAAATGCTGTATCCAAGATCCGCCGATACTTCCTTGCCGAACGCATAATAGGTGTAAGCGAGCACATCATCGTGGGTGTGGGTGTTGTTTTGCCCAATGCGCATCAGGACGGTCGTTTCGTTGGCATCCCGCAAGATGCCGATGCCCGCTTGTCCTTTTACCGTATGCCGATTCGGCAAACGAAACGGTTCGGACTTCGCTCCGGTCGGATGGCCGAAAAACAGATCCACTCCCCGGGTGCCGAGCTGGTCTTCCATGATCGGATATAACTGCAGCAGCGTCTTTTCCGCTCTCTGTCTCATATGCGGATCCGGCGTAAACTGATAAAAAAACAGCGCCGCGCGGTACGTTTCCGCCACAAGTCTTTGATCCGGCGATCGGCCTTGGATCGTGTCCCTGCCCCAATCGCCGTAGCAGGGCAGATGCCCTTGGCACAGCATGGTCAGCGGATTTTCAACGGCAAACCGGAAAAACCGCTCACACGAAAACGGGTGAAAGGACTCCAGCTGCCGCCGGGTGGATGCCCGCATCGCCAGCACCGCCATGTCCAAAAACACCGTTGCGGCAAACAGCGAGTAACCGTACGAGCCTTCATAATACATGCCGTCTCTGCCGATCGCATTGTAAAAAAAAGCTTCGACCGCACGTATTCCCCACTTGCAATAGTCCTCGTTGCTTAAAACGAGGCCGACCGCCAGCATCGCCCGCACACCGTCCGACTCATGGTTTTGCAAATTCGTCAAATTGCCGCTGTGCAAATCATACGCCGGCCCTCCCGGTTCACTCAGCATATAGTCATTCAGCATGCGCTCGATGTTTTGACGCATTGTTCCTTGTTGCCCCGTCATTTCCAGCGCAGGCGAAGGACGGTCAAGCTCCGGCCGCTCATAGAGCCAGTCGTAATCTTGCGCCAGACACACTTTAATCCGGTGGACAATGCTTGTCAACATATGCAGCCGACCGATTTCAAAATCGCTGCCGAACGGCGTAAAATCCCGCGGTCCGATCGTGCCCGGGGCAATCGCCGAAAAGGCATCGAGAATGAGCAAAGCTCGGCTGGCATACGCTTCGTTTCCGGTCAGCATGTACATGTAGGTGAGCTTGGTGACAAGCCCTTCATGATCATGCACTCCTCCGAGCAGCCGCCCCCCCGCGAAAAAGTTCCACATGCCGATCAAGTAATAGCCCTTTCCATTGGCTTCCACACCTTGACCTCGATCATCAAATCGCTCATTCGGAAACGTCATCCGGCAGCCGGGGCACGTGACCGTTTTTAACGGCAGCGCATCAATCGTGGAAAACATCGTTTTCTGCTCTTCCGGATGCATCGGAAACGGCTTGCCGCAGTTCGGACACCCCGCGATGCCGTAAGCAAAAACTTGATCTTTCATGCCGAGGATGCACGCGTAAATCTGTTCATCGCCGTACAAAAGAAACTCGTCGCACTCGCGCTTCATTTGGTGGTAGGCGTTTTCCGCCCATGCAAACTTTTTGATGTTGTCCTTGGCGCGCGCAACGTCGTCCGGCGTAAAATAACATCCGCGCTTCGGCTTTGGTATGCTCATCCGCTTCCCCACTCCTGAATTTATCCTTTTAATGAACCGACCAGGACGCCTTTCACAAAGTATTTTTGAATAAACGGATAAACGAACAAAATCGGCGTTGTCGCCACCATGATCGTCGCGGCCTTGATGATATCCGGCGAAGGCGCATTATAATTGGCCGGATCGTAAGTGTCGAAGTTTTGAAACTGGGAGGATCCTTCTATGACAATTTTGCGCAGCACCGTCTGCAGCACCATTTTGTCCGGAGTTTGCATATACAGGAGCGAGTCGAACCATGCGTTCCAATGAGCGACCGCATACCAGAGCGAAATCGTCGCGATAATCGGCGCCGAAACCGGCAGCACAATCGAGAACAGGACGCGCAGATCTTGGGCTCCGTCGATTTTTGCGGACTCCTCGATCTCCTCCGGCAGCGACATGAAGAAATTCCGCACAATGACCATCGTGAACGGAGCGACGAGTCCCGGCAGGATGAGCGAAAGCCGGTTGTCCAGCAGCCCGAGCTCCTTGATCAGCAAATAGTTCGGAATCAGTCCGCCGCTGAAAAACATCGTGAAAACGATCAGCGACGTGTAAAAATTTCGATTCGGCAAATACCGCTTGGAAAGAGGGTATGCGCACAGCACGGTAAACACGACATTGAGAAACGTTCCGACGGCCGTTCGAAAAATCGTATTTGCGTAACCCGTCCATATGTAGCGGTTCGCAAACACTTCTTTGTAGCCCTCGATCGAAAATTCCTTCGGGATCAATTTCAGTCCGTACGCGTTGGCCGCGGCCGGCGTGCTGAAGGAGATCGAAAGAATGTTGACAAACGGATAAACGGCCGTGATGGCAAAGAAGGTCAGAAACAAAATGTTGGCGGCGTCAAACACTTTTTCGCCGACGGACTTTTTTCCTATCGTCACAGACATCGGAGTTCGCTCCTTACCAGATCCCGTAATCGCTGAAACGCTTCGTGATTTTATTGGTCAATATGATCAGCGCAAACGCGATCACGTTGACGAATAATCCGGATGCGGTGGCGAGCGCGTACTTCATTTCCGTGATCCCGAGCCGGTACGTATAGGTGCTCAACACATCGCCGACTTCATATACCGCAGGGTTGTAGAAGTTGAAAACCTGGTCGAAATCGTCGTTGATAATGCCGCCGACCGCCAAAATGAACATGATGGTGATCACCGGCATCATCGCCGGAAGGGTAATATGCCACACTTGCCGCCATCGGTTCGCCCCGTCCACCACTGCCGCTTCATAGAGAGACGGGTCTATACCGGATAAAGCCGCCAAGTAAATAATGGAACCCCACCCCACCGTTTTCCACACTTCCGTACTGACCAGCAGCGTTCGAAACCAGTCCCGATCGCCGAAAAAAAAGATCGGTTCGCCGCCAAACCATTGAATCACATAGTTCACAATCCCCCGTGTAGGGGAGAAAATTTCCATAAACACGCCCGCCAGGACAACCCAGGACAGGAAATGCGGCAAATAGCTGACCGTCTGAACGATTCTTTTAAATACGATGATCCGCAGTTCATTTAAGAGCAGGGCCAAAATGATCGGAGCGGGAAACCCGAAGATGAGCTTTAATGTGCTTAAGATAATCGTGTTTCTGAACGCTCTGGGAAAGTCTCTTCCATTGAATAACGTGTGAAAATTGTCCAATCCGTTCCAGGCGCTTCCGAAAATGCCGTCCAGAAATCGATAATTTTTGAAGGCGAGGATGACTCCATACATCGGCACGTACCTGAACAACAAAAAATACAAGATCGGAGGCAGCAGCATGAGCAGCAAATAGCGATGTTTTTTGTACAATCTCAGCCACGTCATGATCCGGTTTGGAGCTTTTTTCCGGTTTGCGGACGTCGGTATCGCGGTTTCCGCCATAGTTTCACTCCCAGCCTTTGGATGGTTGCCAAAGAGGAGGGCGGCCAATCCCCCAGATCGACTGACCGCCTTTTTGCAGAAATGGATTAATGGAGCGAGCTGTACCACTCATTGGCTTCTTTCGTCAAAATGTCGCCGCCTGATTTTTTCCATTCTTCCACGAACTTGTCGAATTCGTCGAGCGGTTTATCGCCGTTAATGATGGCGGTAAACGTGTCCTGCTGCAGCTTGATGAGCGATTGATAGTACTCCCCTTCGGACGGCAGCGGCGATTTCAACGCGTTGGAGTACCCTGCGCCGTCAAACTTGAACAATGCCGTGGAGTTCTGGATGCTTTTCTCCTTCTGCACCCTCCACGAAAAATCGGGATGACCGAACGGCGTGAAGGTGATTCCGCCTCCGATTTTCGCCTGCTCTTCGAGTTTCGTATAGCCTTCTTTCCATTCGATCGACTTTCCGTCCACACCGCGCTGCCAGCTTTCTCCTTCATTGCCGTATTTCACTTTGACAAACAAATCGAAGTCGCTGTAGAAGGCATCCCACATTTTCATGATGCGGTGCTTCTTCACCGGGTCCGCCGCATTTTTCCCGAACGCCATGTAGGTCGATCCGACGAGCCCGGGAGTAATGTTGCCGAACTTGCCGTCAGGTCCTACCGGCGGTTTGCCGAAAGCGATTTCTCCCTGCCCTTTCGTCGCTTCTTTAAACAGCTTGTAGTTGTCGCCGCCGGCAAAGTTGTATTCCGGAATCTCCGGGCTCCAGTGGTAATAGGAACCG
>Ga0310838_1001151_pt1 | contig 15815 bp, 17 predicted proteins | sample SM_ome_6_FD_202241 | JGI IMG/M metagenome (GOLD analysis project Ga0310838, IMG submission 202241) | Sorghum-adapted microbial communities enriched on stacked mutant (SM) sorghum from Joint BioEnergy Institute, Emeryville, California... ...
AATACCGGTACCAATAATGGCCCCTATACCTAACATGGTTAAATCAAAGGCCCCTAGATCCTTTTTTAAGGTAGCTCCTTTCTTTTCAGAGCTGGCCATTAAAGCTTGTATCGACTTTTTACGTAGAATATTCATAGTTTTCCCTCTTTTCAAGTTGTTGAATTAAATTTTTGCAAGTCGATAAGGTATGGCAAAATATTCTGATGAAATGTGTCGACACGTGTCTGATTTTTTAATTATCAGACCATTAAATAATATAATACATTTATTCCAGTGTAAATTATAAAACAATAAAAATATACTGGTAATTTAATACAAATTTACGCGAATTTTTAGTATTTTTAAGTTGCACTTTTTTATTTACCTAAAGGAAAGTGTTTTTAGTTTAAAGCAAATTAAAGATCATAACTGTGATGTATATAACATTACCACTTAACTCAATAACAGCCTAGAAATGGAAATGATATGTTGACCTATTAAAATGCATTTTCATACGTGGATCTTCTCTTTTAGGAAACACTGTAAAGTGAGGAGGTGCTCGGAAATGATCATCACAACTGATCAATTGCAACAATTGGTGGAAAAAAATCGGAAGCTATCAACGCAAGGGAAGGTCGCTTCTTACATACCGGAATTAGCCAACACAAACCCAGAGCTCCTTGGAATTTCTATCTCATCCATTAACGGTGAAATGATAACTGCTGGTGATTGTGGTCAGCTGTTTACATTGCAAAGCATTTCCAAGGTCATTAGTTTAATCGTTGCGATCATCGATCACGGATTCACCAAAGTTTTTTCCAAAGTGGGCATGGAACCGAGCGGAGAACCTTTTAACTCGATTGCAAAATTAGAGAGGACAAAGAACAATAAACCGCTGAATCCGATGATCAATGCTGGTGCCATTGCCGTTTCGAGTTTAATCAAAGGAAAAAATACGGAGGAACGCTTTCTTCGCGTTTTAACTTTAATCAGGGAAATGACTGGTAACCCCAAGATTACATTAAATGAAAAAGTTTATCGTTCGGAAGCGGCTACTGGAGACCGTAACCGTGCCCTAGCCTATTTTATGAAAAGCACAGGTGTCATTGAAACGGATGTTCAGGAGGCATTGGATCTTTATTTCCGCCTATGTTCCATAAATGTCACTTGCCAGGATTTGGCGATGATCGGTGGTGTTTTAGCAAATAACGGGAAGTTGCCCGGTTCGGATAAGTTACTCATTGATAAAGAGATTGTAAAAGTGGTGCTGTCCATTATGTTAACGGCCGGGATGTATAACGAGTCCGGTGAAAGCGTGATGCGCACGGGATTGCCGGCAAAAAGCGGAGTTAGCGGCGGCATCCTATCGGTCGTTCCTGGTAAGATGGGGATCGGCATCATCGGTCCTGCCATCAATAAAAAGGGCAACAGCGTCGCTGGACTCGCACTATTAACCGATTTGTCCGAAACTTATCATCTGCATTTGCTACAGATATAAACCATAAATACATTATGTAAACTAATTGCGTTGATAGGGGTGGTCAGCCCCTGTTTTTTATGACTGGGTTTCGGTCCGTGCATGCTTTTTCTGTACAATATAAAGGCGAAAGGCAAGTGCGACCGCTCCACAAGCCAAACCCAGTATGAGGCCAACCCAATACCCAAACGGCCCAAGCGGCGTTTCGGTGCCTAGCCAAAAACCGACCGGAAGGCCAATGACCCAATAGACGACCAATGTGATGATAAAGGTGACATTGACATCCTTATAGCCGCGCAATGCGCCTTGAATCGGCGCTTGAATCGCATCCGACAATTGAAAAAAGACCGCAAACCATAAAAAATGGCTGATCATCTTTTTCACAGCGGGGTCCGTCGAATAAATGCCACTGATCGTTGATTTTAAGAAGAATAGTGACACCGCAAAGATAAGCGCAATCGATACGGCGATCATGATGCCGATTTGCGCATACGCTTTTGCGTCGTTAATGCGTTTGGCACCTGCTTCAAAACCAACGGCGATCGTTAACGCCATGGAAATGGACAGCGGGATCATATATAAAAGCGACGCAAAATTAATGGCTGCTTGATGTGCGGCGATGACAACCGTTGAAAATCGGCTCATCAATAAAGTGACCGCTGAAAAGATACTCGTTTCAAAGAAAATCGCAAAACCGATTGGCACCCCGATTTTTAAAAGATCTTTCCAAAATTTTAGGGAGATGCGTGGCCAATGTCGAAAAACTTGATAGTTTTGAAAAGCCTCGGCACGAATGATCACGATGATGGTAATCACCATAATGATCCAATAAGTGATGGCGGTTGAGACACCAGCACCGACACCGCCTAACCGCGGAAACCCGAATCGACCAAAAATAAAAAGATAGTTAAAGAGGATATTTATTGGTAAGGACAATAGCGTGATCGCCATCGTCACGCGCGTCATACCGTGGGCGTCAATAAACCCACGCAGAACGCTTGCGATGAACAATGGCAAAATCCCTATACCCAGCGCCTTGAGAAAATGGTTCGCAATCCTTTCCACATTTGGTGTTAAATCCATGAGGCTTAAGATAGGGTTCAGAACGATGCCGCCAACGATGATCACCCCAAATGCGATGAAAACCGATAAATAGATGGTTTGCATTAGGGAATAGGGGACATCTTCCATGCGCCTAGCCCCCAAAGCTTGTGAAATAATGGGGGTCAAAGCCATTAATATGCCGTTGATGCCCGTTAAAATCGGCACCCAAAGGCCGGACCCAATCGCCACCCCTGCTAAATCATCGGTACCGGCCCGGCCGGACATGAACGTATCAAAAAAGTTCATCGCATACATGGCGATTTGCGTGATCAAAATCGGAATGAGTAATTTGATCAGTAATACCGTTTTTTCGCGACGCGTGTTTGTTTCGATCATACCGTTCCCCCGCAATGTGTCAACCATGATGACACACATTTTCTGTATGCCTATTAACTAAAACTGAGCATTAGTATAACATAGAATGACGGTTCAGGGAGCCCTTAAGCATTCCGTTTTTTTATGAAAAAATAAAGATGGTATAATGAATGTAAAAACAAAAGAATACGCAATTTAGGACGGGGATTGAGAAATGACAAAGAAGCTGTTTTACGAAAATCCATACATAACCACGTTTGAAGCGGAAGTGATTGAAAAAGGTGTGGATGAGGCCGGTCATCCATTTGTCGTTTTAGACCAAACCGCTTTTTATCCGACAGGCGGAGGCCAGCCGCATGACATTGGCACGTTAAACGGCGTAAAGGTCGTCGATGTCGAAACCCGCGATCAAGCCATCATTCATATTTTGGAACAGCCGATCGATGCTGTTAAGGTTAAAGGTGAAGTCGATTGGGAGCGGCGTTTTGATCATATGCAACAACATACCGGTCAGCATATTCTATCGGCGGCATTTGCTGAGCGCTTCGGTTTCCAAACGGTATCCTTCCACCTTGGAAAAGAAGAGGCGACCATTGATTTAGCGACTCAAACGATCACGGAAGAACAAATCCAAGAAGCTGTACACCTAGCCAATACGATCGTTTTTCAAAATAAACCGATTAAAACCATTTGGGTTGATGAAAAGGATCTTTCGCAATACCCCCTTCGCAAGCCGCCAAAGGTGAAAGAAAATATCCGATTGGTCATTATCGAGGGTTATGATTACAATGCCTGCGGGGGAACACACCCGCATATGACAGGAGAAGTTGGCCCAATACAAGTTATTGGTTGGGAAAAGAACCAAAAGGGAATCAGGATCCACTTCTTATGCGGCTTTCGCGCCGTCAAGGCCTTTGCAGAAAAACAAAAGGTTCTTCAGACTCTGAACCGTCAATTAAGCAGTCAAGATGCGACCTTGAAGGATGCCATCGATCGCCTTTTGGAAAAACAACATGAATTGGAGAAAGCTTTGGGTGAAGCCGAAGAGGAACTTTTAAAACATGAAGCCGCTGAACTTTATCAAAAAGCGCGTGCCATGGATGGTTTTCGCCTTGTCGCCAAAGCTTTTGTTCATAGGGAAATCACCGAATGCCAAAAATTATCCCGCTTTATTTTGGAACAAGCTGAACAGACCGTGGTTCTGTTTACGACCAAAGAAGGTACGCGCCTGCACATGATTGCTAGCCGGACGAAAGATGTTGAAGGGGACATGGTGAAACTCATCGAAAGTGGGTTAAGCCTCATCAATGGACGGGGCGGCGGTAAACCTGAACGCGCACAAGGCGGCGGCGAAACCGATTTGACAGCAGAAGGCATGTTAAGCTATCTCGTTGATCAATTAGAGGGGCAAAGGGTTGCGAACTAAGTGGTTTTAATAGATGAAAAGAGAGTGGGAGTCATATGCAAGCGATCAATAAGGAGAATCTAGCGGACATCCAAAAAGCGTTGGAATCCTTTCGCGGAGAAGAAGTTTATTTACACCTTGAGACGACAAGCGGTGTTTATACCGCTTATCGCGATAAAAGCCAATTAACCGTCGGCTGTTATATTCGAAATGGTAAAATCCGCTTTACCACAGGAAAAATTACCGGTGCAGGGCCATACCGCGTCGGCTTGAAAATGGATTTAGGCTGGGTCTATGCGGAAGGTTTAACGGATTGGGAAGTGGACGGAGAAGGCCGGCTGCTTTTGGCTGGCCATAATGCTGAGGGAAAACTGGCTTGTGCCTTTGAATTAAGTAGAACACCTTTTAATTAAGATCCCTAGGGGGAAACACAATGGAAAAAGAAAGACATGTCTTGATTGCTTTCCCACACCCAGATGATGAAGCATTTGGCGTTGCCGGGACGATCATCAAATTTACCGATGCCGGTGTTCCGGTGACCTATGCCTGTGGGACGCTCGGTGAAATGGGTCGGAATATGGGAAAACCTTTTTTTGCAAACCGTGAAACTTTGCCGGATATTCGCAGGGAAGAATTGAAAAAGGCTTGTCAAGTCATGGGTATACAAGACTTGCGCATGCTCGGTTTACGTGATAAAACGATCGAATTTGAAGACGAAGAGGAAGTTGCGGATAAAATTTTTGCCGTGATCCAAGAGGTGAACCCTTCGCTGATCATCACTTTTTATCCCGGCTTCGCTGTGCACCCAGATCACGACGCCTATGGCGCGGCCGTGATTCGCGCTGCCATGCGGCTCCCAGCGGAAGAGCGTCCGAAGATTTACTGTAAGGCATTTTCCGAAGGCTGCGTAGATATATTGGGGAAACCCGATATCGTGCATGATGTCATGGATGTTCTTGATAGAAAACTCGAAGCTATTAAAGCCCACCGCTCACAAACGGAAGCATCGGTTGCACAGTGGCAAGACAGTCTCGGAAACAAAGACGAAGAATTTCTGCAATGGGTCGGCAAGGAAACCTTTTGGACTTACAAAGGGCCGGTCGTTGATTAACCTCTCCTGATTTGGGGAGGTTTTTATTTTGGAAAGAGAGTATAAATATAGGACTAATCAAGTACAATAATATGGTTTGAAGTTCAACTGCACTGTTAGAGGATGGATGGCTGTCTCGGGTACAATTGGCCATTTTTTCATAAATGGGTTCCAAAGTGCAGAGGATAGGGGAGGAATACAGGAGTTAATGGAGGTTCCCACATGCGGTTCGGCTGTCACATCAGTACAAAAAATGGTTACCTTGGTGCCGCGCGAACGGCAAAAGCGATCGGAGCAGCGGCCTTTCAATACTTTCCTAAGAATCCTCGCAGTTTGCGGATAAAAAAATTCGATCATCGCGATGCCGAGCGCTGCGCAGCTTTTTGCGCTGAACACAACATTGCATCTGTCGGTCACTCCGCATATGGGTGCAACCTTGCTGCGGAAAAACATCAAAGGCAAGCGGTGATTGACTGCCTTTTAAATGATTTGGACATTACAAATGCCTGCGGGTCTATTGGCACGGTCGTCCATTTTGGCGCCTATCACGGTGATGATCCGCTTGAAGGCTATAAGAGAATGATTGATACGCTTAATGAAATCTTATTCAAATGGGCCGGCGATAGTATTGTTTTAATCGAAAATAATGCGGGAAAAGGCGATCAAATGGGCCTCACGTTAGAGGAACTTGTAAAAATTAGAGAACTCACAGAACGACCGGAGAAAATCGGCTTTTGCTTTGATACTTGCCATGCGTTTGCGGCTGGTTTATGGACGGGGACCAATTGGACGGAGGTCATGGATAAGGGAAAGGAAATCGGCTATTTTCAACATTTAAAAGTGGTCCACCTAAACAACTCCGTATATCCTGCCGGTTCAAGGCGCGACCGCCATGCCAATCTGAAATCGGGTCAGATTAAGCTCGAACATCTTCTTGAATTTTGCGCTTCCGAAGTCATCAGAGAGTTGCCACTGATATTGGAGACACCATCCTCAGATGCCTATTCACACATTCATGAGATCAACGACCTTAAATCATGGTTTAAATCATCATTCTAATTTTTATAGAAATAGGGCATTTCATAAGTTAAAATAAATAAAAACATTATCTTCTGCAAAAAAAAGCATTTAGAGAAAGGCTAGAGTTTAAAAAAAGTTATTTTCAAATCACAGAGGATGCAGGTGCGTTTATCGCTTGGAAATAAAACTTTCACTTAAATAAGGGATGGTTCCATGTCGCACAACTGGCAGAAAAAGGGACGGTTACCTGGCAGGCGGATGAGCAGGACAACGGAGGGATGTACGCTTATCTGGCGGAAGTGCCAGAAAACTTTACATACGTTACCCCAAAAGCCACGGATGAAGGCATCCTAGACTGGAAACCGTTAGATTGGCTCTTACATTCGGAGAATCAAGGTGTGGCTGAACACGTCAAAAGGTTTCTTCCCATCATGCTCCGTGATGATCGTTTATTTGATTTTCAATGCATATATGATGAGGACGGCCGCTTGGTGGATTGTCGGCCAGTCCCTTTGATCCGTATATTTGTATAAATCAACTAATCTATCACGAAATGGGTGTTTTCCTGTGCGTCTATCTGAGATCAATCCTGAATCATTGAGCCGCAAGCAATTAACCCGATTGATTTTTGGCGGCATTCATGATGATGGTAAAAATGGGGATTGCATCTTTGTGTTTGGGGGTAAAACGAGTCACAGGGTGTTAAAGGCGGCTCAATTATTTAAAAATAAGCGGGCACCATATATCTTATTGTCTGGCGGCTCAAGCAGGTGGGACCACCCAAAGCCCGAGGCGGAATGGATGAAAGAGCATCTCATGGCATTCGATATTCCTGAAGCATGCATCTTAACGGAATGTGAAGCCGCAAATACGACAGAAAACGTGATCGGGTCGATGATGGTTTTGCAAAAAAAATTCAGCCTTCACCGCATCAAGCGTTTACTGTTGGTGAGTTCGCCTTACCATATGCGGCGCTGTGAATTGACATGTCGCACGTACATGCCAGACTGGATCCAGTATTCGCTCTGTCCCGACAACCGTCCATACGGCCAAAGCTATAATTGGTGGAAAGCGGAAAAGGAGCGACAACGCGTCTTGAAAGAAGCCACATCCCTCGTTAAATATGTGCGGGAAGGCATTTTAATGGATTGTGAAATGAACATCGATTAAAAGAATGGCATCACCTCACGCTTTAACTATAGATGATGCAAGAGGCGGTAAATGCCCCTTTGATTCATCATTAATTCTTATGTAAAAGAGATTTAAAGAGGAGGAATGGCTATGAAAGCAGTCGTTTTAAGAGAACTCGGCGGTCCACATCAACTCAAGCTCGAGGAAGTCACTCGTCCAACTCCCGGACCTCATGAAGTCGTTGTCCAGTTAAAAGCGGCGGCTCTTAATCGCCGCGATGTTTTTATCACTTACGGACAATACCCGGGAATCAAGCTTCCCGCTATTCCAGGCTCTGACGGGGCAGGCGTCGTCGCTGAAGTGGGGGCCGAAGTCAAACAGGTTTCTGTTGGCAGCGAAGTGATCATCAATCCAGGTTTAAATTGGGGACCGGCCGTACATAAAAAGGGTGACGCTTTTCATATCTTAGGTGTGCCAACAGACGGGACTTATGCCCAATATGTCAAAATTCCCGCTGAAAATGTTTTTCGAAAGCCATCCCATTTATCTTGGGAAGAAGCAGCTGCCCTGCCGCTGGGAGGTGTTACCGCTTATCGCGCCTTATTTACGAAAGGGCAAGTCAAAGAGGGGGAAAATGTGCTGATTCCCGGCGTCGGGGGCGGGGTTGCCACGTTTCTCGTTCAGTTTGCAGTGGCAGTCGGTGCCAAAGTGTTTGTGACGTCAAGCAAAGAAGAAAAAATAGAAAAAGCGAAAGCACTCGGCGCTGCAGGCGGCGTGAACTATACTTCTTCCGACTGGTCTAAGGCATTGAAAAAGATGACCGGGGGCATAGATTTATCCATAGACAGCATCGGTGGCGAAGTGTTTAATGCCCTTGTTTCCTTGGGGAAAACGAATAGCCGTATTGTCAGCTTCGGTGCAACAAAAGGTGTTGTCCAAGAACTCGTCATGCCGAAAGTCTTTTTAAAGGAAATGACCATTTACGGAACGACCATGGGCAGTCCTCAAGAATTTGCGGAAATGGTCCATTTTGTTGAAAAACATCACATCCACCCGGTCATTGATGCGACTTATCCACTGGAACAAGTCATCGATGCGCAAAGACGGATGGAACGCGGGGAAAACTTCGGGAAAATCGTTTTATCGATCCCGCAGGATTAAACGGAGGCTAGAGGAGGGAAAAAACAATGAAAGCCGTTTTAGTTAAAAAACCGGGGGACGCTGGGCAGTTATATATCGGCGAATTTCCAACGCCGGAACCCCAAGACAAGGAGATTCTTGTCAAAGTGAAAGCGACAGCCGTCAATCGCGCCGATATCCACCAGCGCAAAGGCCATTATCCGCCGCCAAAAGGGGCAAGCCCGATCATCGGTCTAGAAGTTTCTGGCGTCGTTGAAGCGACCGGAGCAAATGTCACCAAATGGAAAGTGGGCGATCGCGTTTTCGGATTGCTTGAAGGTGGGGGATATGCCGAATATGCGGTCTTGCACGAAGACATGGCGATGCCGATTCCAGATTCCTTGAGTTATGAGGATACGGCAGCCATTCCGGAAGTTTTCCTAACAGCGTACCAAACGCTGTTTTGGATCGGCCATTTAAAACAAGGTGAAAGGGTGTTGATCCACGCCGGTGCGAGTGGCGTCGGAACGGCAGCGATACAAATGGCCAAGTTAAATGGGGCATATGTTGCGGTTACAGCAGGATCTAAGGAAAAACTGGACACTTGCCAAAAGCTCGGGGCCGATCTTGCCATCAACTACAAAACGGATGATTTTGCCAAAGTCATACAAGAAGCGCTCGGCCCGTCCTCAATCGATGTCGTTCTTGATTTTATCGGCGCATCGTATTGGGAACAAAATCTTGAAGTCCTCGGTATGGATGGCCGCCATGTGTTGATCAGCACGCTTTCCGGTTACAAACTTGAAAATGTGGATTTGCGAGCCATTATGGGCAAACGACTGACGCTTACGGGAACGACGCTACGGTCACGCGACAGAGATTATAAAGTCAAATTAACCCAAGAATTTATGGACACCATGCTGCCTTTGTTTAAAAAAGGCGAGTTGAAACCGATTGTGGATCGCGTGTTTCCGATCGCGGAAGTTCAAGAGGCTCACAGATATATGGAAGCCAATAAAAATATCGGCAAAATCGTTCTTAGCGTAGGAGAACTCCGTTGACGGAAGGAGAGGAGTTCTCCTCTTTTTAATATGAAATTTTAGGTGAGGGGGGAACCAATATGTATGGGACCATCTTATGTTTTGACGATTCTACAGAGAAACAGATTGATTGGATTTGGTCGCAACTTGCTGAGGCGAACATTTCTTTTTACCATATCGAAAAAAATGGAAAGAAAAAACGCCCGCATGTGACGCTAGCAGATTACGGTGAGCTCAATTTGGACGCGTTTAAGGATAAGTTTTTATCATTTTTTTCGAAGAGAACCTCATTTGCGCTTGATTTTTCAACGCTCGGTTGCTTTTCAAGCGCAGGAACGCTATTTCTCGCACCGGTTATGACCGAAGATCTATGGCGTCTCCATATGGATTACCATAGATTTTTCGGTGAGTTTTGTGATATTGAAAATTCCTATTACTTGCCCGGCAAATGGGTGCCGCATTGCACCCTCGCCAACCATTTACCACATAAAGATTTCTTAAAGGCGTTCGATTTCATCGCAAGAGATTTTAAACCAATTAAGGCGCAATTGAGCGAAGTCGTTTTAATTAAAATTGAATATAACAATGGTGAAGCGGTCGGCTCTACACCTATCATCCATTACCGATTCTAATAAAACTAATTTTGTGCCTCAGACCGATTTTTGAAAAATACTTGAACACTAAGTATTGATGATGAGATGTTAAATAGATAAATGTCGCTCATGACCGAACACCATTATAAGATAAAAACGGTCGGTGCTTCAGTTAATAAGTTTCCCTTATGTTTAATCATAAAAATTTAAAAATTTTATTATCGATCTTTTCGTTATAAGATGATGGAGAGACTATAAAAAGGGGAAAATTCATCCATGAAAGCTTTAAAAACCTTTCATCCGATCGTGACATCACTTTTACTCGGTACGGTCATGGTTAGGGCAGCGAGTCTTATGTCGATGCCGTTTTTAGCGATCTATCTATCAAAAACAACGGCGATGAATCCGGTTCTCATCGGCCTTGTCATCGGAATGGGACCGCTGACATCGACAGTTGGGAGTTTTATTGGCGGAACACTATCGGATTTGTTCGGCCGAAAAAAATTGATGTTTTCAGCACTCTTCATCTATGGCATGGTTTTTGTCGGTTTTGCAACGGCAAAAGCCCCATGGGTGTTCTTGTTGCTTAACGCTGTCAATGGGTTGTGCCGCGCCTTTTTTGAACCGACCAGTCAGGCGCTGATGTCGGACCTCACACCTCAGGAAAAACGGGTGAGACTCTTTTCTCTGAGGTATACGGCCATTAATGTCGGTGCCACAGTCGGGCCGTTACTCGGAGCCTTGTTCGGTTCGGTGGCAGCTAATCTTGCCTTTTTCATAACGGCGGCGGTTTATTTTATGTACTTAATCTCCCTTATCATATTGTTTATGATTTTTCCTATTCAGCAAGCTGGTGAAACTAGCGCGCATAAAATTACCTTTGCTTCGGCGATACGCGTCATCAGCAAAGATAAAGCCCTTTTTTATTTTATCCTTGCCGGTATTATGGTCAATCTGGGGTATTCACAAATTGAATCCACGTTGCCGCAGTATTTAAAAGATTCTCTTGCTAACGGGGTTTTGCTTTATTCCGTCTTATTATCCTTAAATGCTGTCACGGTGGTTGTTTTACAAATTCTACTCATGCGATTTACGGAGAAATTATCGATGCTTAAAGGGCTCATCGTCGGTACGGTGCTAATGTCCATGGGTTATTTTGGGTTTTCCCTGTCCCACGGTTGGGTAATGTTTATCCTCTCCATGTTGGTCTTAACGCTAGGAGAAATCTTCGTCTTTCCTTTGGGTGGAGTTATTATTGATCGCCTCGCCAGTGAAGAATTGCGAGGCACATATTTCGGAGCGAACGGGCTTCGTTCCATCGGTTTTTTTGCGGGACCGTGGCTTGGCGGTTTGATTTTTGATGCAACGAACGGCTCTGTGCTTTATCTTGTGACCGCAGGTGTTGTCCTTTTTGGCATTGTGCTTTATACATCGGGCTATAGGACGATGGTCAAAAACGAAAAAAAACGGAAAAAGGAAGCCTCTTAAAGGGGCGTTAAAACAGATAATTTTTTTGAGGCGTCTATCCATGAGGCGCTTCTTTTTTGTGGTCGTGGCGAATTTTGTCGAAAAAAAGAGACAGAACGGACTTTACTTCTCCTTTTTTGGCGGTAAAATAGAAGTGAGTAATCACTCATTTTTAAAAATAGGTGGTTAGAATATGGCAAACACAGGGGTATTAACGGTTAATCATGTGTCAAAAAGGTTTGGGGAAAAACGGGTCCTCAAGGATGTGAACTTCTCCATTGACCGACCGGAAATTTTCGGTTTGCTCGGGCCATCAGGAGCGGGGAAGACGACGCTGATTAAGATGATTGCAGGAATGGATCAGCCGACAGAGGGAACTATTCACGTTTTAGGGCAGAAAGTGCCTGACCTCGCGCTTATGAACAAGATCGGCTATATGGGGCAATCGGATGCGCTTTATGAAGAGCTCTCGGCATTCGAAAACCTTGCCTTTTTTGCGGCTTTATATGGTCTTACTGGTAAAAGGATGAAAGAACGGGCGCAAGAGGTTTTAGAACTTGTGGGGCTCTCCCAAGACGCCAAGACGATCGTTGAGCGTTTTTCTGGCGGTATGAAGCGGCGGCTATCGCTTGCCATCGCACTCATGCATCAGCCGCAAATCCTTATTTTGGATGAGCCGACCGTCGGCATCGATCCGTTTTTAAGGCAAAAACTGTGGGAGACATTTGAAAACTTTCGGAAAAGCGGTGTGACCATCATCGTCACCTCGCACGTCATGGATGAAGCCGAACGTTGTGCGAGACTCGGGCTCATCCGGGATGGTCGATTAATCGCCCTAGGGACACCAGAAGAGTTGAAAACAGCCACCGAGACCAACAGCATGGAAGAAGCGTTTCTCAAGTTTGGGGGGGAAAATGATGCGAATTAGAGCCATTACTACGAGAATTATTCACCAATTTTTACGCGATAAGCGGACGATCGCTTTGATGTTCCTTGCCCCGCTTTTGGTGATGACCTTGATGAACCTCGTGTTTAAAGGGGACGAATATCACCCGAAAATCGGCCTTGTCAACGCCCCGGCACAGATTAAGGAAAAACTGAAATCGAGCGGGACGACAATAAAAGCATTCACTTTAAAAGAAGCCAAATCCCAGTTAAAGAAAGCTCACATCGACGGTTATGTCTTATTCGAACAAGGGAAAGTGAAGATTTATTTGGAAGGCAGTGATCCGAAAGTAAATCAATCGGTATTACAAGCCTTAGAGCAGTTGAAAGACAAGTTGCCTTCAGCGCTAAAACCGATCGTTTATTATTTGCACGGTGGCAAAAACTTAAGTACATTTGACAATTTTGGACCGGTGTTGCTTGGTATTTTTGTGTTTTTCTTTGTCTTCTTAATCGCTGGCGTTTCCTTGTTGAGAGAAAGAACAAGGGGAACATTGGAAAGAATCTTGGCCAGTCCGCTGAGAAGATCGGAACTCGTCATCGGTTATATTTTTGGATTTGGTCTGTTTACGATTCTCCAATCCGCTTTAATTGTTTCTTATTGTGTCTATGTATTGGATCTCTGGATGGCTGGGTCCATCTGGTGGGTGCTTCTCATCACGCTGCTTCTTGCCCTTGTGGCGCTATCTCTCGGCACCCTTTTATCGACGTTTGCCAATAATGAACTACAAATGATTCAGTTCATCCCGCTTGTGATCGTTCCGCAAGTCTTTTTCTCAGGCCTCTTTAATCTGGAGACGATTTCCGATTGGGTGAGCTGGATCGGGGTCATCACACCGCTTTATTACGGCGCGGATGCCCTTCGTGATGTCATGCTAAGGGGAGAAGGCTGGTCGGCGATCTCAGCTGATTTAGGCGTCCTTTGTCTATTCGCTGCTCTTTTTATCTCCTTAAATATATTGACGCTCCGCAAATACCGCCGGTTATAATACGGATAGGTTGAGAAAGAACACAAAATTTTTATGGTTTAAGAGGGTTAGCCATGGAAGATTGGGAATGGATTTTTGAAACGGTCGGAGATGACGGCCAATTAACCGAAAAACAAAAACAAATTATCAAAGCAGCGATTGAAACGTTTGCGGAAAAGGGGTACTCTGCGACATCTACAAATGAAATCGCCAAAAAGGCGGGTGTCGCTGAAGGGACGATTTTCCGCCATTTTAAAACGAAAAAAGATCTATTAATCGCCATTGTCACACCAGTCATGAAAAAACTTGTCGCACCGTTTGTTATCCGGGATCTGAACAAAGTTTTGGATCAAAAGTATGACACCTTTGAAGCATTTCTGCGGGCTTTGATCGAAAATCGCAAACAATTTTTGGAGAGAAATTTTTCGATGATTAAAATCCTCGTTCAAGAAGTTCCGTTTCATCCCGAACTCAAAGCCCTTTTTCAAAATCATGTCGCCAAGGAACCGCTTCAAAAAGCCATGGCTATGATCCGCCACTTTCAAGAAAAAGGGGACATTGCACCATTATCTCCGGCAACAATTTTGCGATTAGTCTTTTCAGCCGGGGTAGGTTATTTGCTGGCAAGAAAAATTATAGACCCGGAATATTGGAATGATGACGAAGAAATGGAGGCAACGATCCGGTTTATTTTAAATGGGTTAAAACCATAACGATCAAGTAAATGGGGTATATTCCCATAACTATGATCCTTCCATATAGAATAAAAAACCATTAAACATCGACAATTCTCGTGATGTCGATTGAGGCTTTAATTATATTTTATCAAGGTAAATCAATCGTTTGAAAATTGAATAATATAGGAGGAAATTTATAAGCAAAAAAGAAATTTTCAGTTTGATCCGGCTTGGCATCATTTCCGTCGCGCTCTTCATTTTAGTTTGGATTTTTTTACTAAAGTTTGTTGATGTTGAAAAAGGGCAAGCAGAGCGTTTCAAGTGGAGAAAAGATGTCGAAGCATGCGGCAGATGATGTCGGTGGCAAACGGTTATTGCCTTTGTAGGTGAAAAAGGGCCAAATCGCAGTAGCGATGAAGCCCTTTTTACGATCAGGGAAGTCTATCAATCTTCATGTTTACTTAAAAACAAAGGCTCTGCCATTGGCTTAAAGGCATGGTAGAGCTAAGTTTTTTAGAGTATTGGGGCGAAGAATTGGTTGACTAATCCTAAATCACAGTCTTTTCCCGTACTGTAAGATTTGTTGCCAAGCTTTCTCTCAATATTCAACCAGGCTTCGTGACTTTCGGTTTCCCAATATCGCATGATTTCGGGAAGGATGGCATTTGCTTCATTTATGGCATCGGCAAAAAGATCGTCAAAGCTTTTCCTATACTTCAGGGTGCAATCGGTCGGGTCAAGCCATTCCGATTTTTTACGATTGAGATAATCAATATTGGGATCGACCGGTTTATAAACGAGGGCGCTGATCTCCGGCGCAAGCCAACGACTTTTGCGGCCGGCAAATTTGAATAATACTTTTTGAGCTTTCACCATATCCCGATAAGCTTCATTCACATAACCGGGTGGTATTTTTTTAGAAAGTTTCGGAAAATGTTTGGCAATGATTGTCTCCATGGCTTCGGCGACGGATGGATGAAGCCGAGAGCCCACATCGATTTGTTTGTAGACGGGCGTTTTCCATGTGATGATTCCGCGTCTTTCCTCCATCCAAATCGTGTCAATCGCAAATTCCAATTCTTGATGCTTCCGGCCTTCGTTTCCGGATCGATAATTTATATACGGGTGGGCGTTACGGTCTAAGATATGGTGGGTAACAAAACCGTTTACATACGCTTTAAGTAACGAATTTTCCGGTTGTTCCTTTACCGTGCGTATTAAATCCTGTAAAAACGGTCCGCACGACTCGTCATGTATGCGTGTGCCGACTTCAACAGCGGGTTTTTCTTTAATCCAAGGCCAAAAACGGTAATAAAAAAATGGATCTGGTCCTTGTGCGCCGAGGCGTAAATAGGCCCATTCCAAATCGTTTTCAGGTTGCCAACCGAGCCCTCGAATGGCCTCTTCGGCAAAATCGATATGCGTCCAAATATTTGGCATAACCATCCCCCAATCCCATCATCTACCCTTATCATACCTGTTTTT
>Ga0310838_1001221_pt1 | contig 14591 bp, 13 predicted proteins | sample SM_ome_6_FD_202241 | JGI IMG/M metagenome (GOLD analysis project Ga0310838, IMG submission 202241) | Sorghum-adapted microbial communities enriched on stacked mutant (SM) sorghum from Joint BioEnergy Institute, Emeryville, California... ...
AAAAATACCCGCTGGAAGAAGTCGAGAAGCCGGATCGCCAAGGACCTCCTCAAAAAGAAAAGGCGAGCATTGCGAGAAGCCCTCACAAGCCCGCTGCCAATCATCCTTGGCGACAATACAACAAACCCAATAGGAGGATACCACAACGGGTTTAAAAAGGCTATAGCTTGTTTGGAAAATCTTCTAAAATTCCTTTCACCCGGTAATGGCCAACGTGCATGGACCGCGAATGAATCAAGGGTGAGCAAAGCGAAGGCCTTTGGCCTTTACCCTTGATGCAATGAGCGGTCCATGCAAAAATTCATAGCACTGGGTGAAAGGATAAATCTACATCAAAAGTGACAAAATCACTGACGCGTTAGTATGACATTTTCACTGACGCTTGACATACCAATCCGATAGATTTTAAAAATTATGCAGACGTCAAGGCAGCAACACTGCGCGAACAGGACTTCCATCTGCTTCTAATAAAGGCAATGGCAAAGCAATCAACTGATATTCTCCTTGCTCCACTTCATCCAATACTAATCCCTCCAAAATATAAATCCCGCTGCGGTGCAAAGCATGATGGGCAGGCAGTTCTTTACTATCCAAGGGATCGACGGAGGGCAGGTCAAGACCGAGCAGGCGAACCCCACGCTCCGCAAGATAGGGTGCCAGCTCTGGTCGGATATGCGGGATGGAAGTCGGAAAGCGGGTGCGATCTTTCCATGCCCCCGTACGGATTAAAAGCCGCGTTACCCCTTCTACGTGATGATCAGCCAACTCTTCTGGCCCGATGCTCTCTACATCGGGCAAATGAATCACACGGGCTGGGCCTACATATCGATCAAGGTCGAGTTGAAAAACCTTTTTACCCTGCTCATCAAAGTGATACGGCGCATCAATATGGGTACCTGTATGGGTGCTCATCGTGATTTGCCCTACATTGACCGATCCGCTCTCTGCCTTTGTCCAATTTAAAGCAAAGGAGAATGGAGTATCGCCAGGCCATACAGGAATCTTCTCATCAAGCGGCATCGAAATATCGATGACTTTCTTCATGCTACCACGCCCCTTTTCTTCTCATAACGTTCGTACTGCTTCTCTTCCATGATCTGTTTCAGGATTTGAACCGCCTTCCACACCTCTTCAAATGAGGTATAAAATGCGACCGGAGCCAGTCGTATTATGTCAGGCGCACGGAAATCGGGGACGACGCCATTCTCCTTAAGCGCTTTGCATATTCGCACCGCTTCTTCATGGATGAGACAGACATGACCCCCGCGGCGGTCATCCTCAACCGGATTACCAATGGTAAAACCCATGCCGGTGAGATGATGCCCGATCATCTCCATCAGATAGCGGGTTAGCCGCAGGGATTTCTCCCTTAAGCTTTCGATTCCCGCTTCCGCAAACATCTCCAAGGAACCAATCAATGGTGCTAAACTCAGAATATGAGGCGTTCCGATCTGGTAAGCGCCTGCATAATCAGCAGGAGTAAGCTGATGAGACATATCGAATTGAACCTCTTTATTGGAACTGAACCAACCAGCAAGGCCCGGCTCTCGTCCAAAATGCATGCGGTTCACATATAGTCCTGCCACTCCGCCAGGGCCGCTGTTCAGATATTTGTAATTACACCAGAAAGCAAAATCGACTCCCCATGCGGATAGTTGGTGTGGAATTGCCCCAATCGAATGGCAGAGGTCAAAACCGATGGGGATGCCGCGTTCCCGCGCTGCTGCGGTCAGCCGTTCCATATCCAATAGTTGTCCGCTGCGATAGAGCACGGATGGCAATACGACCAATGCTACCTCGTCGGTCATCGCCGCAATCAGATCCTCCTCGTCCAGCGTAAGCCCATCACGGCTCTTGACTCGAATCAGATGATCCTCAGGATCAAGCCCATGCAGCCGAAGCTGGCTCTTAAGGGCATAAATATCGGATGGAAAAGCAAGCTCATCGGCTACGATCTTGGTTCGTTTCCCTTGCGGCCGATAGAAGGTAGCGGTCAACTGATGAAGGTTGATGGTCGTCGATCCCGTTACGATCACTTCATCCGGAGAGGCGCCTACCAACGGCGCGCTCATCTCGCCCAATCTCTCCGCCAGATGGAACCAGGGATATTTCCCCACTGTCCAGCCATCAATCCCATATTCTCGCCAGCTTTCCAACACAGTAAGAAGAGACTTCTCCGCCCTTACCGACATCAATCCAAGCGAATTGCCATCAAGGTAAATGCTTCCCTTAGGTAGATAAAACTCTTTACGATAGCCTGCCAAAACATCTTCACGATCTAATTGTTGCGCATATTCTCGTGTATGCGGAAACGACACCTAAACTCACCTCATATCAAACCATTTTATAGTTGCGTACGCAAGCTCCATAATTCGGGGAAGAAGCGATGATCCAAGACCTGCTTGAGATATTTGACTCCGGATGACCCGCCTGTTCCCTGTTTATGGCCGATAATGCGCTCTACGGTCATCATGTGGTTATATCTCCACTGTTGATGTCGATTCTCGATATCTACCAGCTTTTCTGCCAGCTCATAGAGATCCCAATACTGGTTGACGTTGCGATACACCGCAAGCCAGGCTTCCTCAACGCTCTTATGAGGACGATAATCCTGGGACCAATCCCTCGTAAGGCATGCCGGATCAACAGGCAGACCTCTCATCGCCAAGGCCATAATGGAAGCATCATAGATACTGGGGGCGTGAAGCGCTTCTTGCAATTGCTGGTAAAGTTCGGGTTGATGTTGATAGACGGAGAGCACACTCGCCTTCTTATGTCCAAAGGCAAACTCGATCAACCGGTTCTGATAGGATTGAAAGCCAGAGGAGCGTCCCAGCTTATGTCTGAATTCCATATATTCCGATGGAGTAAGCGTAGATAATACATCCCATGATTGGATCAACTGCTCTTGGATTCTGGCAACACGTGACAACATCTTAAATGCAGGTTCTAATTCATTTTGCAGGATAGAACGGCGTGCTGCATCGATTTCATGCAGAATCAGCTTCATCCAGAGTTCACTCGTTTGATGGATAATGATAAAGAGCATCTCATCATGATGATCAGAGAGCCTCTTCTGACTGGACAAGATGCGATCCAGTTGCAGATAATCACCGTAGGACATCTCATTCTCAAAATTGGTATAGATCCCTTCCCGCCAATTGGAAACGCTTTCTTTTTCATTGTGATTTGATCCACTCATATGCCTTAACCTCCGAAAAATCTCTCTTTGCAATAAACTCTCCAATACTCGAATCCTAAAGAAAGCATATCAAAGTTTTGCGATAACATCTATAAAGAAAACGCGGCGACTACCGTACCTATAGACCAAAAATGGGCCTGCACTGCTCAACAGTGAAGACCCATCGCAATCATACTTTTGATAGTTTCGCCTAAAATGCCCAATTGCCATTTCTAAAGATCGGCTCACGGCTTCCGTCCGCAGTAACCCCATCGATATTCAGATCGGCTGAACCCATCATAAAATCTTCATGAATCAGGCTGTCATTTACCCCGCGGCTACTCAACTCTTCCATTGTCATGTTCGCGCCGTTTTGCAGATTGGTCGGATACGCCTTGCCCAAGGCAAGATGGCAGGAGGCATTCTCGTCATAGAGCGTATTGTAGAATACCAAATTGGATTGTGAAATTGGCGATTGATGAGGAACAAGCGCAACCTCTCCCAAGCGTCTAGCTCCTTCATCGGTCTCCAATAATTTCTTCAGAACCTCATACCCTACTTCTGCAGTGAAATCGACCACCTTGCCCTCTTTAAATGTAAGCGTAAAATTGTCGATCACATTTCCTCCATAAATGAGGGGCTTGGTACTCTTCACAACGCCATTGACACCATCTTTATGAGGCATTGTGAATACTTCCTCTGTAGGAATATTGGGATTAAAACGGATGCCTTGCGCATCTACCGCACCACCCCCCGCCCACAGATGATTTTCGGGAAGATCTATGGTGAGGTGGGTCCCTTCGGATTGGTAGATTAACTGCTTATATTGCTTCTGGTTTAAATAGTTGACATACTTGGCAAGCGTTGAGTTATGTTCTTTCCACGTCTGGATGGGATCATCGCTGTTTACGCGAGTAATTGAGAAGATCTGTTCCCATAGTTTGGCAACTGCTTCTTCTGCGGTTAAATCCGGAAAAATCTTCTGAGCCCATTCTTCGGTCGGCACAGATACCAAAGTCCAACGATTTTTGTCCGACATCAGATAACTGCGGTATTTGGCCAGCGCGGTAGAGTTGGTCTTGGCTGATGTGGCAATACGCCCAGGATCGATTCCTTTTAGGAGATCCGGATTTTGTGCATAAACGGACAGAAATGCCGCACCGTTCTCCGCTAACTCCTCCAATCCCCTTGCTCTCCACATCGGATATTCTGTAAAGGCTTCATCGGGAGCATGTTTAAACTTAAGATAGGTGACCTGTTCATCAGTCCAGTCTACATACACCTGTTTCGCTCCAGCTAAATATGCCTGCTTTACCACTTTGCGAACAAACTCTGCTGCCGGGAGCGGAGCATTGATCCATAATGTCTGTCCCTCTTGGATGTTGACACCCATTCGGACAGCCAGCTCTGCATATTTTTCCAATTGATGATCAAAATGACTCATATGTATATCCTCCTTCTTCTATCTTTCTGCCATCATATCTTATAAGAGGTTTATCTAGCAACATTTTATTCAGATCTATCATATGCCAATTCTTTATATTTTCTTCCACAGTCTGTGAGCTTGGTCAAGCATTTGTGATGTTTCATCGATCAGCATTCTTACCAGTTGAGCGGCAGGAATCTCTTTAGCCTGTGCATACCCTTGGCCTGCCCATAAAGACATAAAATCAGGATTGTTCGACGCTCCAGCCGCTTTCCTCAGCTCTTTGGTCATGTGGTGGACATGCGGATAAGCGGCAGGCGCTAGTCTGCCATAATCCCTCATAAAACGGTTGACCAATCCTCTCGCGCGGCGTCCCGTAAAAGCACGCGTCACTGCAGTCGCAGTAAAGCTAGGATCGGCGAGAGCGGCTTTATATGCCCTGTTCGCCCCGCTCTCCGGACATCGTAGAAATGCGGTACCCAGTTGGGCTGCACAGGCACCTGCCATGAGTACGGCAGCAATGTCTCTGCCTTCCATAAGACCTCCGGCGGCTATTAACGGCAGATCTACTCTATTGCGGATCAACTGCAGCAAGACGAGGAGACCATAATCTTCATCGTTATCAGGATTGTTTTCGAACGAGGCGCGATGTCCACCTGCCTCTATGCCCTGCACACATAGGGCATCTGCACCTGCTTGACTCGCAATAAGCGCCTCTGTGGGCGAAGTAACGGTTACAATAATGTACGATCCCCGGCTCTTAAGTTCCTGAATCACTTCAGCAGGAGGACAGCCAAAAGTAAAGCTGACTACGGGGACTTGCAATTCCTTCAACGTCCTTATTTTTGCTTCCCAGTCATCGTCATCATAGATAGGCCTTCCCAGTGAAATGCCAAATCTTTCTGCGACCTTCTCCAATTGATCCCGATATTGTAAAATTGCATCATCATGGACCGTATCACTTCCAGGAATAAAAATGTTGACGCCGAATGGTGCGTGAGTCATTTGACGCACTTGCAGGATTTCCTCGCGCATCTCGACCGCTGTTTTATATCCGCCTGCGAGAAAGCCGAGACCGCCCGCGTTTGAGACGGCGGCAGCAAGCTTAGGATTAGAAACGCCGCCAGCCATCGGAGCTTGAATAATTGGAAAAGGTATACTACTAAGCACCATGATCTCTCACCTTATTTTTAATCATCGTTTACATCCTGTAATACCCGACGTATAGAAGTTGCTTCTCTCTTTTGTGAAAACCAATAAGCAATGTTACCACAACGCTATTTGCGCCGCTCTTGTATTTTGCGCACGATTGTGGAGACCCATTTTCTAGGTGCGAGGCGGTTGGATTGAACGAGCAGGCGATTCAACATCCCCGGTATAATTACGGTCTTGTTCTTCATCAGACCGCTGTATCCAATCCTCGCAACTGTTTCGGCATCCATTACCTTTAAAAATTGATTGCTAAACAGCTTTGACTCTTCCATGCTTGCCCGTGTTTGAAAGCCCGTTTTCGTAGGTCCCGGACATAAAACAGATAGAGTGACACCCGTCTCCTTCAACTCATTGGCAATTGCTTCTGAGAATGAGAGAACATAGGCTTTGGTTGCATAATAGACCGCCATTAATGGGCCCGGCTGAAAAGCTGCTGTCGAAGCCACATTCAAAATCTTTCCGGAACCTCTCTTGATCATGGAGGGGAGTAAGAGACGGGTCAAATGAGTAAGTGACGCAACATTGACTTGAATCATATCCAATGCTTTATTTATTTCAATCTCATGAAATAAGCCGAGTGCGCCAAATCCTGCATTGTTCACAAGTATATCAACCACCCAGCCTCTTTTATGAAGCTCCGCAAAGATTTCATCCGGCGCTGACCGATCAGATAAATCCTTTCCCATTACCAATATCTCTACGCCGTATTTGGACTGTAATTCATCGGCCAACTGCTTCAGCTTTTCAACATCTCTTGCAATAAGAACCAGATTAAATTGATCCTTTGCAAACAGGCATGCGAGTTCATAACCGATTCCGCTTGAAGCGCCGGTAATTAATGCCGTTTTGATTTCAATCATTCCTTTCATTCCTATCATTCCGCTAGTCTCTTTTCTCTTTATTTTTAATAAATCCTTTTGGTCCTAACAAAGTCAGATTTGTCACGCTTTTATTTCTACCAATCACGCTGACTTAAATCACTAATATCAAGGTAATGATAAAATGACTGAGGCAAATTCTTTAAAATCAACTAAATGTTTCTCTATGATCTTTTGCAGAATGTGTAAGTTTATTCTTTGGTAATCATGAACCGCGATATTGCGAAAACCGATCATTGCTTTCATCCTATCTGCCAAGTCGTTGCTAATTAACCCATTCTCTTGAATCAAATCAAATGCCTCTCGACTTGACTGTGGAATTCCTAACCTCTTCTCTGCAACCAAGTGCATAGCTATATCAATGCTAGCTTCACAGGCACGTTGAATGTTTAAGATAATAGAATCTTGCTTTGTGTAGTTATGCAGATTATTTGGGTTATTATCATACTCTTCTTGGACGCGCATTAGGCAGCGTTCAAGAATGCCTACTTTATTTAATATCACGTTATTCTCCATAAATTGACCCCCTTTTCCTAATCTCATCGATAACGATTTGACGTTCTTCATTCAGTTTTGCATACATCTTATATGCTTTCATCGCAAAATCCATCCTGCGTTGATCGTCTGAACAGTAGATTACTTTCCCTTTATGGAGAATCTGGACTTTCATCACCGTGGAGACTTGTGATAAATCAAGCAAATCCACATCTTGGTTCAGAATGCTTGCCAGTCTCTGCGCAATCATATAGAGATCGTAAGGAGAGAATTTTTGATCGCTTAAAAAGGCAATATCATAATCACTATCTGCTCTATCCCGATTTTCAGCTCTAGATCCAAATAATATGAGCAAATAAGGAGATAAATGTTTAATCAAGAGTTGCTTAATCTCTTCATTTTTTTCGTCGAAGCTCATCATGTGAGTTCCTTTCGTTTAACCGATTGTTTTTAACCATTATATACCAAATTTCGTTTCCACTCATCTGTTCAACCAATACATGTCTTCCATTGAATCATTTTTTGCTCTACTCTGATTTAGCGCTGTTCTCATTAGAATATGAGCCACATTTTCATTCTCGCTTAATTCCTCAATTTCTTCGATGGACAATTTTACATGAAATGATAAATAGGTCATACCCGCTATGTCAGTCACTTTATCCTCAAGCTTGTGATCTTTAATAAATTGTTCCTTCGAATAAGGATAATCCGGTTCGAGAGCTACATGAACTTCGATTGGCTCTTGATTATTCTCTTTTCTCCGCTTTTCAATCTCTGCTCTTAATTTATCGTATATTTTTACTCGCTTTTCTTCAGAATTTACGTATGGCTGAGATTGGTCATTCAGATCAAATAGAAAGAGTTTCTTGTCGGATATCAACGGTTTACTCTCTTCCTTAACAATCACGACTTTTTTATTTGGCATACTCTTTTTGAATTCAGTAAGCGGGGGGTGAACTTTTGAGGCAAATAATTGAGAGGGGAGTAAAGTAAGTAATCCGATAAGTGCAATATTAATTATTCCATGCCTCATCGACCTATTCACTCCTTTTGTATTTTTATGTGGTGCTGTTACTTAGATAGTTGTAGTCCCTTCTTACACCGATTTATTTCCAAGTATTATCATAACATATATACAAAATTTATAAATAAATATTTTTATAATCTAGTGGATCGATCACCTCTTTTTCTTCCTTAGCAAAAAGGAAAAGAATGAGTGTACCCATGTTCGTTTGTATGTATTTACCGGATTGAGGCTTTGAGCCATGGATGGGATGGAAGTAGCCTTTTGAACAGGGAGTTGAACTGGACGTTCGACAGGTCCCGGTCTGGTGTATGGCTCGTGAGCCAGACGAATGTTTGTCACTTTGCTCGTCCACTCATCGAGCGCAACCAAATCGTCAGCGTTCACCGCACTCAACGATGTCTTTCCCAACGCCCGAATGGCAACCCTCATCTCGTCCACACAGGAGGTGAGGAAATTGGACAGATTCTTGGCCGCTTTCTCCTCATCAAATTCCTCCTTCATATTGCCTGTGTAATAGGCAAGCTGCGTCGGTGGTTCCCAAGGTATTGACTTGGTGACCTGATCGTGCGTCATCGCCCACAGGAGAGCCGTCCCCATATAGACGCCGTCTGCCCCCAGCGCCAGCGCCTTTAAGCACTCTCCCGGTGTTGCGTATCCCCCGCCGGTCAGCAGACTGATTCGCTCTTTTACTCCGCGCCGGTTGAGATAGCGGACGGCACGCGACAGAGCGAAAATCGTTGGCAACCCGAAGTCGTCTTCCAGAATGGGAGCCCCTCCTTTTGTCCCTGCCTGTCCTCCGTCTATGCTGATAAAATCGACCTTTGCCTGGATCGCCACTTCCAGGTCGGCTTCCAGTCTTCCGCTTGGCACGATTTTCACACCGATCGGCACGCCTCCAGTTATCCTTCGCAGCTTATCTACCAGATTTTTCAGGTCTTGGGGCTTGGAGATTTCCCTGTGACGTGAAGGAATCACCAGAAACTCCCCTTCCGGCACCTGCAATAATTCTCTTGCTCTTCCCTCAAGGAAATCCGGAGGGATGAAGCTTGCCGCACCGGCAGTAGCCCCCTGCCCAATGTGGATTTCGATCGCATCCGCTTGCCTCAACGTTTCAGGATCTTTCGACCAATGTCCGGAATTGTATTGCAAGATGTAGTACTTGGCACATGCTCTCTCTTCGGGTAAAAGCGGTCCCTCTCCGGAATTGGTGCTGGTACCGACCGCGGCCGTCCCTTTGGCAATGGCGATTTTCACCTTTTCGCTAACCCCTATGCCGTATCCCATTGCCCCTGCCAATATGGGGATGTCCAGCTTCAACGGCTTTGCCGCACATGGACCGATCGTAATTCGCATATCCACATCAGCGAACTCGTTTGCGGGCAGAACAGCCAATTGCGCTGGAGAGAAGACAAGCCCGTCGAAATTTAGAAATTTTCGCGGACTTCCGAAAGGACGTTCGATTACTCCGGCTCTGGCTGCCCGTAAGCTATTCTCAACGACAATCCGGGGACTGGTGCGCGTCAGCGCCGTCACCATTTCCCAGATATTTTCTGGGTATCTATCCGACATCAGCCTTTTGGTAAAACGACCAACCACCCACTTAATCAACGGCCTTGCAAATAGAAAGGCGCTTAAACTGATGATCAAAATCGCCAATAAAGCACCGGAAAACGACACGATGAAGTATGAGACGCCATTCATCCCGACATGATCCCTCCAGATTCATATTGGTCTGTACAGATTGGTCTTGGAAAAAATAAATAAGAGCAGAGGAAAAGAATAGTTGAACAAGTTACCAATTACTTGTGGTAAATTTAAATACCAATAAATGTATAAGCACATCACTTATAATGGTATTTCCATAAATTGAATATATATGCAGATCTTAAAGTTAATGCTCCCATTTTACCGTTGTTGCCGTCCGATAATCTGATGACGGTCATATTGATGTAAGGATAAGGAGAAGCGAAACAATAGGGACGGATCCGTCTGGCATAGCCAGAGAGAACCGTCCCTTATGCGTAAATGTATCTATCATTATTTGATATATTTATTGAACCAGCCAACAATTCGGTTTAAACGCTCAATGCGCAATTTCGGATTGCCGTTGCGGGAAAGATCGTGATTGGAGTTTGGAAAACGGACAAATTCCGTATCTGTTTGCCCTAATCTCTTGATTGCGATAAATAGCTGCTCCGCCTGTTCGATGGGACAGCGATAATCTTTTTCGCTGTGTAGGATCAGGAGCGGAGTTTTGATATTGGCCACATATTTAAGCGGTGAATGATACCACAGCTTTTCCACATCATCCCAAGCGTTACCCAGAATCTGCCACTCGGTGAAGTAGTAACCGATGTCACTCACGCCGTAAAAAGAGATCCAGTTCGAGATCGAACGCTGAGTAACTGCCGCCTTGAATCGGTCGGTATGTCCGACGATCCAGTTGGTCATAAAGCCGCCATAGCTTCCTCCGGTAACAACCAGACGATCTTTGTCAATGTAATTAAAGTTGGCCAGCGCATAATCGACGCCCTGCATCAGGTCTTCGTAATCCTTGCCTCCATAATCTCCACGGCAAGCATCTACGAACTTCTGACCATACCCATGTCCGCCCCGGGGGTTGGTATAGAGAACGACGTATCCTTCAGCCGCCAACAACTGGAATTCATGGAAAAACGAATTAGAATACATGGTGTGCGGACCGCCATGAATTTCTAACACCATCGGATATTTCTTGCCTTCCTCAAAGCCAATCGGTTTCATCACCCAGCCTTGGATCTTCCAGTGATCATCAGTTTCGTACCAGAACTCTTCTGGCTCGCTGAGCGCAATCCCCGATAATAGCTCTTCATTGACCGCTGTGAGCCGTTTCTCTTCACCATCTTTCAGGTTAAGCAGATACAAATCCCCCGGGATGAGCGGATCGGTCGAAGCAAGTACGATCTGTTCCGTTTTTCCGTCATAGCTGAAACCATAGACTTGCCGATTTCCACGCGTGATCTGCTCCATCGTTCCATCTAAACCGATCCGATACAGATGGACGTTTCCATGATGGCTTGTCAACACAAAAAGCGATTGCCCATCCCGGCTCCATTGAAGAGTTAAGCCGCTGCTAATACCGCCTCGCATATCGCTTGACCCAACGTCTCCGATATGTTGATCGAAATCCGAAGTCAGGCAGCGAATCTCTCCTCCTTCTGCCGGAACTACATATAACCGGGTCAAAGTCGCATTTTGATACTTTCTGTCATTCCCTAAAAAGGCAATGGTTTTGCCATCGGGTGAAGCTTGAGCCTGTGCAATCATCAAGGAGCTATCCGTTATCTTTGATATCTCTCCTCCCGCAACCGGGACGAAGTAAATATCTTTCGTAAATGTTAAGTCTGGATTATCAGCGCGATTGGAGAGAAATCCTACTTTTGTGCTGTCACTGGACCAGAATAAGTTATCTACTTTATACTCTCCATAGGTGAGTTGCTTTACTTCTCCGCCTTGGGCCGGAACCACAAACACCTGATCATACCGACCGTTCCAGAAACCTGAGAGATCGGATTTATATTGGAGCCGGTTAACCACCAACACCTCATTTTTTTTCTCGTTATCTTTCTTCTCCGCTTTCTTTTCTGCTTGGACTTCCTCATCCGGCTTCAGTCCGGAAGTGAAAGCGATCCAGTTCCCGTCCGGCGACCATACCGGATTAGAGGCCCCGTTTTTCAAAAACGTCAGTTGCTGAGCTTCCCCGCCGCTGGCTGGCATCGTCCAAATCTGTTTAGTGCCGCTGCGGTCGCTGACAAATGCAATCCTCTTGCCGTCAGGAGACCACCTGGGCGAGGAATCCTTATTTGGACCACCGGTAAATGGCCTTGCAGTTCCATCCGTCAGAGAGATCGACCAAATTCGCGAACGATACTCTTTCGTCTCTTCATCGATTGTTGTTTGTGTATAGAGAACGGAGTCCCCCCCTGGTTGGAATTGGGGATCTCCTATAAATGTAAATTTCAACAAGTCCTCAGCAGTTATTCTGCGTTTGTCACTCATTCCCTATCTCCTCCTAAAATGTATCTGTTCTCGATTTATTTCGACATTCTCAATATTAGATTATCATAATTTCTAATATTCGTACAGATAGAGAAAGACCTACGATGAAGAACTTTATGCCAAAGGATTTGATCTTATCCATGGTAATTATTATTTTTTCTCTTTATTTCAGAATGATCTAACTTTTCATACCTTTTTGTGTTCCGCTATCTGATCCATGTTATACTATTGATTGAGAGGTGAACTCAATATGAAAAAGAAAACCTCTATTGTATCGTCAATCATACTTATAACCTTACTTTCTGGTACATTAGGAATTTTCGCATCTTCCGACTTTGTTCATTCAGTTTACAAAACTAATGAATTAATATTATTGGAACAAGCGAAATCTGAATTTGAAACACAAAACAAAGAAGTACCGGATTATATATTAGAAAAGATTAAGGCTGAAGCAGAATATAGTAAAACTCATGCCTATGTACTACAGAAGAGAGAGAAAGAGATTCAACAAATAGAAGAGATTCGCAAAAATGCACCTAAAGATGAAAAAGGAAATCCAATTATCCCTATCCCTACATTTACAAAAATAAAACCTGAACCCTATGAGGAAGCTGGGCAAGTGGGAAATCGGGAGTATGCGGAGTCATTTTTTCCTAGATCCTTTACCTATAATAATGATCTAGTATCTGCGATTACCTCCTCTTACCATGTTATTGTATCGGGAATTGATAAAAATAATCTTGAACATAGCTTTATTATCCATATCAATAATATTGCAGAGGGAGATCAACCTGGCCGAGAACAGTTTGATTTTACTGGAAAAGGACCTATCATTTTTGAGAAACTGATCGATGACCATATTGCTACTTTCAAATTCGATGGAGACCAAGAAGGATATTTTGACATAAATGATAATAGCATTTCATTTAGTGCATACGGGGAGGAAGAATAATGGAGCGGGAATCGATTTCCCCAAAATTTAAGAACTTTGCCGTACGAGAATGCAGGGGTTCGAGCGATCTATATGAATATTTAGCTCTTCATATCGCAGAAGATGATCAACTCTTGGAGATTGCTGCAAACGCTGCTCCCGGTCAACCTATACCTAATCTATTCTTTGGTGCAGTTCATTACCTGTTGTTAAAAGGGAAGGAACACGAATTAAGAGAGTATTATAGAAGTATAGTTGATCAGCCAAAGGATTTAGAAGAATCATTCTATCATTTTCGCAGCTTTTGCCTGCAATACAGGAACGAACTGGTTATATTTCTAAAAAACAAATTGGTCCAAACAAATGAAGTAAGGCGCTGCGCCTATCTCTATCCAAGTTTCTGTAATATTTACGATAAAGTAAAGAAACCTTTGGCTTTAATAGAAATCGGGACAAGTGCGGGTCTGCAGCTTTTGTGGGATCAATATTGTTATACTTATGGTTCTACTGAGAAGTACGGCAATATTGAGTCCAATGTGACCATCAAATCAGAGATTTATGGAGAACGTTTGCCACTATTGCTTCCCAAAAGCCCACCAGTGGTATCACGTTTTGGCTTAGATTTACATGTAAACGACTTAACAAATCCGGAAGACCGTTTATGGCTTAAATCATTAATTTGGCCTGAACATAAAGAGAGAGTTGAACTATTCGAACATGCGGCTCATCTCTTTACCAAACAACCTGTTAAGCTGATCGAAGGTGATGGAGTGAGATTACTTCCAGAGTTTGTATTGCAAGTCCCTGATGATAGTCTCATATGTATTTTTCATACTCATGTAGCAAATCAAATGTCAAAAGAAGCTAAGTATCAACTGCTCGATTATATAAAAATGTTGGGCAACACCAGAGATGTATATCATATATACAATAATATGTGGGATTCTGACCTCCATCTTGATTATTTTATAAACGGCAAAGAGTACAATGAAACTTTAGCGGAGACAGATGGTCATGGTCGGTGGTTCCGGTGGAAACTCTAGAATCCTCAGGCCAACACTCAAAAAATTTTGATAACCCCGGAACTATAGTGAACTGGTCAACACTTTGCGACCATATCAACTATAGACCGGGGTTTTCAGTATATTATCTTAATCTCACATAATCTCGTACCTGCCATTCAACTTCATAATCTAATACAAGCATTCTCAATCTATTCGAAATTAGCCCTCTTTCCCGTCAACATCTTGTTAAATTGAGCCTTTTGCAAAATCGTAAAGCCTAGAACCGTAAGGTTTAAAAAAGATTAAAAAAGGACTTCACCCCAAACTGTAGAATGTTACAAGTGACCAAAACAAATAACACTACAGAGGAGGAAGTCACTATGTATATTCTACAACAAA
>Ga0310838_1001235_pt1 | contig 14424 bp, 16 predicted proteins | sample SM_ome_6_FD_202241 | JGI IMG/M metagenome (GOLD analysis project Ga0310838, IMG submission 202241) | Sorghum-adapted microbial communities enriched on stacked mutant (SM) sorghum from Joint BioEnergy Institute, Emeryville, California... ...
CCAGCGGCAGTATCCGTTCAGCATCCAATATGTTGATCCGGATGCGGGAAACGAGGACCGGTACGATATGGCGGACCATCTGTCCGACGCGCTGCAATGGATCGAGGCGGCCGGGCGCCCGGTGCGCGGGACGGGGATGAAGTTCAGGATCGAGAATCAGATCCTTCACTTCTCCGTCGAGTATCGCATCCGCGTCTGGAAACCGGTCCAGCCTGATCCGGCCATGCAGACGCTCGATCTGAAGGAGGGAGTCAAGTGAAGAATGAGACGGCGCCGAAATTCAGCAAAACGCAAATCTTGCGTTCACTGAAAATCGCTCCGGTACAGAAAGACGTGCTCCGCACGCAGCTTCGTGACGACGAAACGTACACCCTCGATCAAGCGCGCAAGCTGATCGACAAATTTGCAAGCAGGAAGGTGAAATAACCATGGCAGGTGGAAACTGGATTTCGCAGAACAAGACGCGCCCCGGCGTCTATATCAACTTCAAATCGGAGGCGAAGGCCGCCGGCGCAATGGGAGAGCGCGGCATCGTCAGTCTGCCGCTTCCGCTGTCCTGGGGACCGGCGAAACAAGTGATCGCGGTGGAAGCCGGCGACGACACGTTCGCGACGCTCGGGTACCCGATCACGGCGCCGCAGCTGCTGCCGGTGCGCGAGGCGCTGAAGCGCGCCCGCACGGTGCTGCTGTACCGGCTCAACGCCGGCACGCAGGCAACGGGCACGGACGGCGTGAACCTGACGATTACGGCCAAATACGGCGGCGTCAGGGGGAACGACATCACCGTCATCATTTCGACGAATGTGGATGATCAGGACAAATTCGACGTGCAGACGCTGGTGGACGGCGCGGAAGTCGATTACCAGGAGGCCGTGCAGGAGGTCGAAGACCTCGAAGACAACGACTGGGTGACCTGGTCGGGCAGCGGCCTGCTGACGCCTTCGGCCGGCATTCCGCTGACCGGCGGCGCGGACGGCGCCGCGACGGCGCAGGATTACCTCGACTATCTCGAAGCGATCGAGGTGCAAGATTTCCACACGATCGGCCTGACGGCGACCGACCCGTCGGTGAAGGGCGTATTCGCCGCGTTCGCGAAACGGCTGCGCGATGAAGAAGGCAAGAAGATCCAGGTCGTGATGGAGAACTACCCGACGGCCGACTACGAAGGCGTCATCAGCGTGAAGAACGGCGTGGTGCTGGCGGACGGCACGACGCTCACGGCCGCGCAGGCCGTCGCATGGGTGGCCGGGGCAACGGCCGGCGCCGCGCCGAACGAATCGCTGACCTACACAGCCTACGACGGCGCCGTGGACGCTTCGCCGCGGTACACGAACAGCCAGATCATCGCCGCGCTGCAGAACGGCGAGTTCGTGTTCACGGGCATCGACGGCCGTGCGGTCGTGGAGCAGGACATCAACACGCTGAAGACGTTCACGCCGGACAAGGGCAAGGCGTTCAGCAAGAACCGCGTCCTGCGGGCGCTCGACGGCATCGGCAACGACTACATGCGGGTGTTCAGCGCAAGCTACATCGGCAAGGTGCCGAACAACGCGGACGGCCGCAATCTTTTCAAATCCGAGTGCATTAACATCACGAGCCAGTATCAGAACATCGGCGCGGTGCAGAACTTCGACCCGCAGACGGACATTGAAGTGCTGCCGGGCGCGGATTCGGATTCCGTCGTCGTGAATCAATGGGTGCAGCCGGTCGATTCGATCGAAAAAATCTACATGACCGTGACGGTCCGGTAAGAGGTGACGCGAAATGATTTTCCGTGAAGGTGACGCGATTTCCGGCAAGCAGGCTTACGCCTACATCAAAATCAACGGCCGGCAGGAAGAACTCTTCTATGCGAAGTCGCTGGAGGCCACGATCGAGAAGAACAAGGTCGATGTGCCGGTCCTCGGCCGCACGAACACGCCGCAGCGGGCGGCGGGCTGGTCGGGCAGCGGCACGCTGACGATCTACTATGTGACGTCGGTGTTCCGGCGCCTCATGCTCGACTACATCAAGACCGGCCGCGACTTCTGGTTCGACCTGTACGTCGTGAACGAAGATCCGCAGTCCAGCGCCGGCAAGCAGTCGGTCATGCTGAAAAACTGCAACCTGGACAGCGTCATTATCGCGAAGTTCGACGCGTCCAGCGACGACATGCTCGAAGAAGAGATGCCGTTCACGTTCAGCGACGTCGAACTGCTCGACGAGTTCCGCACGATTACGGGCGCCTGATGGGCGCCCTCTTTCATCCAAAATTTGAGGGAGGATTCTCGGCATGAACCTGCAGGAATTTCTGAACAACAACCCGATCGACAACCTGACCGAAGAAGTGGTGGTCTCGCCGCGCTTCAAGGATGAGAAGGGCAACTTGCTGAAATTCAAAATCAAGGCGATGACAAGCCGGGAGTTCGACGACATCCGGCGCAGCGCGATGCAGATCAAGAAGGGCCGCAAGGTCGAGTTCGACGCGCAGAAATTTAATCTCCAGGTCGTCGTCCACCACACGCTGGTTCCGGACTTCAAGGATGCGGCGAGCATCCGCAAGCTCGGCTGTCATACGCCGGAAGAGTACGTCCAGAAGGTGCTGCTCGCCGGCGAAGTCGCGACGCTCGCACAGAAGATCCAGGAGCTGAGCGGCTTCGACGTCGAGATGGACGAGCTCGTGGAAGAGGCAAAAAACTGATCCGGGAGGGCGATAGTGAAGCGAACTACGCTTACTACGCCCTCCACAAGCTGCACATCCTCCCGAGCCAGTTCGTGAATCTGCCTCGGGAGGAGAAGGCGTTCATCATCGCCTGCATTGACGAACGTATCGCGGCGGAGAAGCGGGCGATGAGGAAGAAGCGGAAGTAGTGTGAAAGGAGGGCTGGGATGTGGCAACTGTTGATTCGACGGTCAAACTGTTGGAAGCAGCCGGCAAATCCGCCGAAGAAGCGACCAAGCAAATCGAAAAGATGACAAAGGCAACGGAAAAGTTGACCAAAGCAATGACCAAGGCCTCAAAAATCAACGTATTGTCGAGTAAAGCACTGAACAGTCAGCAACGGATGATCAAGAATTTTGAGAAGATCATCAAGACCATTCAGAAGGTTTCAGCGGAGCAGAAAAAGCTAAATCAGCTGGTATCGACCGGTCAAACATTACTCAGAGGTCAGGCTGCACCGCTCAATCGCCTGGTATCGCTATCAAGCTCAATCAGGTCGAACTTGAGAGATGCCAGTAGATCTGCGAGTTTCTTGCAACGAGTCAACAATCAGGTGCAAAGGCTCACGCGAGCGATCAATCAGATGACAAGACCATTGAACCAGATTATGGGAGTCTTAAGGCGGTTGATCAGGAGCTTCGGTGACCTCAATCGTGCAACCAGGACATTTTTGAACAGCTTGCAGAGGGTTATCACCGCAGTAAGACAAATCAGGGATGTCTTGAGCCGGATAAGAGATTTGACAATGCGAGCGTCTTCCCATATGAGACAATTCAGCAGGCAAGCAATGTCCGGAAGGGCAGCGCTCAATCGTCTCGCTCCTCCGATGAGACATCTGGTGACCTTGTCAAACACGCTCAGATCGAATATGCAGCAAGTCAACAGATATACACAATCCGTTCAAAGAGCTTCGGGTCAACAGGGTCAGTTTTTGAATCAGAATGCAAAAGCCAATCGATGGGTCGATTTCGGACAGAAAGTCTTCAATAGCCTGTCTTCGATGATGAAACGCGGGTTATCCAACTTGTTTTCGGCTCAAAACTTCAAGTCGGCTATGGCATTCAGCGATAATTACATGAACTCTCTTACTCGCGTAAGCGCAATTAACGATGGCTCACAGTCGGACAAAGAACTGCAATCCAAAATTTTGGCGGCAGCCGATCGTTCACGTGGGCGCTATTTGGACATGGCGGAACATATCACGAAATTGGGACTGTCGGCGCCCCAAGCATTTTCGGGCAACGATGAAATCATCGCATTTACGGAGCTTTCACAGAAAGCGTTCCGCTTGGGCGGTGCCGGCGCCATGGAGCAGCAAGCCGGAATGGATATGCTGGTTCAAGCGATGTCGATGGGCGGACTTCAAGGAAACGACTTCCAGATGATTATGGACAAAGCACCTATGCTGGCCGATGCGATCGCATCGTTCACCGGTAAATCGAAAGAAGAATTGATCGCATTGTCAGCCGAAGGATTGATTACCTCGGACATTCTCAAGGGCGCCCTGTTCTACGCGGCGGATGAAATCAACAGAAAGTTTGAAGGATTGCCCAATACATTTGGAGATCTTTGGAACGATATCTCCAATTCTGCGGTTGAAGCCTTTGGTCCGGTCATTGAACGTGTGAGCCAATTATTGAACAGCGAGAAAGGACAGCGGTTGGTTTCAGAGATCGGTCAGGCGTTCCAAGTGGCGGCAACCTTTGTCGGACAACTTATTGAAGGAATCGCAATGGTTGCATCTTTCATTATCAATAACTGGTCTGTTTTTGAACCCATTCTCTGGGGCGTTGTCGCAGCCGTCGGAGCCTGGACAATCGCCCAGTGGGTGCTGAATGCTGCTCTCTCAGCCAACCCGATAGGCTTGATCGTCATGGCCGTCGCAGCGATGATCGGTATCATCACAGCTCTGGTAATGTGGATTGCCCACCTGTGGAGGACGAACGATGCGTTTGCGGAAAACATGCTCAGGGCTTGGTACGGTATCCTCAACTTTTTCGACCGGGCAGTCGCCTTCTTCTGGCAGGTTGCCGAATGGTTGGTTCAACCGTTCGTGCAATGGGCAATACAGATTGGGAATCTTGTCGAGAATGCCATCAATGGTATCATAGGCGGAATCAATCATGTGCTCGGATATATCAACAACATCTTCGGGACTTCATATCAACTGAGTGTCAACTTTGACTTTCAGGATATTGCTCAAGACCTTCAAGATTTCCAGGATAGGGTTACTCAAAATAAGATTGACGCCATAGATCGGGCGGCGCGAAACGAGGCGGAGCGCGAACAGAAAATTAAAGATTTCTTTGCTGATCGCGCGGCCAAACGTGCCCTCGAAGATGCCGAAAGGCAAGCAAAGGAAGAACAGGAGACTGACTATTCCAAGTGGCAGAAGGAACCGTCTGAATGGCCGACAAATCAGCCTAACATCAACAAAGTGAATGAAGTCGGCCGCATCAACGACACCGTCGACATCTCCAGCGAAGATCTGAAGATGATGCGCGAGCTGGCGGAGATGAACGCGATCCAGAATTTCGTATCGCTCACGCCGACGGTGAACGTGCAGACAGGGGATATTCGCAATGGCTACGATGTAGATACGATTATCTCGCGTATTGAACAGTCGCTCACCGAGCAAATCGCGTCTTCGGCGCAGGGGGTGTATGGCCTTGGTTGACCGTTGCGGCATATGGCTGAGTTGGAACAACCAGGAGGACGGCTTTGAACTGCCCGTGCTTCCCGCTGAGCTCAACACGAGCATCGGCGGCGACAGCGCGGGGCATGAAGTAGCCGGCCTCGGCAAGATCAGCGTGATCAAAGACCGCGAACTGGCAGAGTACACGATCGAAAGTTTCTTTCCCGCATACCCGCCGCATCCGAATCCGAAGCCGGATCCGAAATCGGGTTTGGATCCGGATACGAGCGTGCATCCGTACATCACGGCGGTCGAAGTTCTGCCGCCAATGGTCTATGTGCGCAAAATCATGAAATGGTGGGAGACGAAGCGGCCCATCCGGTTCGTGTTTGTCGGCAGCAACCGGTATGCCGGCACTTCGGGAGAGACCATTTCGGAGATCAACACGGCCGCCAGCATTGAAAGTTTCGAATGGAAGGAAGTCGCCGGATCACCCGGCGATATTTCGTATTCGCTTCGTCTGAAAGAATACCGTTTCTACGCCGCACGGAAGACGACGGTGATCGAGCAGGCGAACGGCGAGGTTGCGCTGCAGAAGGCGAAAATGGGCCGGCCGGATGAACGCGTGCCGCCGTCCACTTACACGCTGGTTGCGGGGGACAGCCTGTGGAAAGTGGCGCAGAAAATGCTTGGCGACGGATCGCGCTGGCGCGAGATTCAGAAGCTGAACGGCATCAGCGACGCGCAGCTCAAATCGCTGCCGGTCGGGATGGTGCTGAAGCTGCCCTCGGGGGGCGGTAACGTTGCTTAGGATTCTCCTTGACAACAAGCAAGGCCGGATCTGGGATATCTCCGAGATTGTTTCGGACATCAGCTGGACGACTTCGCGCGTCGGGCGGCCGGCGAGCTTCGAGTTCACCCTGATCGGCAGCGCCATTTTTCAGGATCGGACGTTTGCGGTCAATAACGGCGACATCATACGGGTAACGAAAGATGATGTCAACGTGTTCTACGGCTACGTGTTCAGCATCGACCTGAACCAGGATGCCGAGATCGGCATCAAGGCGTACGATCAGGTTCGATATTTGCTGAACAAGGACACGTTCGTGTTCAAAAACCAAACCATCGGAGACATCATCCGCGAGATCGCCAAGAAATTCGAACTGAAAACCGGCCGCATTGACGACACCGGTTACAAAATTCCGTCCATGATCGAGGACGGGCAGACGCTGCTCGATATCATCGAGAAAGCGATCACCCTTACCATGTCGGCGACCGGGCAGTTTTACGTGTTCTTCGACGATTTCGGTGAACTGTCGCTCCGGGATGTACGATCGTTTGATGCCGGCATCTACGTCGGCGACGGCAGTCTGATGACCGGGTTCGAACATACCCGGGACATTGATTCCGACACCTACAACCGGATCAAATTGTACCGCGACAACCAGCAAACCGGACGGCGGGAAATCTACATGGCCCAGGACAGCGTAAACATCGCCAAGTGGGGCGTGCTTCAGTTGTACGAGAGTGTGGACGAAAATATGAACGCTGCCCAAATCGGTGAGATGCTGGATCGAATGATGAAATTGAAAAACCGCGAGCAACGGACGCTCAAGCTGGACGCCATCGGGGATATCCGGGTGCGGTCCGGCATGTATTTGCCGATTGTCATCGAGTCGCTCGGTATCAACCAGCAGATGATGGTCGATGAAGTGAAGCACCGGTTCGACGGTACCAACCATACGATGAGTCTGACTTTGAAAGTGGTGTGAATCATGCTGAACGCAATCCGGCAGGCAGCCCTGACCGCCATGGAGACTGCGGCTCCGGTTGCCGTCCTGATGGGCACCGTGACGAAGACTGATCCGCTCGAGGTGAACGTCGATCAACGGTTCACCATCGATGCGGATTTTTTGCTGGTGCCGGAGTCGCTAACGAAGTTGGAGCTGGACTTGAGCCACAGCCATTCCGCATCCGGAGGTACAACCGACGCGGCACTCACGGAACCGGCGGTCATCCGGCCGGGCCTCAAATCCGGAGACCGGGTGGCGTTGCTCCGGGTTCAGGGCGGTCAGAAATATATCATTTTGGACAAGGTGGTGAGCGGATGATTCCGGCAGGCGGAAGCCTCGGCACACAGCGCATGGAAGTGGTCGAGCAGCCATCCCGCACCTGGGGGCTGGATGTGGAGCACGGGCGCGTGGCGGGGATGATCGACGGGTTGGAGGCGGTCCGGCAGGCGGTGTTCAAAATTTTTCAGACCGAACGGTTCCGGCACATCATTTATGACGCGGACTACGGTGTGGAGCTGGCGGGACTGGTCGGCCGTGATCCCGCGCTCGTCCGGTCCGAACTGCGGCGTCGGATTACCGAAGCGCTCACCCAGGATGATCGGATCGACGACGTGGCAGATTTTCAGATTGTATTTTCCGGGGAGACGGCGGACGTGCAATTCACGGTCGTATCGACGTTCGGAACATTTCGCGAGGGGGTGACGCTCCGTGTATGAAGCCCAGACGTTTGAGGCGATCTTGCAGCGGATGTTGAGCCGGGTGACGGACAATGTGGACAAGCGTCCCGGCAGCGTGATCTATGATGCTCTGGCGCCGGCGGCAGCCGAACTTGCGCAGCTGTATGCGGAGCTGGACATCAACTACAATTTGTCGTTCGCCGATACGGCGAGCGGCGATTATTTGACCCGGCGCGCAGCCGAGTTTGGCGTTCAGCGCAAGCCGGCGGTGAAGGCAAGGCGGGTAGGCCGTTTCTACGGCGAAGGCGACGCGCCGATCGATGTGCCGCTTGGCAGCCGGTTCGGCATCAGCGGTCTGTTTTATACGGTGGTCAGCAAGCTCGGTGCGGGAATTTACGCGCTGGAGTGCGAGACAGCCGGAGCGGCCGGGAACCAGCCCTACGGCGCGCTGCTGCCGGTCGATTATGTTGCCGGTCTGGTGCGGGCTGAACTGGCGACGGTCATTGTGCCGGGAGAGGAAGAAGAGGACGACGAGTCGCTCCGGCAGCGATATTACGCGGCCGTCAATGAACCGCCGTTCGGCGGGAATGTCGCGGATTACAAGCAGAAGATCGGCGCGATCGAAGGGGTCGGCGGCGTGAAGGTGTTTCCGGCCTGGCAGGGCGGCGGGACGGTGAAATGCACGATTATCGCCTCCGACTACAGTGCCCCGGCCGGCGCATTGGTGGCTGCGGTGCAGGAGGAGATTGATCCGCCCGGACGCAGCGGGCAGGGAAGCGGGCTGGCCCCGATCGGCCACCGGGTGACCATTGCCGGGGTGCAGCCGGTGACCGTCCATGTGGCGACAACCGTGACGCTGGCGGGCGGTGTGAGTGTCGGGCAGGTGCAGGAGCCGATCGAGGAGGCCGCCCGGGCCTATCTGCTCGGGCTTCGCAAAGCTTGGGCGGGAGAGTCGCAGTTGATTGTCCGCATAGCGCAGATCGAGGCGGCTATCCTCACCGTGCCGGGCGTCATCGACGTGACCGGGACGACATTGAACGGCTCGGCGGCGAATGTGACACTGGATGCGGAAGAGATTCCGGTGCTCGGGACGGTGGTTGTCAATGCGTGAGGTTGGGCGGATTTTGGGGTATTTGCCGGAGTTTTATCACCGGATCAAGGATTTTATGGAGCTGGACAAGACGGAAAGCGCCGAGTTGGTCGATTTGGCGTCTGCGGTTCAGCGGCTGTTGGACGACCAGTTCGTGACGACGTCGAGTCTGGGGGCATTGAAACGCCGGGAGCGCATGCTGGGCATTCAGGCAGACCCGTCCGTCGAGACCGTCGCCTTCCGGCGAAACCGCATCATCAACCGTTACTCCACGAAGCCGCCTTTTACGCTGCGTTATTTGCAGGAGCAGTTGGATCGGTTGGTCGGGCCCGGGCGGACGGTTGCGGATATTGACGTGCAAAATTTCCTGCTTACCATTACCACAGCGATCGACGATGCCGAGATTTTCCGGGAAGTCGAGCATACCGTCAAAGTGATCATTCCGGCCAACATCGTGTATCAGCAGAATACGGCGCTGCAAGATGACATTGAGCTGGTCGAGTCAATCGCTGTGCAGGACGTCACCTGGAATTACAAGTTGGACGGCTCGTGGCAGCTCGGCGCCGCGCCGTTCGCAACTTTGGGACCGGAGGTGCCCGTGAAATGATTGATACTGCGTTTTTGCAGGACGTGGCTGAATACGTTGACAGCCGCGTCGCGAAAGTGGTGCTGAATGGGACATATGTTATCACGGATTTCGAAGTCAAGCAGGTTGCGGACAATGTGCTGGCGATGAAATATCTCATCCCTGCCGCGGATGTGTCGCTGGTCACGTCGATCGAGCTCAAAGACGCGGCTGATAATGTGATTAGCTCGAACATCGTCAATATTCCGATTGCGGCGGATCACCTTATGATCCAATCGATTACGGTAAAGGAAGGTGATCAATAATGGCGAAGACGGATTGGCGGATGGGAGACACGGTACTGCCCGAGGATTTGAACCAGATCGGGCAGGAGATTAATTCGGCACAAGAAAAGGCAGATTCAGCATTGCCCGCGTCGCAATATACTGCCGCGGATATTTTGGAGAAGATCAAGACGGTCGATGGGGCGGGCAGCGGACTGGATGCTGACATGCTGGATGGGCTTCAGGCGTCGGACTTTTCAACAGCAGTAAACGCAGGTTATAACGAAGATCCGAATACGACTGAAAAAGCATACATTTTGACAAACCATTCAAATAGTCCGATCGGTGGTTCATTCTGGCATATTCGGACGTTCTTCTATTTGACAAGAACCGGAAATCGGTCGCAACTTGCTATTAGTTATAGTAATAGCAATAAAGCGTTTATTCGTTATTGCAATAACGGCACATGGTCACCTTGGACAGAACTTATAACTAAAGAACTGGCCGAGCGGTTTATCTACGGTGACAACAACAGGGCAACCATTGAATACACGGGTAATCTCGATAACATCGAAAAAAGCGGTTTTTACTATGCGGCGACCGGTCATACCAACAGTCCAACAAGCACAAACGGTCAACTCATTCATGTGCAAAGAGGCAGCAGCGCGTCACAGGCATTGCAAATTTTTCAACCCTTCAACTCCGATGCGGTTTATTTCAGAAAAAAGAACAGCACGTGGGCGAATTGGATTAAACTTAGCTTCTTCGAGTATGGAACAAACAAGCTGCGTGCAGAAGGTGAATATGCGGGTGTTCGCGCTCGTTCCAGTGCAGGAACCGCAGCAGAATTTGATGGGTATATCAATGGCGTAAGACGTGGTCTTTTGAGGGTGGACGAAACACAGGTTGATTTGCGCAAATATGCGAGTAATGGTTCCACTATCGAGAAACGACTGACCCTGACAAACTCTGATGCAACCATAGACGGAAACACCATTTGGCACGCTGGAAATGACGGTGCTGGTAGTGGTCTTGACGCTGACCTGTTGGACGGAATTCAATCAACTCGATTTATCTATGGGGATAATCAACGCGGTACGATTCAGTACACAGGAAATCTGAATAACATTACCAAAAGTGGGTTCTATTACGCCCATTCAGGACATAGCAATGGTCCAACAGGAGAAAATGGACACCTAATCCATTGTCAAATGGCATCCGATGATGGCTACGCTCTTCAGATATTTACTACGTACAGCAATGATAGAATGTTCATCAGAAGGAAGAATAATGGAACGTGGACAAGTTGGACTGAACTTTATAATACAAGCAATCTCTCCAGTGACCGCACCCGCAAAATAACCATCTCTCAAAGCGCACCATCCGGAGGCTCTGACGGCGACATTTGGTTTCAATATTGATTAAGAGATGGTGATGGGACAATGTCTGTACGGCTGAAAGACGGCACAAATTGGGTATACACACGAGATAACTGGGTCAGGATGAATGGTGATTGGGGGAAAGTGCGGAGGGTTTATGTTAGGGCGGACGGACAATGGAGGTTGGTTCATCAGAATAATATACAAGCAGAACAAGGAACGATGGGAGATGGTACATCAACTTATATAGAGCATTCAAACTATGTTCAGCTTTATGCAGAAAGTGTGAGTGGTTCTGGTGCTTTAGCTTCTATGGTTCTCAGCGACAGAGTAGATTTGACGAATGTAAAAACCATTAGATACAGAATCCTGAGCCAATCAAGCTCTCCGGGAGCAATGAACGATGTGATTCTTACTATCTCGAACAGTAAGATTGGAACGTTAGGTAATGCGGTTAAATCGTTCTACTCACCTCAGCAGTACAACGACTGGACGACGTTGAATTTAAATGTACAAGATATTTCAGGATGGTATTACATTCGTGTTCATGCATCTGTAAACCCGGGCACATATAATCTTGTACGTGTTGTTCGTGTGAGCGAAATCTTGCTTGTTTTTAATGACAATAGTGAAGTATTATTGTGGAATTCGTCGATGGGATGAAAAAGAAGCAGGAAGGGGTGATTTGAATCATGGGCTGATATACTATTGTGAAAACATACTACGACGCACGCAACTACAGCGTTGGACAAGTCGCTGTGTACATTATCGCCCTCAAGATCACGCCGATGCAATATCACACCATCATAGGATCGGAATATCCGGGTTCTGAGATGCAAGAACTCACGATAACGGCGGCCATATCGGCCGCCGTATACATTTTTAGGCTTCGTAAACGGTTGGCCGGCGTTCGCTGACCGTGAGACACGGCCACAAAGACATTTAGTGACATTGGATATAGAAAAGGAGGTTACCAGACGTCCAAGACTAACTATAGGATTCAGCCAGTAGATTGAAATCTAATGGGACAGGAAACCAACGACAAAACGTCGGTTATTGCAGGTCAAATCCACTTCGTTGCTTGACTATTCGACGGGTCGATGACTACGAAGATGTTGGCCAACGGAGCGGTCACGGCGGCAAAGGTTGTGGCGGATGTTGCGAAAACTGTTGACCTTGAGTGTCACCAACTGTGTGCTTGGTGCTACATCTGCGGTTGGCTCGGCGTTTACAGACTGTGAGAAAGGGCACGAATACAGAGTCATCAAATAACAATTTCACATAGTAAAGGAGGATACCAGATGGTCAAGACGAACTGGCAGATGGGAGATACGGTTCAGCCGGAAGATTTGAACCTGATGGGACAGGAGATTAACTACAACGCATCGGTTATTGAGGACCACAGACTCGCTTCCGTGCTTGACCATCCGGACGGTTCGGTGACCACGGAAAAGCTGGCCGACGGAGCGGTTACGGCAGCGAAAGTCGCAGCGGATGTGGCGACGCAGGCCGAGCTTGATGCCCATGCCAATACAACCAGTGGTGCGCATGGTGCCACATCTGCAGCTATGCCAAACCGTATCGTTCAACGTGATTCAGCCGGCCGCTTTAAAGCAGCTGCACCAGCTGCGGCGGATGATGTTGCACGTAAAGCTGAAGTAGATGCGGCATTACCAAAATCTGGTGGAGAGATGACGGGCGATCAAATTTTTGTGAACGGAAAAGGTGTCTACGGGAAAGACACTAGTGGTGTCACTCAACTGATTGGAGCAATAAATAATAGCAATCAAGTCTTGCTTGGAGATGCTGACCTTGATACCAATATCCGGGGCGCAACTGTAAAGATTAATGGTTATACGGCATGGCACGCTGGCAACTTGATACCCAACGTAAATGCAAATGCGAATAGTATAGCTCAACGCGACAGCGAAGGGAATATTCGTGTTAGCAAGCGGATCTACTTCTCAAATGATGACTATATTGAATTTGATGATTCAACGGACACGTTCAGCTTCAAGGACGATGGAAGTACTGTTGCGGCGCAAGATTCAAACATCAGCGCTGGAACAATAAGGTTGACCAGTACAAGTGATGTATCTGAAACTTCAACGAATCACGCATTTCAAATTGGTCCAAGTGACGGAGCGAATGTGCGGATAGATACAAATGAATTAATGCCTCTAAACAACGGTGTCCGATCATCGTTCGATATAAACAGTATTCGCACTAACATTGCAAACACTTTGCTCGTTGACAAAGAGGCCCAAAAGGCAACGATAAACGGGAACGAAATTTGGCATTTAGGGAATCTACCCCAAACAAGAGTAATACATCGTCATGATACAAATACCATGTCGCAGTCTGCTTCAATTACTTCATGGCCGATGGGTATTTCGTATATGCGAACGGAAAACTATAGTTGGGTTGCAGGCTTGAATGGTAGTGTTATTACTGTTCGGGTTACAAATCAGACGGGATTTCAAATATTTATTCCGACTGATGACGCTTATCTATTTTACATCCGATCTACTGCGGCTGGTGAATGGAAACCATGGCGTATCCTTGGAACTTACAGTGGTAGTGGCAGTCCTGAGGGAAAAGTAATTGCACCACCGGGCGCGATTTATACGCGAACTGATGACAATGATACGAGTTCCTACAGGCTATATATCAAGAAGAGCAATTGGGGAAATACAGGTTGGACAGCAATCGGATAAGAGGGGGCTTAACATGCTGAAAAAATGTGTGTTCGATGCTACAGGACAGCTGATCAACATTGGCGAATGGACGTCTTCTTTACCGATGCCACAGGGGGCGTACTTGAAAGAGTGCGAGGTCATTCAAACTGAGGACGGTGGATACGCATTGGCTGAAGACTATTCTGCACTTCGACGTGCGGCTTATCCTCCATATAATGTATGGGACGTTCTGGACGAGGTGCTCAAATATATTACTCCTACACCGGGATCAAAATTAGAGCAGATTCAAGCTGAGCGTATCACAGTCAAGATGAAGTATCCGAAACCGGAAATCAAAGTTGAGCGGGAGATCAACTATTGAACCACGGATGTGTTAATAGTAACAAGTACACTAATGGACTAAGGAGAATTAACGGGCTGTCGGAAGTGATAATTACAGGATGAACATTTTTTTAAAATTTTTTTTTATAACTCACTCAACTTTCGCAGCTTGAAAATCTGTGCTAAGCCTTGATGGAGCTAGGATTTCTTATCGAAAAATCTCGTTCTTGACAGAAAAACACCTTTCTTGTTTGGTAAAATGGAAGTTGCTAAAGCTTAC
>Ga0310838_1001251_pt1 | contig 14272 bp, 9 predicted proteins | sample SM_ome_6_FD_202241 | JGI IMG/M metagenome (GOLD analysis project Ga0310838, IMG submission 202241) | Sorghum-adapted microbial communities enriched on stacked mutant (SM) sorghum from Joint BioEnergy Institute, Emeryville, California... ...
GAAAAAAGTCACGGAGGATGAACGGGGGACGGGTTCAACCGAGCGGAAGATGGGGCGGCGGCCGGAGCGCCGGTTCACCGGGTCACCGGTTCACCGGCGCAAGCCGGAAAGCCGCTTCGATGCGTCCGACGGGTTCCCCGTGCATGTTTTCGACGACCGGCTCCGCATAGGACTTCAATTCGGCGAAAATGTCTTCGCCGCCGATGCCGAGCTGCCGCAGCACGCTCATCGCGGCCGCGTCCAGCGCGCGGGTTCCGCCGTCTTCCACCTTGACCGCAATGCCGATGCCGCGTTCTAGATCGCCGATGCACTGGACCGCCTCCGCCCCGGCCTTGGACACGAGCCGTCCGCGATACGCCCGCATCAGATCGGTGTCCAGCCGACGGGCGCCGGCGACCATATCCGGATGCGCGGTCATCGCGCCGGTGATGCGGCGGACGGCGGCGGCGTCCGTCCCGGCGGCGTCGGGCGCGGCCAGCCGGGCGAAACCGAGGGCGATCGCGCGCAGCGGCAGCAGGTGGACAGGCACGCCGCAGCCGTCGACGCCCGTTTCGATGCGTTCGGCGGGAACCGCGCAAAACCGCGATACCACCTGCAAAATGCGCTGCTGAACGGGATGTTCCAGCCGATGGTAGGTGCCGACGTCCTCTTTCATATGTACGGCGGTGGCCAACATGCCGGCATGCTTGCCCGAACAGTTGCTGTAAACGGGTGTCAGCTCTTTCCCTTCCCGGACCAGCTTCCGCCAGCTTTCCGCGTCTTTCGGCACATGCGTGCCGCATTTCAAATGGCGCTCTTCCAGCCCCGCTTTCGCGAGCATTTCCAACACCCGCTCCCGCTGCAGCGGTTCCCCGTTATGGGAAGCGCAGCAAAGCGCCAGATGCTCCGGCCGGAACCCGAAGGCGTCCGCCGCCCCGGTTTCCACCACGGGCACCGCCTGCAGCGGCTTCAAGGACGAGCGGGGAAACGTCGGCCGATCCGGATTGCCGTGGGCGTACAACAGCTTTCCGGCCGCATCGACCACCGCGACATGAACGACGTGCGTGCTTTCCACATGCGCGCCGCGGTACACTTTGATATCCGCTTCCAACACGATTCCACCTCGGTTTTCATCGTTTTTTTCATCATACCCGTTTTCGTCGGAGGATTTCACTTGCACAACATATTCGTTTTCCCGGCAGGGAATGTCACATCCGCAAAACCCGATTTCTGCAGGGGATGCCGTATCCGAAAAAATCCCCCTTTTTCCGCCGGGAACAGCACATCCGCAAAAAAAGGCCGGGCGGACGCGGGCGTATCGGTTTCGCGCGGTCCCGCCCGACAGCGATGAGCAGTCGGCATCCCAAATTTCGTTCACTCGTTCCCCACTTGTCCCTGCGGCTTCCCATTGGACGGCAGTTGGGGCGGCACCCACCTCCATGGGCACCTCGGCGGCGGCGTCCGCATACCGTGGATCGGTACGGGCGCGTTCTCCCGTATCGGCCGGCAGGCGCACGCCGTCGCGGCCGTGCCGTCCGGTTACCGGTTTTTTCCCCTCGCGCTGACCGGAATGACCCGCTCCAGCCGGCCGCCGCGAAATCCGTACAATTCGTCGGCCAGATTGATCACGGGGCAAATATGGTTGGGGATGATCTCCACGACGTCGCCGATTTTCAGATCGGTGTCGCCGTGCACCTCCACCCGGCCGTGCTCCTCCGACAGCGACTTGATGACGAGGTTGCCGTGGCCGCGAATCGTTCCGAATCCGCCGCCCCGAAACGCGTCGGACGCGAGCGTCTTGCTGCCGGCGTCGATGATGAGCCGGTCGGCGGTCGGACGGGCGACCACGGTGGCGATTACGCTGACCGCGCAATCGTCCTCGTCGGCGCCGCCGGTCGCCATGACGAACCGGTCGTTGAACACGTACATGCCGGGCCGCATCTCCGTCGCGTAGGGGATATCCTTGATAAATCTCGCGGTGGCGGTGGCCCCCACGCTGATTTCCGGAACGTCCAGGCCGTGTTTGGCGAGCAGCTCCTTGGTTTTGTGCATCAGCGTCGCGTCCTCGATGGCGACCGCCCGAATTTCGTCTTCCGTATCCTTCGCATACGCGTGGCCGGTATGGCTCATCAGCCCGCGGACTTCCAGCCACGGGAGTTTGGCGATTTCCAAAATGTGCGGCACGCTTTCCACCGGGTCCCGCCCCATCCGGTTCAACCCCGTGTCCACGTCGATGTACACCGGGATTTTCCGGCGGTGCGCCTCGCCGACATCGTTGATGCCTTTGGCCACCTCGATGTCGTCGAAGGCGACGGTGAGGTCGGCCCGGTTGAGCAGCCGGCTGAACCGCTCCAATTTGCGTCTGCCCACCAGCGGATAGGCGATCAGGATATCGTCGATGCCCGCGTCCGCCATCACTTCCGCTTCCCCGAGCGTCGCCACGGTGATGCCGGAGGCGCCGGCTTCCAGCTGTTTGAGCGCGATATACGGGCTTTTGTGCGTCTTCGTGTGCGGACGCAGCTTGACGCCGGCTTCCGCCGCCAGCTGCTGCATGCGCCGGATATTCCGCTCCATGACGTCCAGGTCGACGGCGATGATCGGCGTATCCGTCAGCAAATCGCGGTCCAGGATGTTCATGAATGATCCACTTCCTTAAAGTGTGTGTAGGTTATATATAGCGCCATCTTAAAGATTGCCGGCAAACTTTGTCAACTGCCGAAAATCGCCGCACTCGCACGGGTTTCATCCAATGCCGGACACGGAGCCGCACCATTCTGCGCCCGATGCAAGAGGGGACTCGAATCGGAGGCGGTCCATCGAACCGGAATGGGCCATTCGGACCACCTGAACGGTTCATAGGACAGAAAGGCCAATATTACCGGAAACAACCAAAAGGACGGGATCAGCGGTCGTACAGCTTTTTCCAGCGCTCCAGCTGTTCCCGCATCCGGTACCGGTACGAAACGGGCTCCAAAATTTCCGCGTCGGGGCCGTACTGGCTCAGCCAGTTCAAAAACTCCCGATCGTGGTTGACGGTCACTTCAAACAGCATCCCCCCGTCTTTCTGCGGCGTCATTTTCGGTTTGAGGAACAGCTCCTCCTCCTTGACGTAGCGGGCGGCATCGGGACTGAAACGGACCTTGAAGCGGATTTCGTCTTCGCCGCGTTCGATGGACCAGGTGTTTTTCAGATAGGCGTTCAAATCAAACCCGGATTTGTCGAACGTGCGATCCAGCACCTCCACCTTGCGGAACCGGCTGATGCGGAACGTGCGCATGCTTTGCTTCAGATGGCAGTAGCCGATCAGGTAAAACCGGTGCTCTCGAGGCACGAGAACGTACGGATCGATATCCCGCCGCGATTCCGCGTTGCGGCTTTGGGTGAAATACACCGTGCGGATCGTGCGTTGGGAAAGCGTCGCCTGAATAATGTCGTACAAAAACGAATGGCCGTTCTGGCGATACGCCGGGCGACCGAGCTGAATGACTCCGGTCACGTGCTGCAAAATATCCGCGCGTTCCGATTTTTCCCGGCGGTGGGCGGCCATCACTTTTTCGTAAGCGGTTTCAAATCCGTCGGGGAGGAGCGATTTGATCTGCTCCAGCACGGCGGGCAGCATGGAAAAAGACAAAGCTTCCCGCTCCGTCCAGTCGAGCGGGTAAAGCGAAAAATTGCTGATGAACGCGTAACCCTTTCCGTGTCCCAGGTTCGTCACCGGAACGTTCGCCGCGTGCAGGATGTCGAGATCGCGATAAATCGTCCGTTCCGTCGTCTCGCAACGTTCGGCCAATTCGCGGGCCAGAATGCCCGGCTTCGATTGAACCAAGTAGATGATGCGCATGAGTCGGATCAACCGTTCGGACAACCTTCCAAAGCCCCTTTCCCAAAAGTCCTATTTCTCCATACCCAAATTATACCAGAAGAAAGGGGACGGGTGAAACTCGCTTCCCGGTTGGATTCCGGGCGGAAGCACGTTCGGTTGATGCGGTTGGATCACGATGCGGCATCACGTCCGATTGCCGCCAGGATTCGCGGCGAAAGAGCCTTGTACCGGTTGGATCGCGGTACGACGGCGTACCCGTTGGCCATGCCCGATGGCCAGCGTGAAATGCGGGGCGGCATGCGCGACGCCCGGTTCACGATTGCACGTTTCCGGCTTTGCGCCCCTCCGCGTCGAAAATGCCGCTGCCGCTGGAATGGGCGTACAGCTCCGCGTAATATCCGTTCCGGCGAAGCAGTTCGCGGTGCGATCCCTCCTCCTCGATGCGGCCGTGCCGCATGACAATGATGCGGTCCGCATGCTTGACCGTGGACAGCCGGTGCGCGATCACCAGCGTCGTTCTGCCGCGGGAGGCGACGTCCAGCGCGTGCTGGATCATCCGTTCACTGTGCGAATCGAGATGGGCGGTCGCCTCGTCCAAAATGAGAATGCGCGGGCGGAACACCAAAATGCGCGCAAACGACAAAAGCTGCCGCTCGCCCGCCGACAATCCGCTGCCCCGCTCCGACAGGCGCGTGTCGTAGCCGTCGGGCAGCCTTTCGATCAGGCGATCCGCGCCGACGCTCCGGCACGCCTGAATAACGTCGCGCCGGTCGATGCTTTCATCGAACAGGCGCACATTGTCCACAATGGAACCGGAAAACAGAAACGGCTCCTGCTGCACGAGCCCGACGATGCGCTGCAGCTGCGCCGCGGGAATGCGCCGCACATCGGTCCCGTCGATCTCGACGCATCCTTCGCTTACGTCGTAAAAACGCGCCAGCAGATTGACCAGCGTGCTTTTGCCCGCTCCGGTCGTGCCGACGATGCCGACGAACTCCCCGGGGCGCACGCGCAAGTTGATCCGGTTCAGCACAGGCTGATCCGGATCATACGCGAACGATACGTTGCGGAACGCGACCTCCCCTTTCACCTGTTCGGGGCGAAGCGGCACCGCCGACGACGGATCCGGTTCGGCCACTTCCGGGCGCGCCGAGAAGATGCGCCACAGCCTCTCCATCGACACGAGCGAAGACTGCAGCGTATTCCACTGCTGCGTAATCTGGTTGATCGGCTGGAAAAACTGGCGAATGTAGCTGATAAACGCGTACAGCACCCCGAATTCCAGCGTGCGTTCCATCACGGCGTATCCGCCGATCCAGACGAGCAGCGCCACCGACACGTTGCCGAGCACTTCGAACGACCGGTTGAACAGCACGGTGGCGCGAACTTCGCGCAAATTGGCGCGCAAATACTGGCGGTTCTGCTCCGTGAACTGCCGCTCCTGCTCCTTTTCCTGGTGGAACGCCTGCACGAGGCCCATGCCGGCCAAATTTTCCGCGACAAACGCGATCAGCCGCGACAGCTGCGACCTCGCGCGATGGTAAACGGAGCGCAGCCAGGAACGGAACGTGTAGGCGATCAGCGCGATCGTCGGCAGCAGGATCATGCACCAGGCCGCCAGCTCGGCGTCGAGCGTAAACATGAACACGATGATCAAAACGAGCAGCATGCCGTCCCGCACGGCGCTCTGCAGCACCTGGGTAAAAAAATGGCTGATCGTCTCCGTATCGCTCGATACGTTGGTGACGAGGCTGCCGATCGGATGGCGGTCGAAAAAGGACATCGACTGGCGCGTGACGTGCCGGAACAAATCTTTTCGCAGCTTCGCGACGATGCTCTGTCCGGCCCGCTGCAGCAAATTGGCCTGCAAATAGGAAAACAGCATGCCGAACGCGGCCAGCAGCAGGTAGGTGATGCCGATCGCCATCAGCATCCGCCATCCCGACGGATGGGTCAGCAAGCCTTCGTCAATCGCGATTTTCACCAAATAGGGCTGCAGCAAATCCGCCGACACCGAGAGCAGCGAAAAGACAAACACCGCCGCAAAGGTCAGGCGGTGCGGCCGGGCGTACGCGAGCATCGCCCGAAACGCTTCTTTCCGGCTGACCTGCGCGGGGGCGGGAAAGTCCGCGGCGCGGCCGTCGGCGGTCTCGTTCGGGTGTCTACCCATTGCCGTCCTCTCCCTGAATGGCGCACAGCGAAGCGTAATAACCGCCCCGGCTCAGCAGTTCCTCGTGGGTGCCGCTCTCCACGACGCGCCCTTCGTCCAGCACGACGATCCGGTCGGCGTGCTGCAGGGCGCTGACCCTGTGCGCGATGATCAACGTGGTTTTCCCCTGCCTTAACCTGCGCAAATTGGCGATGATGCGCGTTTCCGTCACGGCGTCGACCGCGGACACGCTGTCGTCCAAAATGAGGATCGGCGCGTCTTTCAAGAGCCCTCTCGCCAGACTGACGCGCTGCCGCTGTCCTCCCGACAAGGTCAGCCCGCGTTCGCCGAGCTTCGTTTCGTATCCGTGGGGAAAATCCGCGATCGTTTCCGCCATCTCCGCCATCCGCGCCGCGCGCTCCACCCGCGAAAGCTCCGCGTTGCGGTCGGCGAAGGCGATATTGTCGCGAATCGTCGTGCTGAACAAAAAGCCGTCCTGCGGCACGTAGGCGATCGCGCCGCGCAGGCTTTCCAGCGTGAGGTCGAGCACGTCGACGCCGCCGACATAAACGGTTCCCCGGGGCGGATCATAGACGCGGAGCAGCGTTTTGACGAGCGTCGTCTTGCCGCAGCCGGTTTTGCCCACCAAACCGACGGTTTGGCCCGGTTCAACGGAGAACGATACCCGCTCCAGGGCGCGTCTGCCCGACTCGGGATAAGCAAAGGTCAGATCGCGGATTTCCAGCCCGACCGGCCCGGCGGCAGGCAGCGGTACCGCATGTTCGGCCTCGACGATGTCCGGAGGAATTTCCAGCAGCCGGTTCAGCCTGTCCAGCGAAGCGCGCGAACGCTGGACGAAATTGATGACGTTGCCGATCTGCTGGAGGGGATGAACGATCATGCGCAAATACAACGTGACCGCGACAAAACTCCCGAGCGACATGCCGCCGTGCATCGTCAGCCAGCCGCCGTACAAAATGGCGATCACGAGCGACAGCGCCCCGCAAAAAGGGATGGACGCCTGGAACATCGACGTCTGCCGGACGAGACGGAGCTGGTTGTCGCGGATGCGGTCCGCCGTTTGGCCGAACCGGCCGTACGCGATGTCTTCGAGGGCGAATTTTTTGGTCACGCGGATGCCGCCGAACTGCTCCTCCGCCGATTCCGTCATCGCCGCCAGCGATTCCTGCACCGTTCTCGAGCGCTGCCGGATGTTCGGACCGAAATGCCGCACGAGAAACGGAATCGCGAGCAGGGGAACGACGCAAACGCCGAGAAGCTCCAGCGGAATGTCGTTGACGGACATCATCGCGACGACCGAAACGAGCAGCACGCTCGCCGACGTCAACTGGTTCAGGCCGTTGGCAATCGATTCGCGCACCGCCGTCACGTCGTTCATCACATAACTCAGCAGCTTGCCGATGCCGTTGCGGGCGAAATAGGCTTCGCCGAGCCGCGTAAAATGGCGGAACAGCCGCTGTCTGGCGCGAAACTCGAACAGACGGCCGCTGCGGTGGTTGAGATATTGGCCGATGCCGAACAGGATGCCGTAGCCCGCTCCGATCGCGAGCAGGATCAAGCCGTAGCCGGCGATCGCGCGGCGGGAAAGGCCTTCCTCATGCAGCTCATCCGTAAACCGGCCGAGTACCATCGGAAACATGGAGTGGATGATATTGGCCGCGGCGAGCATGCAGACGGCAAACGCATACACTCCCGCGTGCGAGCGCACATGATCGATCAACAGCCGTCGCCCACGCATGGACTTCCCCTCTTCCGCATGACTCTTCGGGCATGTTGCCGGGTGTGCCGCTTCCACCACGATCGCTTCGCGGGCAAAACTCCGCACGAACACCCGCAAAGTTTTCCGAAACAATTCCTTGTGTTCGTAAGCATATCGGATTTCGCCCGCATCTTCAAATGCCGGACGCCCGCCCCAAGCGCCGCTTTTCCGACGATAACGCGACATTTTTCGGAAATTTCAGCCGACAGCGGAATCGTTGCGGAAAAACGTTTCAGGAAGTTCCATCGACAGCGGGAAGGCTCGATCCGGATCGCGATGCGTGCCGCGCGACGGAGGAGCCGGCTATTTCTTCACAAACACAAACTCGTACTCGCCCGACCCGACTTCCACCGTCACCCCGTCCTCCGACACGGAAACGGAGCGCACCCCCTCGCAATCTTCGAGACGCCGCCCGCGTTCGCGCACGGTTTCCGGATCCGCTCCGGGAAGAATCACGACCGCCGTCGTATTGGGAGGGATGACCGCATCCAGGCGGGCGGCGCCATCGTCCTCCCGGTTCCAGCCCACGCGGATCGTGCCGTACATGGACGCAAGCGACGCTTCGGCGGACGATATCGCTCCGTCCATGAAAGGATGCACGCGGATGCGCCGGTACCCCGCGGCGGAGGCGTCCGCGTCCAGGCCCGCCAAACGGCGGTACAGCCAATCCCCGATGGAGCCGTAGGCATAATGATTGAACGAGTTCATGATTTCGTCCCAAAACGAACCGTCGGGCTTGATGCCGTCCCAATGCTCCCAAACCGTCGTCGCCCCCTGGGTGACCGGATACAGCCATGACGGATAGTCGCGCTGCAGCACGAGCCGCAAAGCGAGATCGGCATAGCCGAACCGCGACAGCGCAAAGCAAAGGTAAGGCGTGCCGACGAACCCCGTCGTCAAATGCGTGTCGTTCGCTTCAATCAGTTCGGCGAGCATTTTCGCGGCGCGCGGCCGGTGTCGTTCCTCCAGCAAATCGAACATGAGCGCGAGCGCGTACGCGGTCTGGGTCGGCGATGCCAGCCTGCCGTTCGGCGTCACGAACTCGCGGCGAAACGCCTCCACGACGCGGCGGTGCAGCTCCGCATACGCTTCCGCGTCCTCCCGGTAACCCAACAGGTCGGCCGACCTGGCCACGATCTCCGCCGACCGGGCGTAAAACGCCGTCGCGATCAAATCCTTCGGCGTCGCGCCGACCGAATTGTCGGGTTTTCCGTCCAAACCGAGCCAGTCGCCGTAGTGAAACCCCGTGTTCCACAAACATTCCTCTTCTCCCTGGCTGCGAATGTATTCGACCCACGCCTTCATGCTCGGATACTGCCGCTCGAGCACGCGCGTATCCCCGTAACATTCGTACAGCGTCCACGGGCAGATGACGGCGGCGTCCCCCCAGGCGGACGAACCGAATCCCGCCGCTTCCAGCGACGGCACGACGTGCGGCACGCAGCCGTCCGGACGCTGGTCCGCGGCGAGATCGCGCAGCCATTTTTCAAAAAACGGGGCGACCTGGAATTGGAAGGCGGCGGTGCGGATGAACACCTGCGCGTCCCCCGTCCACCCGAGCCGCTCGTCCCGCTGCGGGCAGTCCGTCGGCACGTCGAGAAAGTTGCCGCGCTGTCCCCAGACGATGTTTTCGTACAGCTTGTTGACCAGTTCATCCGAGCACCGGAACGTCCCCGTCGGCTCCATATCCGTATGGATGACGCAGCCGACAAAGTCGTCCGGCGACAGTTCTCCCGTCACGCCTTCCACTTTCACGTAACGGAACCCCTGAAAGGAGAAGAACGGTTCATACGTCTCCGGCCCGCCGCCCCTGCATATATAGGTCACCGTCTGCCTCGCCTTGCGCAAATTGCCGGTGTAGAAGTTGCCCTCGCGATCGAGCACCTCCGCATGCTGCAGCCGGATCGCCGTCCCTTCCGCTTCGCGCACGGTAAACCGCACCCAGCCGACCATGTTTTGCCCCATGTCGATCACGGTATCGCCGCCGGGGGTGCGGATGATGCCGATCGGGCGAAGTTCCTTGACGATGCGCGCCGGATCGTTTTCCTGGGCGACGAGCGCGCCGACCGCCGGTTCGACGACCGCCACGGGCCGCCAATCCGCGCCGGCGGCGAAGCCGGGCCGGTTCCATCCCGGCTGCTCCAGCCGGGCGTCGTACGTGTCGCCGTGATAAATTTCGGAATACAACAGCGGCCCTTTGGCGCACCGCCACGACGAATCGGACACCCAGCGCGCTTGGGTTCCGTCGCGGTAAGTGACGTGCAGCTGCAGCAGCAGGGCGCGGCGGTCGCCGTATACGTCGGTTATCAAGTCCCAGCTCAGCGGCCCCTTGTACCATCCGTTGCCGAGCACGGCGCCGATGACGTTTTCCCCCGGCGCAAGCAGTGCGGTCACATCGTAGGTTTGGTACTGCAGCCTGCGGTTGTAGCTCGTCCAGCCCGGCGCGAACAGCGTGTCGTCGGCGGGCCGCCCGTTGACATAAAGCCGGTACAAACCGAGCGCGGTCGCGTAAATGCGCGCCTGGACGATCTCCCCCTGGACGGTAAAACTTTTTCGGAAATAATCGCAGCGATCGTCTTTCGACTCGTCCCCCGGCGCGGCGATCCAACGGGCGCTCCAGTCGCCGGCGGACAGCAGGGCGGTTTCCCAGAAGGCGGTTTCGCTCCAGTCGGATTCGCGCCCCGCGTCGTCCCAGACTTTGACGCGGAAATAGTAGCGCGTGCCGGAGACCAGTTCCGTCCCCTCGTATTCGACGTGCAGCGACCGGTCGCTTTCCCTTCTCCCCGTATCCCAAACCGGATTTTGGAACGAAGGCTCGGCGCTCACCTGGATCCGGTAAGCCGTTTGCGTCACGCCCCGCCGACGGGAGGCCAGCTTCCAGCTCAGCCGCGGTTTGCGTTCATCGATGCCGACGGGATTTTTTTTGTATTCGCAGCGCAAATCCAACACATGAAGGCGGTCGACCATGTTTTTTGGCTCCTTTCGATCCTCTTGATTTTTTCAGTCTACCGCCCCGATATCGGGATAAATATAGCTGTTCTTGACTTTTGATAGTGGTGTTTATGACATTTCGTCGGGTATTGGGCAGGAAAGCCGCAGCGACGTACAGAACTACATAGGGGATAGATTCAAAACAAAAAGGGGGCGCCGGGACATGCCGGACAGCGCCGTGTTGATGCGGGGAACGCAGCACTTTCGCGAAGGCATGCGCATTTTCGTCAATCGTGTGGACGAATCGTTCGATCTGCACTACCACGCCCACGACTTTATCGAGATCTCCTATGTCGCCGGCGGCAGCGGGTTCCACCATATCGGCGGCAAAGTGCTGCCCGTCGCCAAGGGGGACGTGTTTCTTCTGCCCGTCGGCACTTCCCATGTGTTCCGTCCGCGTTCGGCGGACCGCAGGCAGAAGCTGACCGTGTACAACTGTATTTTCACCGAGGATCTGTTTGGGGAAGCCGCGGCCGCCGTCGACGACGTGAATCTCGTCGAAACGCTGGGATTGACGGCGCAGGCGAATCAGGGCGAGCCATCGGGACGGGACGGCCGTCCGCCGGAATGGTACGGTCTGCGCGACGGAAACTTGACGCTGGAACCGTTGTTCGAGGCGATGTGGGAAGAGCATGAAGCGGAGCGCGAGGGATACCGCGCGGTGCTGTTCGCGCTGCTCGTCCAGCTGCTCGTGAAGCTGTGCCGCGCGCGCGCGGCCGGCGCGATCGATGCGGGGGCGGGCAGGACCCGCGCCGGACGGGACCCGATCGACGCGGCGGTCGATTACGTGCGCCGCCACGCGGCGGAACCGCTGACGATCGAAACGGCGGCGAATTTCGCGGGGTTGAGCGCACGGCATTTTTACCGGCTGTTCAAACGGAGAACCGGGCAGTCGTTCCATCGGTTCGTCCAGCATGCGCGCATCCAGATGAGCTGCGAACTGCTTGCGCATACCGCCCACAAGGTAGCCGCCGTCGCCGAAACGGTCGGCTACCGCGATTTGCCTACTTTTCATCGCGTCTTCAAGCGCATCGTCGGCGTCACGCCGAGCGAGTTTCGCAAAAACTGCGGAACGTCAAGGCTCTTGCGCGGCGATGATTGAAGCGGCGGCGAACTTTCTCACAAATTCACCCGCACGCTTTCCGCGGCGTGTTTTCCGGCCGCGTATCCCGTGGCGAAAGCGGCGGTGATGTTGTACCCTCCGGTGTATCCGTGCACGTCGAGAATTTCGCCGCAGAAGTACAACCCTTCCACGATTTTCGACTGCATCGTTTTCGGATCGATTTCCTTCAAATGGACCCCGCCTCCCGTCACAAACGCCTCCTCCAGCGAGAGCGTGCCGGACACTTCGACCGGGAACGCCTTCATCAGCCGGGACAAGACCGTCCAGCTTTTGCCGGAAACGCCGCCGCAAGCCGCCTCCCCGTCCAGCTCCGCCTTGTTCAACAACACCGGAACGATCCGGTCCGGCAGCATTTGTCTGAGCACGGTTTTGACCATTTTTTTCGGTTCGGCGCGGGCGGCGGATATCACCCGTTCGTATAGATCGTGTTCCGGCACATCCGGGAACAGATCGATCGTCAGCCGGACGGTAGCGGATGGCGCCGCTTCCCCGTCCGCCTCCCCGGTTTCGCCGGAGCGCGTTCCTTTTTCCATCCCGATTTCCATTCCGACATCCGCGTTCGGCACGCCCGGCGCGGACGGCAATTCCGTCATCACCGGCAGGCCGGCCTTGGCCAGCTCCTTGACGACGAACTGGCTGCAGCGGAGAGCGGCCGGTCCCGACAGCCCGAAGTGGGTGAACAACATATCGCCGCGGTGCGTCACCGCCGGTTTTCCCTTCGCGTTCCAGACGGTCAGCGCGACATCGCGCAGCGACAGTCCCTGAAGCTCCCGGCGCCGGATGAACGGTTCCCGCGACACGAGCGGCACTTCCGTCGGATACAGCGGCGTGACGGTATGGCCGGCCTCCATCGCCCATGCGTAGCCGTCCCCCGTCGACCCGGTGCGCGGCACCGACTTTCCCCCGACCGCCACGATGACGCGGGAGGCGCGGACGGTTTCCCCGTTGTGCAGCAGCACGCCTTCCACTTTGCCGCCGCGATACAGCACCCGCCTCACCGGGCAGTCCAGCCGAATTTCGACGCCCTGCCGCCGGACCTGTTTGACAAGCGTGTCGACGACGGTTTTCGCGCTGTCCGTGACGGGGAACATGCGCCCGTTGTCCTCCTCTTTCAGCCGGATGCCCAGCCGTTCGAAAAAGGCGATAATGTCCCGGCTGCCGAATTGCGACAAGGCGCTGTACAAAAATTTGCCGTTGCCGGGAATGTGCTTGATCAGCTCGGCGGTATCCTTGTTGTTGGTCACGTTGCACCGGCCGCCGCCGGAAATGCCCAATTTCCGCCCCAATTTGCCGCCCTTTTCCAGAATCAGCACGCGGGCTCCGCCGGCGCTGGCGGCGATCGCCGCCATCAGTCCGGCCGAGCCTCCTCCGATCACGATAATGTCATGCGGTGTATCGTTTGCCGTTGGCACGGTCTCTAAAACCCCCGTCGCGATTGGATGATGTTAGCGATCTGAAAATAACGTCTTCGTTCCGTTAGCTTTCGGCAAACCGGCATTTTTTCACAAACAAGGTTTCCCGGTTCCGTTGCTTTTACAAATGATTGTCCTTAACATTGCTGTTAATGCTAAGAATTCGCGATCAACAAAAACAGGAGCGCCTCGTATGATGGGGGTAGAACGGGACCTCGCCCAAAAACCCCATCAAGGAAGCGCTTAATATGAAGCGTATACGAAAAAAAATCACAAATCAACGGATTGAAAAAAATTTCTTCAAAGCACACAGTGGTTGGGATCGACATCGCCAAAGACTATAACGTGGCACAAGTGACGGATTATCGCAATCGCGTCCTTACACAGTTATCCACAGAAATTTAGTGCCTATAAGTTTTCGGATTTTCTCGCGATGTAGTGCCTGTGGACAAGTCGGAAAAACCGCGTCAAATCCGGAATTTAGTTATCCACAGCGCCCAATAGGGTGCCTACTTTTAGATGCTTACTGTCGAACCCGGGACTTTTGCACTGCGGGCAATCTGACGGAGAATGACACCCCAATTTCCTGGTATTTTACTCGAAGGTATCCATGCTTGCGAACCGAACGGACTTTTACCCGTCTGTCACGATGCCGATCATCGGGAAGCCTTCCCCAATGATCGGCATATTGAGTTTCTTCAATTGCACGGCCGAGCCGCAATACGGCAATGCTATCCGACTTGAATATTGGGGTTTTGAAATTCTGACGCTGCTTTAGCTTCTTTTCTTCCCAACAGTGACGATAGGATCAAAATCCCCCCCCACACACAAACTACGACAATTCCTTGTTTTTCGATGGGAGCAAAAACATGACCTCCGTCGATTTGGGAAAGACAGTACGTGGTGATCCATCCTGTGACTACGCCGATCACAACGCCAATCATCCCAAACAATCCGCACTGAATGACGACCATTTTCCGGAGCTGCCTCGGGGTTGCGCTGATCATGCGGAGGA
>Ga0310838_1001266_pt1 | contig 14102 bp, 15 predicted proteins | sample SM_ome_6_FD_202241 | JGI IMG/M metagenome (GOLD analysis project Ga0310838, IMG submission 202241) | Sorghum-adapted microbial communities enriched on stacked mutant (SM) sorghum from Joint BioEnergy Institute, Emeryville, California... ...
AGTTTTCAGGGTGCAAACGCACCTGTAAAAAAACGTTCGACGAATGAACGCTGCGTCGAACGCCCAATATTTGATCTGTCCGGTGACAATGGCGAAGAGGTCACACCCGTTCCCATCCCGAACACGAAAGTTAAGCTCTTCAGCGCCGATGGTAATTGGGGGCTTCCCCCTGTGAGAGTAGGTCGTTGCCGGGCAATGGAAGAGAACAGCGAAAGCTGTTCTCTTTTTTGGTTCAAAGAGTATAAAAAATAAGTTGGCGGTATAATCCGGAATTCCGCGGGTCGCTGATCAAGTAAAAAAAAAGCCATCCTAAGGTTGAAGTCCAATGGATTGTGTACAAGGACAAAACTTACTTTATCCGTTGGTGGTCCATAATGAGCGGTCGATAAAGGATAAGATCAGGTTTTTAGCCACCAAATCTTGCCCAATAGCATATGAATAAACAAAAGCCATCGTTCTATGGCTGATGTGGGAGAGATTCGATTGCGAATTTTCTTTTACATTGAATAATTTTTGTTAAGATGGGTAATGCTGTGTGGTGTGGAGGTGGATGCGATGGAAACGGCTCTAAACCAATTTGATTTCGATACATGTATTATTTGCGAAGAGAGGAAGCCAAGCGGCATACGCATTTGCAATCAATTGATCTGTGATTCCTGTCAGAGGGAAATGGTGAAAACCGGTGTAGATCAAGATAAATATCAATTTTTCATTAAAAAGCTCGGTAAGATAAGCATAAAAATCATCCAAGATGAAGAAGTCCATGAAGGCAAATGTTCTTAAAGCATTTGGCCTTTTTTCTTTGAAAAAATGAAAATGCAACGCGCGCACCCCTCCAAAGAGAAACTTCTAACGGATAGCTAAGAGACATTGATTTGCGAGATATGGTAAAATAAAAGAAAAGCTTTTAAGGAAACCGAGACATGAATCAAAAGGAAACACCACTATTCGATGCTTTAATAGAGTATGGAAAAAAACAAATTTACTCCTTTCACGTCCCCGGTCATAAAGATGGCGTTACATTTCCGGAACGCGGAGAAGCTCGTTTTCATGAGATTTTGAAGATCGACGCAACGGAAGTACATGGCCTCGATGACCTTTATGACCCCACTGATGTCATTTTAAGCGCCCAAGAATTATTAAGTGATTTATATAAAACGAAAAAAAGCTATTTTCTGGTGAACGGCACAACGGTCGGCAATCTGGTTATGGTTTTATCTGCATGCCGGCCACATGATAAAGTATTGGTTCAAAGAAACAGCCACAAGTCCATCTTTAATGCTTTAAAGATGGCGAGGGTCAATCCTGTCTTTATCGCCCCGGAGTCAGGGCGTTCTGGTATTCCTATAGGTATTAAAAGAGAAACGGTTCGGGATGCCTTGGAACAACATCCGGACGCGAAGGCTCTGATCTTAACGTACCCCAATTACTACGGCATGGCAAAAAAAGATTATGAAGAAATTATAAGGTATGCGAAAGAAAAAGGGCTCCTCGTGTTAGTAGATGAAGCGCACGGGGCTCATTTTATAATGGGGTCACCCGTTCCGAAAAGCACTTTGTCCATGGGTGCGGATATCGTCGTGCAGTCGGCACATAAGACATTGCCGGCGATGACGATGGGATCCTATTTACATATCCTTTCACAGCGGATTGATATTGAAAAAGTGGAAGAATACTTGGAACGCTTGCAAACATCAAGCCCTTCCTATCCCATCATGGCTTCGCTTGATTTAGCGCGTGCGCATCTTGCAAGCATCGATCGAGAAAAACTGCAATCCATTTTAAAAGATATCGATGCATTTAAGCTTGGGATAATGGAAAAAGGTTTCGATTGTGTTGAAGAAGATTTGGCTGATCAAGACCCATTTAAAGTGATTTTAAGGGCGGATGGACAGGGGTTTCACCTTCAGGAAGCGTTATTTTCGGCCGGCCTTTATCCGGAGATGGCTGATCGAGATCATGTTTTATTAACACTCCCCATTGGCGGACGTTTCCCGGTAAAAGAAATCCTGCCCGTCTTTGAAAAAGTGTTCGGCCACTTTAACCCGAACCGTTTGGTCGAAGGTGTCCCTTATGATCTGCAAAGCCAGCCGATGACGACACCAGTGATCAGTTATGAAGCGTCCGAGAGGTTGGAAAAGGAATTGATTCCTCTTCAGCAAGCAGAGGGGAGAATAGCTGCGAAAATGGTTATCCCCTATCCGCCAGGCGTTCCTTTGCTCTTGGATGGGGAAAGGATAACCGATGACCATCTTGATCATATGAAAGCCCTGCTCGATGCGGGTGCCCGGTTTCATGGTTTAAACGGGGATCACTCGCTTTGGGTTTATAAAATGAACAAAACAGTTATGTGATAAAGAGGAGTGCCTTTTTGTGAACGGAATGTTTATTACTTTTGAAGGTCCTGACGGTGCTGGAAAATCTACGCAAATACAAAAATTGGCTCAATATATTAATGATAAAGGGTATCCCTATATTTTAACTAGGGAGCCTGGCGGAACAAAAATCGGCGACGCCATCCGTGAAATTTTGATAAATCCGGATCATACAGAAATGGTTGATGAAACCGAGGTGTTGCTCTATGCTGCATCGCGAGCTCAACATATTCGGGAAGTGATTTTGCCCGCTCTTCATGACGGGAAGATCGTTTTATGCGACCGGTTTGTCGATGCTTCCATCGCCTATCAAGGGTACGGCCTTGGCGTATCAATGGAGGCGGTAAAGGCGATCAACCGTTTTGCCGTTGGTGAATTAGAACCGAACCGCACATATCTCATTGACATTTCCCCGGAAATTGGCCGTGAGCGCATGACGAAAAGACAAACACACAGTCAAGGGTCGGAGGATTTGGATCGCATCGAGCAGAAAAATTTGGATTACCACCAACGTGTGCGTGAAGGATTTCAACGAATTTATATCGAAAATAAACAAAGAATCTGTCTAGTGAACGGAGATCAGCCGCCTGAGGATGTTTTTAAAGCCATTTTATCCGATTTTGAATCCATGCTTGAACAACAATTTCATTTAAGGGGTGATTGAGAATGAAGTTGATTATGGCCGTTGTCCAAGATAAGGATAGCAACCGGCTATCACAAGCGCTTATCAAGGAAAACTTCCAAGCGACGAAATTAGCCAGCACAGGAGGATTTTTAAGGTCGGGAAATACGACATTTTTGATCGGGGTAGATGATGCCCGCGTTCCCCAGCTTTTGGATGTCATTAAGGAAAATTGTAAGAGCCGTAATCAAATGGTCGCACCCATCTCGCCGATGGGAGGTAGTGCCGATTCCTACATTCCCCATCCCGTAGAAGTTGAAGTCGGGGGTGCAACGGTATTTGTATTAAAGGTGGATGACTTTAAACAATTTTAAACATAAATACCGGAGGATGTTATGGCGATAAAAATTGAGCAGGATAGAGGGACAGTGCTTGAACGACGGACACCGGTGAAGCCAGTTGAAAAATCTTCTGTCCCATTTAAAAACTTTATACAAAGCGAAAAGGAAAACTATCAAGCGGAAATATTTGAGGCTCTCGTTGCCGAAATTGATGAACAGGGAAGAAGGCTTGCCAAATCTCGCACCGTGCGTGATCTGCAAATTTATAAACGGCTGATCAAAGATTTTTTACAAAAGGCGGTATCATATGGCTTGGCTCTTTCGGAATCCCATTCCTTTTACGATCCTGGGCAACCGGTGCAAATCGTCGTCAAGCAAATTGATGAGCGGCTTTTGGCACTTACAGATGATGTGTTAAAAGCCGGAACGGAGTCGATCGACATCTTGGCTGCCTTGGATGAGATCAAAGGTCTATTGATTAATTTGTACCGTTAACGGAAAGTTGTGATGGCTATGACGTGGAGTGATCTTGCAAAAAAACAGCCCGCTGCCGTGCGCATTTTAATGAACGGGATTCGCAATAACCGATTGGCCCATGCCTATCTTTTTTCTGGGGGCCGAGGTGTTGGAAAGCGGGAAGCAGCGTCTCATCTTGCCCGCGCTTTTTTTTGCCGCGCACGTGATGGGATTGAGCCATGCGGTGCATGTCCCGATTGTAAACGAATCGACTCAGGTAATCATCCGGATGTTGTCGTGATTCAGCCAGACGGCAGGTCCATAAAGAAACCGCAAATCGCCTCACTCATTAAGGCTTTTTCATATAAGGGTGTGGAAACAAGCAAGAAACTTTTTATCATCGAGCAAGCAGACCTTTTGACCTCTCAAGCGGCCAATAGTTTATTAAAATTTATCGAAGAACCACAAGGAAATACGTTATGTATCTTGATCACGGAACACAGTCAAAAGATACTTGCGACGATCCTTTCAAGATGCCAAGTTCTTCATTTTAAACCGTTATCAAAAGAGCTGCTCGTGCACCACTTGCTGGAGAACGGTGTGAGCCGTGTGATGGCAAAAACGGCGTCTGCCGTGACGAGTGATGCGGAAGAAGCAACAACCCTATCAAAGGATGAATGGTTTGCCAACAGCCGTTCCATCGTGCTACACTTTATGGAAGACCTTCTTACTCGGCCAAATCATGCTATAATAACGATGTATGAAAAATGTGCACTACATTTTAATGACAGTGACAAGATGAAGATGATGTTGAGATTGATGCTCATCTGGTTCCGCGATGTAATGGCTTTACATATCGGTCAAAATGATAACGTCGTTTATGTTGACAAGATGGAATCATTGACCGTGGCGGCGGAAAAAATGACAGCGGAACAAGCGGCTTGCGCCCTTTCCCTCCTCATGGAGGCTCAAAGGCGGCTTCAATCCAATGGAAACCCATTATCGGTTTTGGAATACGTGTCACTGAAGTTGCAAGAGGGGGCCGGCGTTTATGCTTGATGTCGTAGGTGTTCGCTTTAAAAAAGCGGGTAAAATATATTATTTTGACCCCGGCGACTGGGAATTAGAGAATCACGATGCGGTCATTGTTGAAACGACCCGGGGGATCGAATACGGTAAAGTCGTCATCGCTCGAAAAACGGTAGGAGAAGAAGATGTTGTTCAACCGTTAAAAAAAGTGTTGCGAAAAGCATCTAAAGAAGATCACCTCCAAGTTGAAAAAAATAGAAACGATGCCAAAGCAGCCTTACAAATCTGTAATGAAAAGATTGCCGAACACGGGTTAGAGATGAAACTGGTCGATGTCGAATATACTTTTGACCGCAATAAAATTATCTTTTATTTCACGGCAGAAGGTCGCGTCGATTTTCGGGAACTCGTCAAGGATTTGGCGAGCGTTTTTCGCACCCGCATTGAACTCCGGCAAATCGGCGTTCGGGATGAGGCGAAAATGCTCGGCGGCATCGGACCTTGTGGGCGTATGCTCTGTTGTTCAACCTTTTTGGGTGATTTCGAACCAGTCTCAATTAAAATGGCTAAGGATCAAAATTTATCCTTAAACCCTGCCAAAATTTCCGGTGTTTGCGGGCGGTTGATGTGCTGCCTGAAATATGAAAACGAACTGTACGAAACCGCAAAGCGCGAGTTACCGGATATCGGCGAGCCGATTACCGTGCGCTATGGCACAGGGCGAGTGGTCGGGCTTAATATCCTTGAAAAACTCGTCCAAATTGAATTGGATGAAGATGGAAAAGTCATTGAGTATACGTTAGACGAGCTGATTAACGAAGGAGCCGTATCTTCACACAGCCACTAAATAAGAGGTGGAAGCCTTGAAGAACAGAGATTTATTGGTCTTTGTCACAAAGCTGGAGGAACAAATCGGGGCCCTTTACGAACAATTGGGGGTTTTGCGGAAAGAACTCACCCAAGTCCTAGAAGAGAATCAGCATTTGACCGTAGAAAATGAAAATTTACGCCAAAGGGCCGAACAGTTCCATCATCAAAACGAAGAAAAACAGATTGAAAAAAAAGAGCTAAAAATTGGGGAAGGTTACGATAACCTCGCCCGTTTATATCAAGAAGGCTTTCATATATGCAATATACATTATGGCAGCATCCGTAAAGACGGTGATTGCCTGTTCTGTTTATCATTTTTAAATAAAAAATAAGCGGAAATTAGGGGTATCTGGCTGTCTGCCTTTATGGGTGTGGGTCGGATGCCTTTCCATTTGCATGAATTGAGGGAAGCACGTGGTCGACATCGGTCCGGAAGAAAGAATCGATTTTATCTTGGATACGGATTTAAAAATTATTCAAAGCAAGGACGTTTTTTCGTTTTCGTTAGATGCGGTCCTGCTGGCAAAGTTTGTTTATGTGCCTATCCAAAAGGGCGGGATGATGGATTTATGCACTGGTAACGGAGTGATTCCGCTGATTCTTTCTAAGCGCACCAAAGGACCCATTTACGGTATTGAAATTCAACCTCGTTTATACGATATGGCTCGAAGAAGTGTTGCTTTGAATCATCTGGAAAAGCGCATCACGCTTCATTGCGGAGACATATTGGATGCTGTGAAAACGTTTGGAGCGGGCATGTTTAACGTTGTGACTTGCAATCCCCCTTATTTTACGCGTGAACAAGCCCATATCAAAAATCCAAACCCGCATTATGCGATAGCTCGTCATGAATTGCATATGACTTTGGAAGATGCCATCCGCGTTTCCTCACAACTCGTCAGACAAAAAGGGAAAGTGGCCTTTGTGCATCGTCCCGAACGCTTAGCGGAAATACTGACTTTAATGGAAACCTATCGAATCGCCCCGAAACGCTTGCAATTTGTCCATCCCCGATCAGGAGAGCCGGCAAATATGCTGCTTATAGAAGGGGTGAAAGATGGGCGTAAAGGCTTGAAAGTCCTGAACCCCATTTTTGTTTATAACGATCATGGGGATTATACTAAGGAGCTTAAGCAACTTACATATGGATAAACCATATATTGTTTATATTTTGGAATGTAGAGACGGGTCACTTTATACGGGAATCACGAATGATCTGGTCAGGCGGCTAAAAGCGCACCAAAACGGTACAGCAGCGAAATATACAAGAAGCCGGCGGCCGGTCAAGCTCGTATATATGGAAAGCTGCAAAACAAAAGGAGACGCATTGCGAAGGGAATATGCGATCAAAGCGATGAGGCGGAAAGAAAAACAAATGCTCATTATGAAGGGTGGGGCCGATGCAGGAACAAACAAGTTATAGCCAAGAGCTGAAGACGGGGCGGTTATATGTTGTTCCAACGCCCATCGGGAATTTGGAAGATATCACCTTACGCGCGTTAAATGTATTAAAATCCGTAGATGTCATAGCAGCGGAAGATACGCGGCAGACTCTGAAACTATTGCGCCATTTTGAGATTGCCAAACCCGTGATCAGCTATCACGAACATAATAAAAAAACGAGCGGGCCGAAACTCATCCAGATGATGAAAGAGGGGCAAACCATCGCCATTGTTACGGATGCCGGGATGCCCGGGATATCGGATCCAGGGGTCGACCTCATCGCTGACTGTATTAATGAAGCCATTCCAGTGATTCCCCTCCCAGGACCAAATGCAGCCATCACGGCATTGGTGGCCTCTGGTCTCAGCACAGATCATTTCTTTTTTTGGGGATTTCTACCGCGACGTGACAAAGAAAAGGTGCAAATATTGGAAGAGCTGAAAGATTATCCGCACACCCTTATTTTTTATGAGGCTCCTCACCGCTTGAAGGATACCGTTATGACAATGAAAAAGGTATTGGGAAATAGAAAGATGACATTGGCGAGGGAATTGACGAAACGATATGAAACATTTCTTAGAGGCGATCTCGAGTCTTTGGCGGCGCACCTTCAGAAAGAGGAAGTTAGAGGGGAATGCTGCCTCATCGTTGAAGGTGGAAGCCTTGAGAAAGAAGGCGATTTATGGTGGGAGGGACTTGACCCCAAAGCGCATGTGGAATTTTACATAAAAGAAAAACAACTATCCATGAAAGATGCCATCAAGCAAGCAGCGAAAGACCGCGGCGTCCCGAAGCGGGACATTTATAATCTAATACATCAATCATAAAAATAAAGAAGGTTGGCTCATAAAATCAGGGTTACTTCCCGTTCTTTGTAGGAAGAAACCCTGTATGAGTCAACCTTATATTACTTGCTTTCAGCGAGGTATTGTTGAATTTCACGAAGGACGATTTCGGCGCCTTCTTTGCTGAGCACTAACTTGCCACCGGCCAATGAAAGATTATCATCGGAAACTTCCCCGGTAATTTGGCAAGTCATGCTTGGCTTATATTTCTTTAAAATAATTTTCTCGTCATCAACATAGATTTCCAACGCATCTTTTTCGTTGATGCCGAGTGTGCGACGCAATTCAATCGGAATCACGACGCGGCCGAGTTCATCGACTTTTCTTACAATACCAGTCGATTTCATGAGAAATCTCCTCCCCAAATCATTTTTTTGCACCGTCATTTTTCGACATTATCTCTCTTTTCTTCCATCGTACCAGCGTTTCCCAATGCCGTCAATTATTTTTTTTTGAGTTTTGTCCAATTTGAAGGAAAATTCAAACGAATTATCTAAGTCCTTCAACATTGACGCCATCAGCAAACATTTGTCATTAAATCCCTTTCATTCTATAATAACAAAAAAAGAAAAAATATAAATGGTTTTTCCAAAAAGTAAATAAATTGTAATAATTGGTATGTCAACCGCATTCTTGACACGATGATTTATGATAATTATAGTTAAGTATTAAACATTACAAGGAGGACAAACGATGCCGGAGGAATCGAAGACCTTTTATTTAACAACACCCATTTATTATCCAAGCGATCGTTTACATATTGGCCATGCTTATACGACAGTGGCCGGTGATGCAATGGCGAGATATAAGCGGCTGCGCGGTTACGATGTGATGTATTTGACTGGCACCGATGAGCACGGTCAAAAAATTGAACGGAAGGCAGCCGAAGCAGGTGTTACGCCGAAAGAATATGTCGATGGCATCGTCAGCGGCATTAAAACCCTCTGGGACAAGCTCGATATCAGCTATGATGATTTTATTCGCACGACGGAAGAACGTCATACCAAGGCTGTTCAAAAAATATTTAAACGTTTAGTGGATCAAGGCGATATCTATCTCGGTGAATACGAAGGTTGGTATTGCACGCCCTGTGAATCGTTCTTTACCGAGCATCAATTAGTGGATGGCAAATGTCCGGACTGCGGGCGTCCTGTGGAAAAGGTTAAAGAGGAATCGTATTTCTTTAGGATGAGCAAATACGTGGACCGCTTGCTCGCTTATTATGAAGAAAATCCGGACTTCATCCAACCGGAATCACGTAAAAATGAAATGATCAACAATTTTATTAAACCGGGCCTAGAAGATTTAGCGGTATCTCGAACGGCCTTTGAATGGGGGATCAAAGTTCCGGATGATCCGAAACACGTGGTCTATGTTTGGATTGACGCCTTAACCAACTATATTACGGCACTCGGTTACGGCTCGGATGACGAATCAAAGTTTCATAAATATTGGCCGGCCGATATTCACTTAGTGGGAAAAGAAATTGTCCGTTTCCATACAATCTATTGGCCGATTATGTTAATGGCGCTCGACTTACCGCTTCCAAAAAAGGTATTCGGTCACGGCTGGCTTTTAATGAAGGACGGAAAAATGTCCAAATCTAAAGGTAATGTTGTTGACCCTGAACCGATTATCGACCGCTATGGTCTGGACGCCTTGCGCTATTACCTTTTGCGTGAAGTGCCATTTGGTGCCGACGGAGTGTTTACACCGGAAGGCTTTATCGATCGCTTAAATTATGATTTAGCGAATGATCTCGGTAATCTATTGAATCGAACCGTAGCCATGGTCGAAAAGTATTTCGATGGCATCGTTCCCGCGTATAAAGGACAAGTGACAGCTTATGATCAAGATTTGGAAAGCGTCGCATTGGAAACGGTACAAAAGGTTGAAGCCGAAATGGAAAATCTCCAGTTTTCCGTTGCGTTGACCGATATATGGCAGTTAATTCGGCGAACCAATAAATATATTGATGAGACCATGCCTTGGGTATTGGCAAAGAATGAAACCAAAAAAGAAGAGCTGGCTTCAGTCATGGTCCACCTTGTTGAAGCGCTTCGAATGACAGGTGTTTTACTCCGTCCATTCCTGACGTCCACACCGGGAGAAATCTTTAGGCAATTAGGCATCATTGAAGAAAGCGCGGTAACGTGGGAGGCGCTAGCCACTTTTGGCATAAGCTCTGGAGATTGGAAAGTGCAAAAAGGAAAACCCATTTTCCCGCGCTTGGATGTAAAAGAAGAAATGGACTATATTTTAAGCCAAATGAGAGGAACCACTCCGAAACAAGAAGAACAAAGGACCAAAGTAGCCACTATCGAAAAACCGGACGTCGAGGAGATTACGATTGATGATTTTGCCAAGGTTGAGTTGCGGGTGGCGGAAGTGCTTCAGGCAGAAAAAGTGAAAAAAGCGGATCGGCTTTTGAAACTTAAGTTAGACCTGGGTTTTGAGACGCGCCAAGTCGTTTCAGGTATTGCAAAGTATTATGCTCCAGAAGAGTTAGTCGGTCAGAAAGTCATTGTTGTAGCCAATTTGAAGCCGGTCACCCTTCGCGGGGAACGCTCCGAAGGCATGATTTTAGCCGGTGAAGAAAATGGGGTATTAAAGGTTGCCACCATTGACCCGCAAATTCCTAACGGTACCAAAATTAAATAACCATCCAAAGAGGGATAGGCCTTTCGCCTATCTCTTTTTTTACACCTTAAAACCAAAAGGGGGTTTTCTATCTATAAATCGAAAATTATGGCGATTCGGTCAATCTGTTACATAATTTTAATCTTCCTGACATATCCCTGTTGTATGTTTAACATTTTTACGTGGTAAACTTTACAAAGTAATTTTTAAATTTCTAAGCCAAGGGATAGGACTGAGGGACATGCTTTTTGATACGCATACCCATATCAATAGCGAGGCGTTTAATGAGGATCGCGAAGAAGTGATTCAACGAGCAAGAGACGCCGGTGTGACGCGTATGTTGGTCGTCGGCTTTGACCGCCCAACGATCACGAAGGCATTAGAAATCATCGATCAGCATGATGATATTTATGCGAGTGTCGGTTGGCACCCTGTCGATGCGGTGGATATGACCGACGACGATTTGGCGTGGATAGAGTCATTGACACATCATCCCAAGGTGGTGGCCTTAGGTGAAATGGGTTTGGATTATCATTGGGATAAATCACCGAAGACAATCCAAAAAGACGTTTTCCGAAAGCAAATTGCTTTAGCGAAACGTTTAAGACTGCCAATTATTATACATAATCGGGAGGCAACCGATGATGTGGTACAGATTCTAAAAGAGGAACATGCCGAAGACGTTGGAGGCATTATGCATTGCTTCAGTGCCGATTGGGAAACGGCCAAACAATGCCTGGATATGAATTTTTATATTTCGTTTGGCGGACCCGTGACCTTTAAAAATGCGCAGCTTGCCAAAGAGGTGGCCCAAAAAGTTCCTCTTGAGCGTTTGTTAATTGAAACGGATTGCCCGTATTTAAGTCCACATCCGTTTAGAGGCAAGCGAAATGAACCGGCAAGGGTCAAGCTCGTCGCGGAAGCTTTGGCTGAGCTTAAACAAATGTCCTATGAAGCTTTGGCAGAAGTGACCATGACTAATGCAAAGACACTCTTTGATATAGAAAAATAATAAGAGCCAGAAAATAGATTATAAGTTCATTAGATTATGGGAATAATGGGGAGAACTAAAGATTCAAGGAGGGGTTGGATGATACCCAAAATAAAACAGCTCCTGAAACACCCGAAAAACAAAGTTTATGTGGCCGTTGGCATTGCTGTGATGGTCGCCATCACTTCATTGTTCGGGTATACGGCCTATGCTTATGATAAGAAAACTATCAAACTTGTAAAAAACGGTATCGAAAGAACCGTAGTGACAACGAGTGATACAGTCGCTGAATTATTGCGGGAAAAGCACATTCAGGTGAAACACCATGACTTCATAAACCCAAGTTTATCGACGGCATTAAGTGACGGTATGACTGTTGTTTGGCACAAGGCCTACCATGTCACGATTGCAGAAAATGGTCATGGTAAGTCGGTTTGGACGACGGCGGATACTGTCGGTGATCTATTGGACAAGCGAGGTATTAAGGTCGGTTCGCATGATGTTGTCGAACCCGGTTTAGATCAAAAAATTGACCGGAATATGACGATCAAAGTTGAACGCGGCATTCAAGTCACTTTATCTAATGGCGGAGAGGTAAAGACCGTCTGGACAACACCGATGACCGTTGCGGAATTTTTAAAGGCTGAACATCTTTCGGTCGATGCTGATGACAAGTTGGAGCCCAAGGACCTATCGACGCGTTTAACGAACGGCGATAAAGTCAATGTCATTCGCGTGGAGATAAAGAAGGAACAAAAACTCGAACCCTTGGATTTTAAAGTTGTCAAAAGGTATGACGATACTATGCCGAAGGGAACGAGCAAAGTCATCCAAGCTGGACGCGAAGGACAGGTGAAAAAAACGTACGAAGTCACTTTTGAAAACGGAAAAGAAGTCAAACGGCGTATGATCCAAACGGATGTCCAACAAGAGCCGACAGATAAAATTATCGCCGTTGGCACAAAAAACGTCCAACAATTGTCCTATCATAGGTCCGGAAAAGTCCTTTACATGAAGAGCACGGCTTATACGGCTAACTGCGGCGGTTGCCGTGGAATTACATCAACAGGTTTCAATCTCAAATCGCATCCTGATGCAAAGATTATAGCGGTTGACCCGAAAGTCATACCGCTTGGGACAAGAGTCTATGTGGAAGGGTACGGTAACGCCATTGCTGCCGATACAGGTGGCAGCATTCACGGAAACCGGATTGATATCTTTTTCCCGACGCAGTCCCAGGCGGTTAGATGGGGACTGCGTACGGTCAAAGTAACGATATTGGATTGAAGTGCAGAGGGGAGGTCAGCTGCACTTCTTTTTTTATTACACTTTTAAGACGATTTGTTTTACAATAATGTTTCATGGTGACGCGAATTTTTTATTAATTTTTTTTGGAGGGTCTTGGGTGAAGGTAAAAGAAGTGATCGTCGTTGAAGGAAAATGCGATACGGCAGCTATAAAGCGGGCGATTGATGCCGACACTATAGAAACAAATGGGTCAGAAATCAGCCGAACAACGCTCGAGGCGATTCGCTTGGCACAAGAAACCAGAGGGGTCATTGTTTTTACAGATCCTGATGTGCCGGGTGAACGCATTCGCAAAATCGTCAATCAATACGTTCCTGGTTGTAAGCAGGCGTTTATTTCAAAGGCCGAGGGTTTTGGCGGCAAAAACCAAAGCTTAGGCATTGAACACGCCTCACCGGAAGTCATTCGAAAGGCTTTGGAAAAGGTTTTTACAGTGTATGAACAGCCCGTTGAAACCATCCCGCAGGAAAAACTCATCAAGGCTGGACTCCTTTTTGGGAAACAGGCCAAAAAACGCCGGGAGCGTCTTGGTGAAAAATTGCGGATCGGCTATACGAACGGTAAACAATTATACAAACGACTAAATATGTTTCAAATTACACCGGAAGCGTTTGATGACGCGTTGCGTGTCGTGTTGGAGGAGGAAAAGCATGGAGAGCATATCAACGCCCAAAAACACCAGGGAGATTCTCAATAAATATGGTTTTCAATTTAAAAAGAGCTTGGGACAAAATTTTCTTATTGACGATAATATCTTAAAAAAGATTGTGGCGGAAGCGGGGATTGACGAGCGGACGGGCGTGATCGAAGTGGGCCCGGGGGCAGGCGCCTTGACGCAATATTTAGCGCAAAAAGCTAAAAACGTTGTCGCTTTTGAAATCGACCGGCGCTTGGAACCCATTTTAAATGAGACGCTCAAGCCCTATCACAATGTCGAAGTCATTTTTCAAGACGTCATGGAAGCGGACATTCAAACGGTCATTCAAACGCATTTTAAAGCGGCGGAGCGCGTAATGGTCGTCGCCAACCTTCCCTATTATGTGACGACCCCCATTCTGTTTAAATTTTTGGAAGCCGCATCGCTATTGGAAGCCATGGTTGTTATGGTGCAAAAGGAAGTCGCAGAACGACTGGAAGCGAAACCAGGGAATAAAAATTACGGCTCGTTATCCGTCGCGATCC
>Ga0310838_1001271_pt1 | contig 14064 bp, 10 predicted proteins | sample SM_ome_6_FD_202241 | JGI IMG/M metagenome (GOLD analysis project Ga0310838, IMG submission 202241) | Sorghum-adapted microbial communities enriched on stacked mutant (SM) sorghum from Joint BioEnergy Institute, Emeryville, California... ...
GCGAGATATCGCATTTTGACAGGGAACTTCCGGAAGTCGCCGGCGAGACGAATCTGATCCGGAAGGCCGATCTGTTCGTCGAAGTCGTCGGCCGGCTTGCCCGTGCAATTGAAGAGAAGATTCCGCTTGTCCGCGATATGGTTCGTCATGCCATCGAACGGTTGGAATCGCGGATTCAGATCAATGCATCAGGTGATGGACATCATGTATAAAGGCAAGAAGATCTTGATTACCGGCGGAACCGGGACGATCGGATACCATCTTACGCGGAGGCTTTTGCAAGAAGATCCGGCCGTGATTCGCATCTTCAGCCGCGACGAGTACAAGCAATTTAACATGAGTCTCGATTTTCAGGAACATGTGCATAAACTCCGCTTCTTGATCGGCGATGTGCGCGATCAGCAGCGTCTGCTTCGCGCGATGGAAGATATCGATTATGTCTTCCATCTGGCTGCGATGAAACATGTTCCGGCTTGTGAATACAATCCTTTCGAAGCGGTGCAGACGAACGTGATTGGCACGCAAAATGTGATTCAGGCGGCGCTGCAGACCAACGTATCGAAAGTGTTATTTACCAGTTCCGATAAAGCGGTATCGCCGATCAACACCTATGGCGCAACGAAGCTGATGGCGGAGCGCCTCATTTCCGCGGCATCTTTCCAAAAAGGTCCGAAATTGACCGTCTTCGCCTCTGTCCGTTTCGGCAACGTAATGGGGTCAAGAGGGTCGGTCATTCCGTTGTTTAAGAAACAGATCATGGAACAGCGGAAGATTACCGTCACGGACCTCAACATGACCCGCTATATGATGACCCCGATGCAGGCGATCAGTCTGCTATTGGAAGCCAATGAACAGGCAAAGGGCGGCGAAGTGTTCGTGCTGAAGATGCCAATCGTTCGTCTTTCCGATCTGGTGGAGATTATGGTGGAAGAGATTCCGGTGCGTTATCAATTGCAGGGCGATATTCGAATCGAAGAGATCGGCCTTCGGCTTGGCGAGAAGATGGACGAGCAGCTGATGACGGCGGATGAGCAACACAAGATGCTCGAAACCGATTTTATGTATATTATCCCCCCTCTTTATGGCCATGCAGGAACAGAATATCGGAACACCAGTTTTGGCAGGATGGAAAAAAACCGTTACGAACCGAACGAGATTATCAATCGAGAAGTTCTTCGCGTATGGCTTGACAACGAGAATTTGCTTTAGGCTGATCCGGAAGGATGGTTAAGATGGAGAGGCAAGTGGAACTTACAAAAGAGGAATTAACAAAACGATTGAATCCGCATCTCCTCAACTTGGTGACCTTGCATGATGTTGAGAAAGTGGAGTATAAGCATCCCATTGAGCTCATCGGGAACAGGAGATTCGACATTATTGCCAAGTATCTTTATGCCAAGTACAAGAAGCTGGGGGTGCAATCGAATTGGGCGGAATTGCTCTATATGAACCATATCTACGCCTTTAATGGCGGGATTGAAGAAGACGGGTCCGGCAAAGATTCCGTAAGGGACTTCTTGGTAAATTTTGATGAATTGTTAGACTCTATCGCTCGGAACGGATTTGATTATGACAAATCCGTTGTCCCGATTGGCGTTCATGGTGAACCGTTGGATGGTGCGCACCGGGTAGCGGCATGTTTGCAATATGAATTGAAAGTTCCGGTCGTGCGGCTTAACTATTCTTGCCGTTATGATTACCGTTATTTCATGTCGAGAGGACTCGACAGACAGTGGTGTGATCCGGTAGCGTTGGAATTGGCGCAACTCTGCACCGATTCGTATGTCGTTACCGTATTCCCGTCTGCACAAGGCAAAGAGCAAGAGCTTGTCGAGTTAATCGAAATGTACGGCGACATTTGTTATCGCAAAGACGTCACATTGAATCGGACTGGTGCGCTAAACTTAATCAAGGTCATGTATAAAGGCGAACCTTGGCTGGGCGGATGGGCTAACAACTTTGCCGGTGCCAAAGGGAAAGCGGACCCATGCTTTCAGAAAGACGGGCCTGTTCGTGTATTTTTAATACGCGCTTCGGATCCGGATCGATTGGTATTGCTGAAGAAGCAGATTCGGGAATTGTTCGGTATCGGCAATCACTCCGTGCATATCAACGATCGTCATGAAGAAACGATCCGTCTTGCCCAAACCTTCTTCAACGATAACAGTATTCATTTCTTGAATTACTCGAAAGTTGACCGTCGGTTCGGCAAATTCATTGATTTACATGAGCGGTACAAGTTGTGGCTTGAACGATCCGGTCTTCCAATGGATTATTTTTGTGTCGATTCCAGTGCTGTGCTGGGAGCTTACGGAATCAGAGAACCGAACGATCTGGACTTTATCTGCTTCGGCGATCAAGTACAACCTGGATATGTTGACGTCAGCAATCACGAAGCCGAACTCATCTATCACGTCAAACCGAAAGATGAGATTATTTTCAATCCTGCTTACCACTTTTATTATGACGGAGTCAAGTATGCGTCTATTGCCATTGTCAAAGGGATGAAGAATAAGCGGTCTGAAGGCAAGGATGCTATGGATGTCCAACTTATTGATCATTTTTTTGAACAGGACATGATTATGATGGATGGCGATGCGGTAAGCGATCTATCGACGGATGCTTTGATCGGGAAAAAGATTGTATTATTCGGTGCGAGTGCCAAAGGCATTGAAACTGCGTCAAAGCTCGGACAGCCTGTGGCCTACTACGTCGATAATGACAGCAGAAAATGGGGGACGAGCTTCAACGATGCCATCGTTGAGGGTCCGCACAAGTTGCTGGAAGAAGACCCTGAGAAAATCGCGATTATTATATCGAGCATGTACGTCCGTGAAATATCGCAGCAATTGCAAGAAATGGGTTTTGAGAGAAACCGACACTACTGGGAAAGTCTATTTGATGCAGGCGGTGGAGGATCTTTTATTCGGAAAGTTGCCTATTTTGGGTACAATCTCTATTACAGTCGAGGGACATCCTTGATCAAGAGATTGCTGGAAGAGGGATATTACGAGCAGGAGTTATGTGAGCGGATTGTTCGGGAACTCCAAATGGTCGATCACCCGATTTTTGTCGATGTTGGGTGTAACGTTGGACTGATCAGTTTATATGTTGCTTCCCAAATTCCGGCTGCAACGATCTACGCATTTGAACCAGGGCCGCATCAATTCCAAATGATGAAATACACCTTACTCGATAACAAACTGAACGAAAGAATTCACTTATTCAATGAAGCGGCAGGCCGTGAACCGGGGGAACACACGTTTTTTGTCCATCGTACCGAAGACGCTTCGGGAGACGGGTTTATGGATACGGGCAGGGCTGGCGATGCCAAAAAAATTACGGTTAAGGTTACAACACTGGATAGGTGGTGGGAACAGTGCGGCCGACCGAACGTCAATGTTGTTAAAATCGACACGGAAGGCGCCGAGTTCTGGGTGTTGGCTGGCGGCGAAAAAATGATCTCAACATGCAGGCCGACAATCTATTTCGAACTGTGGCCGCAGAATATCGTGAAGTATCCGTACACGGCAGATAACATCATGAATTGGTTCGAGAATTTCGGATACGAAGTTCGGACCTTAAGCGGAAACGTTGTCACGATCAACAATTTGGACCGGTATTTCGGAGTGGAAGATACCTTTGTTGGCTATCCAAAATGAAAAAGCCGGCCGATGAAAGAGGTGACCGGATTTGCTGACCGTGAAGGTATCGACTTCATTCCCGGAATGTTTTAATCGGCAGACGCCAGGCGGGCAGGGAATATGGCGGGATATTCGTTTTGTCGTGAATGAAGATGTCCCTGAATGCGATTATTGGGTCGTATATGAAGGGCTGGCCGATGTCGAATCTACGAGATGCCCGAAAGAAAATGTTTTTCTCATCACCGGTGAGCCGCCGTCTTCCAAGACCTATGAGCGGGATTTTATCCAACAATTTTCGCTTGTCGTAACTTCGCACGCCGATATGGATCATCCCAATATTCTTTTATCGCAACAAGCTCTTCCTTGGCATATTGCTTCACTAAATAGAAACAGTATTGCCACCAAAATATACGATGATTTCGTCGGCAGCACGTCAAATAAGAACCAAATATTATCCGTCATCACTTCCGACTTGGAAATTACGGAAGGTCATCGGAAACGCAAAGCGTTTGTTTATAAACTTAAGGCGCATTTTGGCGATCGGCTTGACGTATTCGGCAGAGGAATTCGAGATATTGAGGACAAATGGGATGCGATTGCGCCCTATAAATATCATATTGTTCTTGAGAATTCCTACTACGAGAATTATTGGTCGGAAAAATTGGCGGATTGTTTCTTGGGCGATGCGTATCCGTTCTATTACGGGTGTCCGAACATTGACTCGTACTTCCCTTCAGGGGCGTTATGCAAAATCAATATCGATAATTTTGATGATACCGTACAATTAATCGAAGAAGCGATCGAAAATGACGTTTTCCGGTCTTCGCAGCACAGCCGGAGCATTGCCAAAAATTTGGTGCTGAACAAATACAACCTGTTCGAATTGATCGCATCTTTCTGTCAACATGATGCAAATCGGAAATGGAAAGACGAAGTGGCGCTCTATCCGGAATCTCATTTCGTGAATACTCGATATGATCGATTCAAGGACAATCTTGAACACGCTATATCAGAAGGCGACATGGATCGGATCACCGACCTTGCCGGTCGCTGTTCCTATGAATATGCCTGCTATTTGCAAGATTTATTCCGGCAAGGCGACTATAACCGGATCGCTTCATTGACTTCTTGTGAACAGTTAAGCAGCGGAGAGGCCTATTTCTTCTACGGAAGAGCCTTGAAGTGTTTGAATCAATACGAACAGGCGGCATCGATGCTGCAGAGGTATCTATCATCAGTCGCGGATCGGTATCATTTGGCGAAAGCTCAAGACAGGATCAACAATCGGGACATGTACGTATCGGCTCATTTTCATATCGGTGAAATCTTGTTCCGCGAGCAACCGGATCAAGCGAGATACTATTTCAACAAATGCATGGAACTGACGGGGAACAACCATAAGATGGCCGATCAATACCTTAAACAATTATCGTGAATTCGATGAGGTGGGCTTGGTGGGGAACGTAAAGCTGAGCGTTGTCGTGTGTACCTACAATCGAAGTGATCTGCTGCGGTATTGTCTTCAATCTTTGACGGAACAGACGTTGAATCACGCTTTCTATGAAGTGTTGATTGTTGACAATAACTCGACCGATGCGACACAGGACATCGCAAGCGAATTCGCGGCGCGGCATCCCAATTTCCGAGTCATCGTCGAGACCACGCTGGGGTTGAGTTACGCCAGAAACAGAGGTTGGAAAGAAGCCCGTGGCCGATATGTCGCTTATATTGATGATGATGCGAAGGCCTATCCGGACTGGTGCGAACGAATCGTTCAGGGGTTCGAGCAACATGGGGAGCACACGGTAGCGGTTGGAGGACAGTATATCCCTTGGTACGAAATAACTCCCCCGAAATGGTTCGCGAACGAATTCGAAACGATCACATTCGGCGATGAAGCCGGATTCCGATCAACGCCGGATGCCAGGTTCGGATTCGGAGGCGCCAACATGGCGTTTCGCAAAGATATATTGGAGGAGTACGGCGGATTCCATGCGGATTACGGGATGTCCGGCAACAAACTGAAGCTTGGGGAAGAGACGGAGCTGTTCATAAGAATTTATAAGGATCACCCCTACTTCTGGTACGATCCTGAATTGCGGATCTCCCACTGGGTTCCCAAATGGAAGATGAAAATAGCCTATCGCATTCGTCGAAGCTTTAAATCAGGCGTCACGACGGCGATTATTCTATATGGAAAAGAAGACCGGTTCTTCAGCAAGCGGAATGCTAGAAGGCTTTATAAAGCATTGAAATACAGCTTCAAAGTCCCTGGCCTATTATTGAAGTCTCGCAATACGCAACAACTCGTCCGATCTTTGCAAGAAATCTCATATATTTATGGGTATACGATAGGGAATATGTAGCATGCTATGGAACAGTCAACCAAACAATAGGAGGCAACGATGAAAAAACGCGCCCTCATAACCGGCATTACCGGTCAAGACGGAGCTTATTTGGCAGAATTCCTATTGAATAAAGGATACGAAGTACATGGCATCAAACGTAGATCCTCTTCAATCAATACGGGACGTGTAGATCATTTGTACCAAGATCCGCATGATGAAGACGTTCGGTTTATTTTGCATTACGGCGATATGACCGATTCGACGAATTTGATCCGCATTATCCAGGAAGTCAAGCCCAATGAGATTTACAACTTGGCCGCGCAGAGCCATGTGCAAGTTTCATTTGAAACGCCGGAATATACGGCCAATGCGGATGCGCTTGGTACGCTGAGGCTGCTCGAAGCCATTCGGGTTTTGGGACTGGAACGCGAGGTGAAGTTTTACCAAGCTTCCACCAGCGAATTGTTCGGTAATGTGCAGGAGATTCCGCAGACCGAGAAGACGCCGTTCTATCCGAGGAGTCCTTATGCAGCGGCGAAGTTGTATGCCTACTGGATTACCATCAACTACAGAGAAGCGTATAACATTTTCGCATGCAACGGTATCCTGTTCAATCACGAATCCCCGATCCGAGGCGAGACGTTCGTGACGCGCAAGATCACGCAGGCGGTTGCGCGAATCAAATTCGGCCTGCAGGACCGCTTGTATCTAGGCAATTTGAATGCCAGCCGGGACTGGGGGTTTGCCGGTGATTATGTCGAAGCGATGTGGTTGATGCTCCAGCAATCCGAACCGGATGACTATGTCATCGCGACGGGAGAGACTCATACGGTCAGAGAGTTCGTCGAACTGGCCTTTGAACATGTGGGCATTCGATTGATCTGGCATGGTGAAGGCGTTGACGAGGTCGGCATCGATGCGGCCAGCGGCCGGACGCTGGTATGTGTCGACCCGCGGTATTTCCGTCCGACCGAAGTGGATCTGTTGATCGGGGATTCTGCGAAAGCCCGACAGAAGTTGGGTTGGGGACCCAAGGTGAAGTTCCGTGAACTCGTACGCATGATGATGGATGCCGACTTGGAAGAAACTCAGCGCCTGAACCGCCATACTATCGATTGCAGGTGAGCGTCAATGCATTTCAATTCACGTATTTATGTCGCAGGACACCGCGGACTGGTGGGCTCTGCAATCACACGCAAATTGAAACAACGCGGTTATCGGCATCTGATTCTGAAGACCAGAGCCGAACTCGATTTGACGGATGCGGGGCAGGTCGAACGATTTTTTCGCGAAGAGAAACCGGAGTATGTCTTCCTCGCCGCCGCCAAAGTTGGCGGGATTCACGCCAACAATACATATCCTGCAGCGTTTATCCGTGACAATCTTGCCATTCAATTAAATGTAATCGATGCCGCTTATCGCCATCAAACAAAGAAACTATTGTTCTTGGGAAGCTCTTGTATTTACCCCAAGTTTGCGCCTCAACCCATGAAAGAGTCATATTTGTTGAGCGGATATTTGGAGCCGACGAATGAAGCGTATGCCGTTGCGAAGATTGCCGGTATCAAAATGTGCGAGGCATACAATCGCCAATACGGTACGAATTTCTTGTCGGTTATGCCGACCAATATTTACGGAATTCACGATAACTTCGAGTTGAACGGTTCTCATGTACTGCCTGCATTGATCCGCAAGTTTCACGATGCCAAGCTTAACGGCTACGATAAAGTCGAGATATGGGGAACGGGTACCCCTCGCAGAGAATTTCTGCTATCCGATGAATTGGCGGATGCATGCGTGTACTTGATGGAAAAGTACAACGCTGACGATCTCGGCGGATTCGTCAATATCGGAACCGGAGAAGATATTACGATTGCCGAGCTGGCGCTGCTAATCAAGGAAATCGTCGGATATGAGGGTGAGATTGTATATAATCGGGATAAACCGGACGGGGCGCCCAGGAAACTTCTGGACGTCAGCAAGATCAATGCATTGGGATGGCGCGCATCCATATCCCTCAAGGAAGGTATTCGCATGACGTATGATTGGTTTACGGAACAAATTCGACAAGGTTCGGATATCCGGTTATGAGGCTGATTCTGTTATCGGGTGGTTCCGGGAAAAGACTGTGGCCTTTGTCAAGCGATGCACGGTCGAAACAATTCTTGAAAGTGTTATTGAATGAGAATGGCCAGTACGAATCGATGGTGCAGCGGATTTGGAGACAATTAGGAAGGGCCGGATTGTCGGGGAATGCCCATATCGTGGCGAATGTATCGCAGCGCGAGATGCTGTTGAATCAGTTGGGCAGCAAGGTGCGGATTATTGTCGAGCCGAGCAGAAGAGACACTTTCCCGGCGATCAGCCTTGCGGTAACGTACCTTCTTGAATATGAGAAGGTAGACCCGGCAGAACCGATCGTTATTTTGCCTGTCGATTCCTTCGTAGAGGACGAATTCTTCCGGAATATAAAATTGTTGGATCATATTTTGGAGCAGGCGGATTTCGAGATGGCTTTGATCGGCGCGAAACCGACGTACCCGTCCGCCAAATACGGCTATATATCCGTCGGCAAGAAGGAAGGGCCGTATTATCAGGTTAACCGATTTACCGAGAAACCGACCGAATCGGTCGCAGAACATTTGCTTCGGCAAGGAGCATTATGGAACTGTGGCATCTTCGCGTTTCGCGGACAGCTCATCTTGGATCAATTGCGGTTGCGGAATTTGCCACATCGTTATTCAGATCTATTCGAAAACTATGAGGTTCTGCCAAAAATCAGTTTCGATTACGCCGTTGCGGAGAAACTCAGCCGCATGGCGGTTGTGCCTTATGAGGGCTACTGGAAGGACCTTGGGACATGGAATACGTTGACGGATGAATTGGGCGGGTCGATCATCGGCAACGGCGAGCTGGATCATTTATGCGAGAACACACATGTCTTGAATGAACTAAGTCTACCCGTGAAAGTGATGGGCATCTCCAATGCGGTTATCGCCGTCAGTTCTGATGGAATTCTGGTCGCAGACAAAATTGCAAGTCAGCGGTTGAAAGATATGCTGGCGGACGAATCTGGGCAGCGGACAACCTATGAAGAACGGTATTGGGGCTGGTACCGGGTGCTGGATCATGCCGTCCATCCGGATCGGGAAGTGTTGACGCGCAGATTGATGATCTATGGACAGCGTACGTATTCGGAACCGATTGCGGATAACCAGACAGAAGTGATAACGGTCGTCACGGGCAAGGGTATGCTTGAGCTAGACGATGAGTTGATTCCGATCCAGGCAGGCGATGTCCTGACTATCCGTAATCGGAACGCTCGGACCATCCACGCATCGCACGATATCGAATGCATTCAGCTGCAGATCATTCGATTCGAACGTTGAAAGCGCCAGTGCATTTAGCTGATTTAATCGGCATCATGTATGAGGAGGTGTGATTTTGAGGCGTTTAGCAGCTGAAATTGCCAACAAAAAATTGATCCTGTTCGGCACCGGGATGGTCAGTCAGTTGTTGACGGAAGTGTTCGATCACGACGTAGATTATTATTTGGACAACAATCCGAATCAATGGGGAAGTCGTTTTATGGGTAAGCCGGTCGAAAAGCCTAGTCGGTTGCAAGATGAAGATGCTGGCCAAATCGCGGTGCTAATCGCTAGTTCGTATGTAGACGAGATATCGGCTCAACTCAGTGATATGCAATTCGTTTCGGGTGTTCATTTTTGGGACGGTTATACGCTGCTTAGGAAACTGATGCCCATGCAAAAGTTTTTGCCGGGGCATTACTATTCGCCGATCCCCTCGATAACCGAATTGGAACTGGAAAGGGATCGGATCTTCGGCCAGGTTCCCGATGAGATTCCGGCAATTTCATTAAATCGCAATGTGCAATTAGGATTGCTGGCAAAATTCCGGGATATCGTTCAAAGTCAACCGTTCTGCAAGCAGCAAGCGGAAGGCAAACGATATTTTTACGATAACAGTTACTATCCTTATGGCGACGCAATAATCCTGCATGCCATGATAAAAATTTTGCGACCGAGAAAAGTCATTGAAATCGGATCCGGATTTTCGTCAGCGGTGATTCTCGATACGAATGAAGAATTGAATCGCAGCATGGATTGCACATTTATTGAACCTTACCCGGAACGATTGTTTTCATTGTTAAAAAAAGAAGATACGATCAACTTAATTCAACAGAAAGTCCAACATGTCGACGATCGCTTGTTCAAGAATTTGGATGCAGGAGACATGCTGATCGTCGACAGTTCCCACGTATCGAAGACGGGAAGTGATCTGAACCATATCATCCTTAACCTGCTTCCGATTTTGAGAAGCGGAGTATATGTACATTTTCACGACATTTTTTATCCGTTCGAATACCCGGAAGACTGGGTCCTAGACGGTGTCGCATGGAACGAGGCTTATTTGTTGAGAGCTTTTCTACAACATAACGATGCCTTTGAAATCGTATTCTGGAATCATTATTTGTTCCAAACGTGCAAAGATGTCCTGTTGTCACACATCCCCCGATATGCTGAAGGGCCAGGATATAGTCTGTGGATAAGACGGAGGTAAGGAAGTGCGCAACTTGAAGAGAATCGCGCATGTATATCCAATACCCGGCGGCGGTGTGCAGCAATATGCCCAAACTTTGATTAACGGACTGCATGAATTAGATCCTGATCTTGATATTGCGCATTTTATCGCAGTGAAAAATATGGAGGACAAGTACGAATTCGGCGGCGATTTCGTCTCGAACGTCGCTGTTCAGGACACGTTAACTTTAAATCATTCGTTGTTGAATGATTGTGTGAACCCGGTGGTTGAACGAAGATTTCAACAACTGTTGGATGCATTTCGTCCGGATCTTGTTCATTTTCATGATCTGACTTACTTGGGTGCCTCACTGATTGGATTGGTTCATGATCGTGGAATCCCTGCAATCGTGACGGTTCATGATTACTGGTTCATCTGTCCGAGGTCGTTCCTGGTCACGCGAGATTTCGAGCCATGCAATGGACCGAACGCAGGCGCGAATTGTCAGCATTGCTTCGATTATTCGGACCGTCCGCAGCCGGAACTGCTGATGCAATCGATCTATCGAAATCACTTCATGAAACAGATGTTAAATGATAAGGCAACTCGGGTGCTCGTGGTCTCAGAATCGGTGAAGCGGACATTGACGAGGGAAGGGATCTCACCCGACAAACTGATTCGAATCTATCCGGCTGTTCATCGCCCGGTAATATCTCACACCGAGAAATCTGCAAGCGAAGTGATCCGCATCGGATATATCGGAGCCGTCTCGCCGCACAAGGGACTTCATGTTCTGTTGGATGCATGTCGCAACCTTGATCCGCAGTTGTTCCGATTGTCGGTATATGGGGTTCAGGACAGCCTCTATCATACGTCCCTTCAAGCCTTGGCACGGGATATGAGGAATATCACCTTCTATGGACCATACAACCAGGAAGAATTGGACAGAATTCTCAATACAATTGATGTGCTCGTCGTGCCTTCGATTTGTCCAGAGACCGGTCCATTGGTCGTCCAAGAAGCATTAAGGCGCAAAGTGCCGGTCATCGGTTCGAACATCGGCGGTATTCCCGAATATGTGTCCAGCGATTACGGCGCGTTATTCGAAGCCGGAAATAGTTCGGAATTGAGAAGAATCCTTACGGAAGTACTACATTTTCCAGGGATATTAGCCGAGTGGAAGAATAAGATTCCGGAACTAGGGGACGTGCGTACATTCGTCCGTCTAGTCCGGCAAGTATACGCCGAAGTGTTGGATGGACCAATCGCTGGTGTTGCGAAACCTGTCCATCCGGAACACCGAAAGCGGCTTGGATCTTATGATCGAGGATTTTTACGGAGGCCTTTCCTGTCTTATCAATTGGAAGCCATTTACCAAATGCTGGATCAATCGGGCATTCAGAGGCTGGTGATCTTCGGAACTGGAGCGTTAGGAATCCAGGTAGCCGCACATGCCGAGGCGAGAGGTTATCATATCGTCGCTTTTGCCGACAACAATGCGGATAAACACGGTACGATCCTGTCGGACATACCGGTGATCGAACCCAATCGTCTGGCGGGAATGACGCAAGTTCAAGCGATCGTGATCGCTTCCGATTGGGAGCCGGAAATTTGCCAACAAGTGATAAAGATTCGATCAGATATTCCTGTTGTCGGCCTTTACGGATACGATCCTCGAATTTCTGAAAGCGGGGCAGATCATGAAAGAAACTGCGGTCGTCATTTGTAATTGGAACAAAAAGGAATATGTTGTAAATTGCATCGCTTCCGTTTGTGCCTCTACTTACCGTAATTATGACTTGATCGTCGTGGACAATGCGTCGACCGACGGTTCTGTCGAGGCTATACGGGAACGGTTCGGGTCCGGAGTCATTTTGTTGCGGAATGAGCAAAACATCGGCGGGGCAGGCGGGTTTAATACTGGAATTCAATATGCACTAGAACATGGATATCGTTTCATCCACTTGCTGGATAATGATGTGGTGTTGGATCGTGAAGCGATCGGCCGATTACGGGAAGCACTCGTGACAGATCCGAAGCTGGGGATCGCGGGTTCGTTGATCTATGATATGGATCATCCTGAAATTGTTCAAGAAATGGGCGCGATGATTGATTGGTCCGTATTTCACATGAAATTGAATTATAAAGGGCATCAAGATACGGGAAACTTACCGGATGACTTGGACTGCGATTACGTTCCCGCTTGTTCCATGATGATTCGACGCGAAGTGTTGGACCGTATCGGCACAATGGACGAGCAATACTTCATTTATTGGGACGACGTCGACTTGTGCCACCGGGTAAAACGCGAAGGTTATCGGGTTGCCGCATTCTCATCTTCGAAAGCATGGCACAAACGCGGCGTAGCAGTTCGAAACGATACCTTTGCCAATTATTATGTATGGAGGAATCGCGTTTATTTTTTTGCAAAATACAGCCCGAACGAGAAACTGGATGACTTTATTGATCATCTATTTGATGAGTGGTTCCGAAGTCTGTTTTTCTCGCATTATAAGGGACAACCGAGTATAGCGCGGACGATTGTACTTGCGATTGAAGATGCTCTCCATCAAATCCGGGGGAGAGCGCAGGAACAACGCATATTCCATAGGGAGCCTGTCCGCGATCCGATAGGATCCGTCATACGTGAAGCGGGTTCATCGATTGTTATCGTGGATAGTCCGGCGTTGGATGTGATGCGACTGTTGATAGAGCGCGCACGAAAAACGAGAGATGATCTTAAAGTTCGGCTTTTATCAGAATATCATTCGCCAGAAGTGCTTCGAGAATGTTTCCCGGACCATGAAGTCGTATCCTCAAGTTCGCTGACGAATCATGAATCTGTAACCGTGATTAAGACCTGCGCGCATGTGCTCGATGAACGGGATCGGCTAAGCGATCAAGTAACGTTATATGTAGACGCCTACTTCAATACCATATGCGACGAGCAGGATCGCAAGATCATTCGACAATATGATGAAGTATACAACCTGTACAAAAACATTCATCTGCCGGTTCTACGTATTAAAATCAATGAATTGCGTCAGTCCGTAATAGGGGTGTAGAAATGTCGAACGCATTAGTCTCCATCGTCATGCTCTGCTGGAACCGCAGGGACGATGTGCGCGAAAGCTTGTCCCGGATTCGGGAATCGACCTATTCGAACGTTGAGATCATCGCCGTCGACAACGGTTCCACGGATGGAACGCCGCAGATGATCGAAGAGAATTTTCCCGAAGTGCGCCTGTTGCGGATGCCCGAGAACATCGGAATCGCCGCTTACAACGCCGGATTCGAGCAGGCCAAGGGCAAGTACATCGTCATTCTCGATGACGATTCGTTTCCGGAGAAACATGCGATCGAGCGGATGGTCAGGCGGTTCGAAGCGGATCCAAGACTGGGCGTCGTCGCGTTCGACGTTAGAAATTACTACAATTACGATGATATTAAAAATGTCGACGAGATGGTCGACAATAGTAGTACAGTCGCGAATCACCGATATTACATGTCGTTCAACGGCGCGGGGGCAG
>Ga0310838_1001291_pt1 | contig 13866 bp, 15 predicted proteins | sample SM_ome_6_FD_202241 | JGI IMG/M metagenome (GOLD analysis project Ga0310838, IMG submission 202241) | Sorghum-adapted microbial communities enriched on stacked mutant (SM) sorghum from Joint BioEnergy Institute, Emeryville, California... ...
CGTCTAAGAGTCGGGCTCGCAGCACCAAGAAACAACGACCTCCCTCCACCAGCCGCAGGAATATTGTACCGCATTCGTCCATTTTCATCATCTGCTGGTGCCGCATTAGCGGCATGGGGGTCTAAGGGACGATTTTTTTGACATTAACAAATCATTGACTCTTTATTTATGGAACAAATCAACTAATTTATATGATCTATACTTGTGTTTAAATTCATTTCAGCAATTTTATAAAAGAAACTTCGAAGGACTTCAGGAAATAAAAGTCCATGAGTTAAGGAAATTCATAAAATCTAAGATGTTAGATTCTTCACGTTTCTGTAACGTGAGAGGGATAGCTGTAAAGCATTTCATATTTCGCAACAAAGAAAAAGAGCTGCTATTGATTTATGATGACAGGAAAAGATGGCTTCAACTTCATAATGTTATGGTTCTACTGAAAAAGCACATGGAATCTGGTCTTCTGAGAGGTTTGAAATATGAGGAGTTTGAAAAAAATGTTTATATCTACACAAAGCTTAGAGATGAAGAACCTTATGAGGGGATAATTGAGGCATTTACTAAAAAAAGAATGACCAAATATTCAATCAATGTGTCTAAAGGAGAAAAAAAAGGAATCAGGCATTCTGACCAAAGCTTTTACTTAGCTTATTACTACGCTCACATGCAACTTTACAAGACTTTTTTCACAGAGGATAAGAGAAAAATTAAATTTGAAGATTATTGAGATGACAGAAAGGCTGATCTGTCATCTCAATAATCAAAAATAGTGGAGCGTTTTCCTTTGACTAGCGGGATTTATTGATTATATAATTAATGACGTTTTCACGAGGAATCCGATGAGTTCTTCCAATCCGTACTGATTTAATTTTTCCTGAATTCAATAATGAATATGCAGTGTTACGACCAATTTTTAATACTTCCATTAATTCGTCGACTGTTAGAATGTCGCCGTAATCAAAAAACATTTAGGTCACCTCGCATGCAATGATCTTATATCATTGTTGCGTTTGTTTGATTAAGTTTGATTAAATTTTCTTGTCTTTCACCTAACTGTGCAAATTAATCTTCCAAGATAACAACTTTAGCTTCCATCCACTGATCGGCTAGCCATGTGATGCCGAACATTCTGGCCGTTTCTCGTTCTTTACCGGGGTCAACTAGGAACGAAGCCGTGTCCCAATAAACGAGAACTTTCGTTCCCCGAACTTCCTTTACGTAACCGCTGAATGTACCTAATCCAACCCGATCTCCGACGTTTATCCATTTTCCATAATAGTCTAAAGGATCGGTATCGTTGTATTGAACCTGATCATGCTTTTTTTGGTTCTCTTCCACAACATCGGCTAGTGTCTGACGATTATCCTCTTGTTTTTTGAATGCATTAAGCAAAGAAATTTTATAACCGTACTCGAACCAGTCCGTTTCTTTAGGTTCTGCTCCACCGTAGTAGATCAGGATCATTTGCATTTCTCCATCCCACAAGACATCCGCTCCTAGATTCTCTGCAACGAAGCGAACGGGAACCATCGTCCTTCCCCTGATGATTCTTGGTGGAACGTCGAGGTTTTGGCTTACTCCGTTCACATTAGCTGTTGTCCGGTCGATCCAAAGTTCAATATTGGTTTTATTCAGCGTAATGGTTACCTTCTGTTTGTCCCCGTCCCATATAACCGTTCCGCCCATTTGATTGACGATTGGAGCGATGGGAAGCAGGGTACTGCCGTTTTGGATAACCGGCGTGACCGTATGATCAGCTTCATCAAATAATTGGCCATCATTCGGTGTCAGCAACCATGGACTGTTGACGACCATAGCTAGCGTGACGGGATGAACGGCTTGCATTTTTTTCGATCCGTCCTGATTAACCATCGCGAACTCTAATTGGCGCTCTTCCGGGTCATATTTCGTGGTAAATCGATTCCCGTATTTTGAGTTTTGCAGAATATCGCTAATAAAACTAAGCGGAACAAAAATGCCGAGATCATAAGAATCCAGGTAACCTGCCGCGGCTTCCATTTGGTAAGATTCGCCGGTTTGTACGAAACAGCTTCCAGATTCATCAAGCTCATATTCTTGCACTTCGGTTTTCCCTTGGGTAATTTTGAAACATTGGCCTTGAAACGTGACAAAGGAATAAGCTGGAGATTCGTTGTAATAGACTGTCTCAGTTCCGCTTATGTCAAGAAACTTCAGGATTTGACCAATGGGGAAGATTTCAACCCCGTTTCGTTCAACAGGAGTATGTACCCATCCTTCATTTTGACCCAGTTTAATCGGTATATCGGCCGCAAGCGCTGATTGAAGCATGGTGAGTGACAGAACCATGAACAGAACAAAGCTAAGAAGTGTTTTTCTCATCGAAAGAACCTCTTTCCTTTGGATTATTTAGGAATTTTTATCGATGTGTTTTCTTGGTTATGAACCATCGTGCAGTGCTTTGGAAGCGATCTCAGCTAATGCGTTATCAATTAACTGCCTGATGATCGGCACGGCCGTCATTGCATGGGTGTATTCTCTCACTGCAGGATTATGTCGTCTTTTAATCAAATTTTTTGTATTTAGTTTAGAAAAAATGTTATAGGTCAGTTTGTCTTGGTCGATCTTTACCCTGTGAGTTGTTGTGTTCTTAAAGATGATTCGGATTTCAGATGATCTGTTCTCAATTGTAAAATCCGGATGGAGATTCATGGACGATAGCTGCTTGTAAAGCTCTTCTGTAGTGACCGAAAAGGGCAATGGATAATCCTGCCAGTTTAATCGGATTAACTTGATTGCGGAAATGAATTGCATGAAAAGGTAGGCAGCGGCCCATCCGATGACGCTCCCAATGAGAAGGCCAGCTAGTCCCCCGGTAACAGCAAGTCCAATAGCTCCAATGGGAATAAGAAACCAGTACACTTTCCGGTATGCCTTTAATGGATCATGAAGTTGAATTGGAGAGGGCGAGAGAGTTTCTGTGAATACTCGATCTTCATGGTTTTCAATGTGCATGGGAAAGCACCCCTTTGCTGATTCTTCCAGAGTGTTGATGCAATTCTGTTGGATTTTCCATTTCTTTAAGATTGCTAGCGACTACTTTTTGTGATAGACCGTACCATTTTGAAAATTAAATAGATCAAGTAAAACGGAGTAACGGCCCATCCGATGAAAGTGGCCAGGATTAGTTTATAGATCAAATAGTCAGAAATCGTTGCAAAGATGGTGACGTTCTTTTGCAATTTGCTGATAAAAGCTCATCCGAACGGTATGCTCAACAGTACGTATATAGAAATCAATATTCATCCCCCCGCTATTTTGGGTTTTAAACCTGTCTTCGTAAGAATCTAGGACTGATTATGGCGTCATTTTATTCCTCATGAGAAACCCGATCTGGAAAGTAATGCGAAAGAAGTGCCGATCATCGCCCCAAATCCGATTTCCCCAAACATCGCGTCACCATTTCAACCGTTTCACCGTCCTTTCTTGGTTTGATCGGCCGCATTCGATTTGATCGTATCGATGATGATCTGTTTAAGTTCATCGGACGAAAGTACGGTGAGCACCGTCTTTTTTTCGGTTGAAGTCTCTGCGCATTGTATCGTATGTACAATCAAATTTTCGAGGGTTGTGTCAAGACCACCGGCTATTTTCTCCAACGTCTTGATCGTCGGATTTTTTTCGCCGCGTTCAACTTGCCCCAGGTAGGAGGTATTGATTCCGGCATGAAGCGCCAACTGTTCTTGACTCAACCCTTTCTTTAACCGCAGGAACCGAATTTTTTCACCAATGCTTTGCGCGGTGTTCATGTTTTTTCACCTCTTCTCACCTCTATGAAAAGGATAGGTTTTCCTGCTGTGTGCCTCAACAGGATATAGTCGCGAAATCAGTGGATATAAGCACGATGTCTTGACTATTCTCTTTGAATGAGTGGCTAGATGCATCCCTCTTTTATTGGCAATAAAAAAGACGCAAGCCACGAAACACCAGTCCGGATCGCATGAGAAAGAAATCTTCCCCTCACGAATCGTTTCCTGTTGTCTTGTGTCTGCGTCTAAATGTCGATTATGATTAACAGCCAATTCAAAAATAAACAGATGGTATTTTTGCGGCTGGGCTGACCGGGATGGGGATATCCGACCAACCATTATCGGTTCAATTCAAAAATCAATGCTAATGCTAAGATACCTCATTATTGAGATAGCGATCAAGATTAAATTCAAATACACTTTTTTTCTCTGATCCTTCTTCTATGTTCCTTGGCCCTAGACCGCTATCTAGCATAGCGTCTAAGTGAATAATATATACTTATAGCCGCAAGTCATGCGTTTGATCAGTCAGGTTCTTAATATTCCTCCGCAAGCAGCATCGTACAATGAGTCGCATCGTCGATCACAAAGATTTTGGCATTAACGATTTGCCTGGAACATATAGCGTATTCTTTCCGGTATTCGGGCTGTTCTTGTGTATGCACGATTTTTTGCTTGTTCTTTCCGTTTTCCATCGTGCCTTCCAGATGAAAGACCTGCAAATAATCCTTCTCTTCCACTTCCATTGTTTCAATTAGATACCAGAGGATATGTTGCAGGAAGGGAGGCACATTGTCTCTTATCCCTCGTGTGATGAATTTCGAACCGGTAAACACGGTCTCATCTCCTTGGAAACAGAAACGTAAACGGCCAGACGTTGAGACTGGCCGTTTATGTTAAACGATTTTATTTACGCACTTGCCGCATTGCGTTTCTCCTGCACTTTTTTGTTCAACCAGTTGACCAGTTGTTGCTCCGTGACACCTTCCATCCTTTTTTTCGTATACCATTCGTCAAAACCGTCCAGACTTCCCGCCAGTTCCTGCCATGCCGATTTCATTTGATTTTGAAGTGCGGAGGCTTTGTTCTTCAGTTTTTCGGTTAATTCCGATTTTCTGGAGTTGCGGGTATGGCTGGAATGCGGCGCTTTCGATTCCCAACCTTGTTCTTGGTAATATGCATGATAATGTTCGGGCACTACGATCGCCTGTTTTTGCTTGTCCCATGTAATCAATCCTTTGTACAAGTCGCTCGCCACTCCGATCCGACTGGCGCACTTCTTCATGCCGTCGGTAATCGCGGATTTAGTAGCGTCGCCTTCATTCATTCCTGATTTTACCTGCTCGCTGCCGACATCAATGAAAGTAACCCATTCTTTGAGATCAGGATTAAAGAAACTGAACTCCACATAAATTTTCACACGCGGATTTTTACCGTTCGGGTCCTGGACAATTTTTTCCGTCTCGTACAGCCCTTGATATTTCCAAAAACCGACGCCTAGCACTTTGTTCAACCGCTCCGTGACGGATTGCCCGGAAATATAACAACGGTCTCCGAAGCTGTCGTACTGATAAGCGGAATAAGGGAATGGGGCGTTCAAACGTTCGTATAAACTCATTGCTTCATTCGTCATGGTCTGCCTCCTGTTGCTTGATACTGAACTGCCGAAAATGGGTTTGCTTCACGCATTGTTCATAGATGGCCGGAAAGCTTTCCTTCAATTGTTTGCTGTCCACACCGGTTCGGCTGCGGTTTTCCCACTTTACCTTGTACTTTCCGACAATTCCGATTTTGTGATTGCCCAATAACGATTTGAAGTGATTCTCAATACCGGCAATGGACTCTTCCAACTGCTTCAATTGGCTTTTGAGGGATAAATAGGCCTCAATCTGTTCTGCTTCTTCAGGAGGAAGTATCGTGCAGTGTTGGCCTTCGGGATACAGACGATTCAGAAGGGTTTTGCAGGCCTCTGAACCGTCTGCGGGAGGACATTTTCTTTGGAGCACATAGCCATGCCAGAAGTCACCCGCCAGTCGGACAAGCTGGTGAATCAATTCATCGTCGCGAAATACTTCATATTCGCGGTATTTGTTGCCGCCAATAAGCGTAGCGAAATAGCCCCAATCCAGACCGGTAACAAACAGATACCATTGCAACTGGACGTAGTAATAATCGGGAATATTCCCGTCATCCCATTCATGACGGAGATACTCGCTCGCCGTTTTGATTTCTAGGATGCCGCGACCGCGATGAGGGCAAATGATCATTCGGTCTAAATTGCTTAACGCCCAACGGTGCTCGGGATGACAGTAGATCACCTTTTTCTCCATGACAGCCCACTCAGGGTGTTCGCTCGCAAATTTGTCTGCAATAAGCGGTTCAAGTCGCGTTCCCCATTCCGCCGCTTCGCTCTTTTGCTCTTCCGGTGCTTCTCCCAATTTCTCCAAGTAAACGTGAATGGGGGTGCGCCATTTGGAGAGGCCACAGATGGCGGCGATATCTGATCCTCCAATGCCATTGCGCCGAGACTGAAGCCAATCATGGTAAGACAAACCATCCGTGTATATCAACTCTTTTGCATGAAAAGTTGCTTGCATGTCCGAACCTCCTCCGTTTATTTGAAGCCGCGTTCTTTGAAACTGACATACGTGTAATGACCAAATACGATGTGATCCAGCATATCGATTCCGATGATGTTGCCCGACTCTGCCAATCGATTGGTGATTTGAAGGTCTTCGGGACTTGGCTCGGGATTGCCGCTCGGATGGTTATGGGCGCAAATAATCGCCGCGGCACTACGTTTAATGGCCGGACGAAACACTTCCCTTGGATGAACGATGCTAGCGTTTAAAGAACCGATGGAGATGACTTCTTGACCGATGATGCCGTTTTTGGTGTTAAGAAAAAGACAAATAAATTTCTCCTGTTTGAGATGCCGAAATTCTGGCTCCAGCAGTTTATAGACATCCATTGGGGAGCGGATCGTTTTAATATTACGCGGCGGCGCAGAAACAATTTGCGACAGTTTCAATGTGGCCATAATTTGCCTTGCTTTGGCTTTGCCAATCCCTTCTATCTCCATGAGTTCTTGTTCGGTGATATCCAAGAGATCGTGTATAGTGGGATATCGTTGAAAGAGTTCCTCAATGATATAGCTCCCTGGTTTTTCACGAAGAGAACAGGCGAGCAGTGACTTCAAATCATGATCCATGTTGTGCACGTATTGGGTCAACTCCTTTCGATAGAAAATAAGCCGAACATCATGTTCGGCACATTAAAAATGCCTCGGCGCAAAGATTACGCCGAGGCAAGAATCATTTCATAAGCCTTGTCGATGAGCGGATTTCCATCCATCGTTTTCATAAACAAGTTTTCCTTATAAGATGCGGTTTCTCTCAAGGGCTTCACATGAGTAGCAAAATCCGATACCGCACAGATGAAGCGATATCCGTTTTTTCCAACATGATCGAGATCAGGAGCCTCAAAATATCGAAGTTTCATATCGTTTCTCAGGAACTCTACGTTCTTTTCTTGAAGCTTGGTGGCATTATCTGGCATGGGAATGAGAAGTTCAATGTATTCCATGACTTTGTTATCCTGAATTTTGATTCGGTTTAATCGATCAACTTCCATTCCCAGCTTGTCCATATAGAATTCTGCAAGCAAAAGTGTTTTCTTGGCCTCATCCAGCTTGGATTTAATGTCGCCAGTGTGAATAGTTGTCCAGATTCTTTTGGCATTGGTTAAAGCAAGATTTAAGGTGTTCTGGCAAACTACCCGAATAGGGGTCATGGCAACCTTGATGCTGCCGCTGCCATCGTGGCTGTTAGAGAACACGAGATATGGGCTTACACGGTCGCCAGATATGATGTAGTTGTCCGGTAGTTTGGCAAGCAGCCATACTTTCCTTCCGTTTTGCAGACTTCCCGCTGTTTCATAACGTACGCCTTCACCCAAAAGTTCGTCGGTAAAGGCGAATGCTTCGTGATTCTGAACGATTTTGTAGCAGTCTGTGACGACACCAAGCACTTGGTTGTCTGTATCGCGTATGTTTGCCTTGAATCCGGGGATTTCCATCAGGTTGTCGGTGAGGATGGAACGCTGAATTACGTTCCAGTTCAATCCGGCTTCTTGTAAGGCCTCTTTTGAACTTAATGCTTGTTCGACACGGTTGCCTAGTCCGTGCCACGGGGCCTCACGGGTGTAAAACATCGTTTCGACATTGTGTGCCACTAAAATCATCTCCCTAGATTGATTTTATTAAAACAGCCATTCGGCGTGTTTTTGAAAATAAAATGACCGATATAGCTTGGAGATGCTATATCGGTCATTCATGGATATAATATAGATTTGAATCTCATTAATCTGCTAAATGGCTACGCTGAAATATTGCAAGTTGGGGACGATTTTTCTAAAGAGAATATTTTCGGATTAAATGTTACGTGGCGGAGGATGGAGTTAATTCAAAGTTGATGTACTACATGAGTCTTCAGCCGGTAATTTTCGCTTTGTGACGTGGGCAATATAAATTGGATGATCAAGGACTAGGGACCTGCCTTCTTTTGATACTGATAACAGTAGCTCTTGAATAGGTTATCTATAAACGGTATCAAAGGAAGGGTTGCATATGAGAAACTACAATCCTTGGTCATCTAAAGAGAAAACAAGGGATGATCAGCAACAATGCCATCAATGTAAAAACTGGGACATTTATATTTTTCATGCTGTTCGTTTGAAGGACAAAAAGAAATTGCAATTGTGTTATCAATGTTTTCATCAATTATTAGGAAATGGACAAATTGAAGATGGTGAAAATTGAAGGAAAATGCTGGACACTGTCGAATACCTGTTGAACAACAGGTATTTTTTATGGGGGATTGTTGCGATGAAAGAACTTTGGAGCAAACAATTAGGTTCCCAATGGAGGAAATGGGACCTGCATATTCACTCGATTCATTCAAAGGAACCACGAGCAAAACTCACAGTGAAGGATATTTTTGATTCCGCAATATCTAATGAAATTTCCGTCATTGCTGTTACTGATCATTCTAACGTTAAAGCATTGGACGAAGTCTGGGAACTACATGGGAAAACTTTTGAAATCGATGGGAATGAGTATAGGTACTCGGATTACATAGAATTTATTCCAGGTGTGGAACTTAAGACTGATAAAGGCAATAAACCAATACATATGATTGCTTTATTTCCAAAGGAATTTAATACAGGGACACACATCGAAAAAGTAGATACCCAATTCCTTGAATCGAAGTTTTTAAACCAAATCGGATGTAGCGATACGGACATACGGACTGCTGGTCGTGGAGATTATGTCAAAGGTCTTCTTGATTGTTATGTTGATTTCGAAGAAACATGTAATCTTGTTCATGAACTAGGTGGTATTGTAATTGTACATAATGGGACAAAACATGGTGGTTTCGATCAAGGTTTAAGTCACACTCCAACTAGTGATCCCACAGAAGAAGAGATAGAAAGTCATTTCAATGCTTTAAAAGAACATCTAATGATTGAATATGTTGATATTTGCGAAATTCCGAATACGAGAAAATCCAATCTGCGAGACAGGGATTTCTACTTGAAGAGATTCGGTAAACCATGTATCGTTTCATCCGATTCCCATGAAGTGTATGACGGAAGTAAATTTTCGTGGATAAAAGCAGATCCGTCACTAGAGGGTCTAAAGCAGGTTATATTTGAGCCGAAGTATCGACTCTACTTGGGCGATACAGCTCCGATTGATGCTGTTCATAAAATTGAACGACTAACAATCAATTTCCCCGAATCAACGACTATTAATGGTGAGAATTTCTGTATTAAACCAAGTACTGAGGTTTTCTTTAGTCCTAATTTAACTTGTCTAATTGGCGGACGAGGCAGCGGTAAAAGCACTATTTTAAATTTGCTACATGAAAAACTACAGCCCGGAAAAAACCTGTTTTTTCAAAGGTGTAAGTTGAGTTTACCTAAAGATAAATCAGTTAAAGATTTTGTTCAAATAGATGATGACGAATCAGATAAGCAAATTGAGTTCTTTAGTCAAAATGAAATCGAAGATTTTGCTTTGAATCCCGAGAAGTTTACAGAGACGCTATTTCCTAGAATATTAAGGTTAGGCGATAGTACAAATTTGGTGAAAGCTTCGTCAGATCTAGATGCATATCTGAAAAAGATTAATGATCATATTACTAATGTCAAAAATCTGTTTGAATTAAATACTACTACTTTACAGTACGAAAGAATGAAAAGGACTCAGGAAAACATAGTATCTTCTTTGAATGATGAGTTATATCTTGCTTTGAATAACAAAATTGATCAATCGGATAAAGAAATTCGTCGCTTAAAAGCATCGAAAGAGAAGTTTGAGAACTTTGTTAATTCGTTAAAAACCTTAATTGATGAATATCAAGTTAGTACCGCAGAAAATGATTACGATGTACAAAGAAAAATATTAGTACAATCAATCCAAGATGCAATCGACAAATGTTCAAATCAATCCAATTTTGTTGAATTATCTGGAAAGCTTTGTGAATTAGAGAATAATCTTTCAAGCTTAAAAGAAGAACTTGACAACTACCTTGAAAGCAAAGGACTAAAAGATGATAACCGAGCAGATATTGCATCTGCTACTGAAGAAGTCAATCGTTTGGATTCCTTATTGTCCAAGACAAAACTTGAAATCCAACAAATTGAACAACTTATTGGTAATTTTGAATTTAATGATCAAATTGTCAATAACTATGTTGAAGAAATCAATAAAAAATTGAGTGAGCAAAACCAGTTATTAAGTAATCTTAGCAGCCATGTGAAACCAATATCTTTGAGGTACGAATTTAATCAAACAAAAGCCAAACAGAAAATTTTGGGACAATTGATGGATGAAATTTTGAAACTGGAACTGTTTCAAAATATCAAGCAGAGTGATATCGAAAGACATATATTCTGTATTGAACCGGACGCCATATCTGATATAGATTCTTATTTGGCTGCGATACAACAGGTGAGCAACTCTAAGTCAAAGACTTCAGCAGCCTTAGTAGAATACTTTTCTACCGGAGTAAATTTTGATTTGTTCAAGCTGCGTATTAAAAGAATATATTCTGATATTAATGAGTTTAAAATCATTCGTGTTTATTACGATGGTAAACCATTGGAGAACACCTCGTTTGGCCAAAGATGTACCGCCGCCATTGTTTTGTTGATTAAATTAGGGAATGCACCGATTATTATTGATGAGCCAGAGGCTCATTTGGATAGCATGTTAGTGGCAAATTACCTAGTCGATTTGATTAAAGAAACTAAGCAACAGAGGCAAATAATCTTCGCTACCCACAATGCTAACTTTGTCATTAACGGTGATTCGGAACTTATCAATGTACTCGAAGTAAAAGATGACAGAAAAACAGTAATAATCCCTATAACTATCGAAAATTTGAAAGATCGTAACAAGTTACTGCAATTGGAAGGTGGGAAAACTGCTTTTGAAAACAGAGAGAAGAAATATCAAATAAAGTCTTAAGTAGATAAAAACTGGTTTAAACAAGCTTTACAGGAGATGGAATGCGACTTTGCATTGTCGGATAAGTTTGAAGATGAGATTCTCATTTCCGATGCTTTATTGAAAAAAGGGAAAGAGATTAACCTTCTTCAAAGAACAAAGGCGGAGGAATTGCTAGCTATAGCTGCTGTTAGTATTGTTTGGCTCAGTCGTATGTCGGAGAAATACGGAAAAGTGTAAGGGGCATCCGATTCCGTTGTCGGTGTAGGTAGAAATGCTACTTATCCTATGAGCTAGTATTTATAAGCATGAAATAATAACACTTCTTGGAAGAAGTCGGTTGATGTTTATACTGATTATAAAAAGTTTTTATCTAACATAGCTAGGAGCGTGTAATTATAATATGATACAAACTATAATTGGTCAGAATATACATAATGTTTCATTTGAAAGCCATTTGCGAGAGTTATTAAATAATAATGAATATATTCAAAGTAAGGCATTAATTGCATTTGCCACATTAAATGGAGTTTTAAGTATAGGCGCTGCTGTAGGTGGGGAGTTATTTCATCATGTAAACAAGCAAAATAACAGTTTTAAATGGATCGTTGGTGTCGATAGTACCACTACCGCTGATGCTCTTCGAACATTGAGAGAGCTTGGAAATTCAAGTATTGGTGAATTTTATATAAGAGCGTTTGAGAGTAGCTCAGGGTTATTTCATCCTAAAATTTTTATTTTTAAGAAAGCTGACGGAACTGGTACAGTCCTAGTAGGGAGTAACAACCTTACAAGTGGTGGTTTAAGAGATAACATAGAAGTATCGGTAAGATTGGACGAATTAACTGAAGTTGAATTACAGCAATGGGAGGAATTGTGGGATTTAACCAATAGTAAAACGGAAAGCATAAAAGACATAACTGATGATTTATTACGAACAATACAGGAGATTAGAAGGCGTGATAGAATTACCAGAAGGAGAGCCAGGAGGCAGACAGAAGTTACATTGCCAGTAGTTGAAGATATAAATTTAATGGATGTGGATACTACATTTGAGCAAAGACAGATTTTAATAAGAGAGGTTCCAAGAGCTGGAGATCGTGTCCATCAAGTCCATTTCACTTTGGACATAGCAGAGCATTATTTTGGATTTACGGAAGAGGTCGGTCTGAGACAAGTTAGGTAGTGTCCCGTCAAGTGGTGTAAAATCGATTTCTACTGCGTGACCCAGATTTACTTCTGCAAGAGCGTGGTGGATGCAAGGGGGAGTTGCTCCCCTTGGACGATTTTGGCCATGGATTCAAGACTGAAATAACGGCGTGCGACGGTCCATTCATCCTGTTGCTCGATCAAAATGGCACCGATCAGTCGGATGACGGATTCTCGATTCGGGAATATCCCTACCACGTCAGAACGTCGGCGGATCTCCCGATTCAAACGCTCTAAAGGGTTGGTCGAATGAATCTGCCGCCAATGCTCCCTGGGAAAGGCCATGTAGGCGAGTACGTCACTTTCGGCCTGCTCCAAAATATCCATGGCTTTCGGGAACTTGCCACGAAGCTGCTGGGTGACTTGCCTCAGTTGCATGGTAGCCGCCTCTTGGCTCGGTTGCGCAAAAATCGTCCGGATGATCGACGATACCATCGATTGCGACGACTTCGGTACCTGGCTCAGGACATTGCGCATGAAGTGAACACGGCAACGTTGCCAAGTGGCGCCCGCTAGCACCTGCTCAATCGCTCTGCGCAATCCTTCGTGAGCATCACTAATCGCCAGTTGCACACCTCGAAGTCCCCGAGCGACCAGTTTCCGTAGAAACTCCAGCCAAAACGAGCCGTCCTCACTCATGCCGAGATCAAAACCGAGAACTTCCCGGTCCCCGGTCTCCCGGATGCCGATGGCCACGACAAGCGCCATGCTGCGTACCCGGCCGCCCTCGCGTACTTTGGGGAACGTGGCATCCAACCAGATATAAGGAAATTGTCCCTCGAGCGGACGCTCTTTGAAGGCGATCACGACTTCGTCGAGCTCCCGGCATATCCGGGATACTTCGCTTTTGCTGATGCCCTTCATGCCGAGCGATTCAACGAGTTCGTCTACTTTTCGTGTACTGACGCCGTGAATGTACGCCTCCTGCACAACGGAAAGCAATGCCTTTTCCGCGCGCTTCCGGGGTTCGAGCAAGGAAGGAAAGTAGCTGCCTTTGCGAAGCTTCGGAATGCTCAGATCGAGCGTTCCTACCCGCGTATGCCACTCCCGTTGCCGGTAACCGTTCCGCTGGTTTATTCGTTCCGGGTTTCGTTTATAACGCTCAGCACCGATCTGGGCCGCTACCTCCGCCTCCATCAAAGAATGAACAAGCACATTCAAGGCTTCTTTGAGAAAGTCTACATTACCATCAGAACCGGACTTGCGCAAAAGCTCTAAAAGTGACATTCTATCTATAGAAGCCACGGTTTGATCCTCCTTCTAAAGATGATTGCGTCACTTTAGTAGAAATCATACCGTGGCTTCTCTTGTCAAGAAGCCCGGAGCAATTTTACACCACTACTATGGACTATAACA